>WNFG01001735.1_pt1 | contig 18318 bp, 18 predicted proteins | sample 5400431 | NCBI WGS metagenome assembly WNFG01 (sample SAMN13153346, study PRJNA577476) | soil metagenome | isolation source: 120 cm saprolite under Douglas fir tree site 2 hole 3 replicate 2 | place: USA:California | collected 2015-04-18 | reverse complement strand
AGTGCCGTTCATCCGGCGGTATGGCCGAACTCGGTCACGACCAGTACCGCGGTTTGCTGCCACAAGGACCCCAACTGATCCTTGAGTGCGCGCAGCGCTTTATCGAGACCCGCCAGCCGTTGCGCGAGCGCCCCTCTGTGGACCAGGCGTTCTGCAAAAGGCCGCGTGGTGAGAGCGGCACTTTGGGCTCCAGCCAGTACCTGGGCCCGGTAGTGAGGCAGATAGGCGTCGCGCACCGGATTGAAAGCCGGCGCAGCCGCGGCCTTAGGGTCGGTGGAGGAATGCGGGTCCGCCGAGGACTGCGCCGCGGCCTCCCGCTTCATTTCCTGGAACTTGTCGCGCGCCGACAGCAACTCGGTGAAAATCTGGTCGGAAGCCGCCAGCGGCGTATTCCCGGCGAGCGGCACCGCGCCCTTGATTTGTTCCGTCAGCCAGCCGCGCGGATCGCCGGCGGCGGCGGCGAGATCCCCCGGCCTTGCGCCTAAGCCGAAACGCAGTACGGCTATTTCGGTTTGTATCATGCGACTGGTAACGGCAATGTGTGGAATGGGTTGACCAGTGCACCGGCGCGCGGTTGTCAGGTCAAGCGCGGTTGTCAGGTCAGCTTGGGTGGATGATTAGCCTGAGTGAGTGATTAGGTGATTAGCTTGGGTGGATTATTGTCAAATGCGGTGTGAGCCATTATTGTCAAACGGCCGACGCAATCCCTCATCGGCTCGGCCAAGTAAAGCGCAAGGCAAAAATCAGGGCGATGATGGCAATCGCGACGTTGAGCGCCACGCCTACATGTGTCCAGTATCCCGGGGGAACCACGACCGGGTCCAAATTTTTGACGACCTGGCGGAATTGCCGCGCCGAAATCAGAGCGACCGCGGCCCCCAGCAGCAGCAAAAGGACGCCCAACCCAAGCGAAACTCCGCGCTGCGACCCGGACTCGGGCAGATGAGCAACCATCTGCAAAAACAGGCCAAACCGTTCGACCACGAAGCCGAAGCCCATCAAGGCTATCGCACTGCGTTGCCAGGCAAGCAGGGTGCGTTCGGCGGCGAATAGCACCCGAGGATCCGCGGTGTAGGACATACATGAGCTCCGTCGATCGATCTCCATCCTGCGATCAGACTAGTCAGCTAAATCTTACATATTGATACGCCGACTGCCGATCGCCGGCAGGCGGAGGGTTCGCGACAATCGTTTCGCATTCACCAGGAACCCAACTATGGCATACGGTCGAAGCAAAATGCTTTTGAACGGCGAAGTAATGCGGTCGGCCGTGCCGCCGCTTCGTAGAGTGGCACGCGATCCAACCGATACGCACCACGAACTGGAAACGCTCCGCGCCACCAACGCACAGTTGGTGCGTGAATTGGCCGCACTCAAGGAGCGCGAGGCGCAAGCTCAACGGCTCGCCGATCGGGACGCACTCACCGGTCTATACAACCGCCGGCGCATGGTGGAAGTCTTGGAAGCGGCCATCTCCGAGGCTGTGCTACAGCGGCAATACGTGGGTTTGCTGTTCATCGATCTGAACGGCTTCAAAGGCATCAATGACGAATATGGCCACGCCGCGGGCGACAAAATTCTCACGACGGTGGCTACGCGTATCGCCGCAAGAGTGCGTACCGGCGACCTCGTGTGCCGGTACGGCGGCGATGAGTTCGTCGTTGTCCTTCCCAGCGTGCCGGACGCGGCTGCCGTAACCCGGGTGGCGGACACGATCCGCGAGCGCGTGGCGCTGCCCTATTGGATTCACGGCAATGAGCAGCATTTGACCGCCGCGATCGGCGAGTCGATGTATCCGCACGATGGGGACAGCGCCGAAGTGCTGCTGCAGCGGGCGGACCAGGCGATGTATCGTCTCAAGGCTCGCCTGGCGCATCCGATGATGAGCCTCGGGACCACACCCTATCAGCGCCCGCTGAGACGCCGCAGCGATGCCATGGGTGGTGATCGCTAGTAGACGGCGCTATCCTACGTGGTCGGACTCCCGTCAACGCCGGGAGTCGAAGGACGTTAGTTCATCTATCCGTTCCTGCAACACGTGATTATCTCATGAATCAGCGTAAGTGGTCGAGGGCGGCCCCGGCATCCGGGCTGGTGCTCATCATGGCCCTGGCGGGGTGCGTGATCGTTCCCGACCAGCGTCACTATTATGCTGACGGGGTGGTGATGGTGGCGCCGCCGGCGCCGCGTGTGGAGGTCATCGGCGTGGCCCCCTCGCCGGGATACGTATGGATCGGCGGATACTGGAATTGGGTTGGCGGACGGCATGAATGGGTCGAGGGACGCTGGGCGCCGCCCCATCCCGGACATCATTGGGTCGCGCATCAATGGGTACGCCAGGGCGACGGCTGGCGCATGAGACCTGGTCACTGGGAACGCGGTTAGCGTCGCCCGAAGGCGGGCACTTCAGCGTTGGAGACTCCACGCATCGACGCCGGTCTTCACGATCAACGTGATGACGATGGCGATGAACGCCACGCGGACGAATTTGCTGCCGTGTCTGATCGCCGTGTGCGCCCCAAGCACGCTGCCCGCGGCGCTGCAGGCGCCCAATGCAATCCCTACGCCCCAATGAATCTCGCCGTGTACTCCGAAAAACAATAGCGCACCCGCATTCGTCGCCACATTGATGGTGCGGGCGCCGGCGGAGGCGTGCAGGAAATCGAATCCATAGAGCCGGATGAACAGCAGCATCAAGAAACTGCCGGTGCCGGGCCCGAAGAATCCGTCATAAAAGCCGATGCCGGTGATCGCCGCCAATGCGATATAGCTGCGACGCGGTGAAAATGCGATGGGCGCATGGCGCGCACCCAAATCCTTGTGCCACAGCACGTATGCCAGGACCACCGTGAGCATGACGGGTACCAAGGGCCGATAGAGCGCAGGGGACACCGCGCTCACCAAGCTTGCGCCCGCGAGCGCCGCGAGAAACGCAACGGCAGCGCCGGGAAGAAGGACACGCCAGGGAATGCGTACCACACGCATGTAGCGCATGACCGCGCTGGTGGTACCGCAGATGCTGCCGACCTTACCCGTTCCGAGGAGCAAGGGCGGCGCGATTGCGGGATAACCCGCGAGCAGGGCGGGCAACTGAATCAAGCCTCCGCCGCCGACGATGGCATCGACGAAACCGGCGGAAAATGCTGCGCAAAGCACCAACCCCAGGGTCGCGTAGCTTCCGCCTAGCGCGATTGCGGCCAGGGCGCGCTCCCCTGAATGTCGCGGAGATGGACATCGGAGCCGGCATCGAACCAGTGTTCGATCAGGCGGAACGAGATGGATTGCCGCGGCGGCAGCAGCGCGCCGTTCGATGCAAGTTCCGCGCGGGTAAACCAGCGCGCGTCTTCCAGTTCCTGGTCGCGCAGATGCACCTCCGTGGTGACTGCATGCGCGGTGAAGCCGAGCATCAACGATGCCGGGAAGGGCCATGGTTGGGACGAGTGATATTCGATCCGGTCGACTTCGATGCCGGTTTCCTCGAACACCTCGCGCGCTACGGCATCTTCGAGCGATTCTCCCGGTTCGACGAAACCAGCAATGGTGGAATAGCGCCCTACCGGCCAGGTGGCTTGGCGTCCCAAGAGGGCGCGCTCCGCGTCGCTGACCAGCACGATGATGGCCGGATCGATGCGCGGGAACTGCTCATGGCGGCAGCTTGGGTTGCTGCACACGAGCACATGTCCGCTCTTGGCGGACAGGGTCTTCGCACCGCAGGTGCCGCAGAAGCGGTGCCGCCGCCGCCAGGAGATGATGGCGCGCGCATAACCCAAGAGTCCCGCTTCGTCGACCGGCAGCACCGAAGCCACGACGCGCAGATCTTCGAAGCGGGTTCCCGGCAGCAGCGGCGGCGGTTCGACCGATTCGACTTCGTACGCGAAATAGTTGGTTTCGCCGAATCGGCCCAGCAATATCAGCTCCGCGCTGTTGCGGCGCTCGGACGGTATCAGGGTCAGCTCCAGATACGCTGCGCGCGGGGCGTCGCCCTCGGCAATGAGATTGCGCGAATTCCACACCGGTATCGCGCGGCTGCGCTCATCGGCGAGCGCGGCGGCGAACCACGCAGGATCCTGCCGCAAATGGGCGGCCCGGTCCAGATAGGGACCGGCGAAGATATTCCGTTGCTGCATTCTCCGATTCTAGCAGGGCGCGGTGTAACCTATGGCCTGTGCGGGTGCGCGCGAAGACGCAACCGCGGCTCCGGCCGCAGGACCACAGGTGCCGCAGCCGATCTTGTGTCTGGCCAGCAAATCGTGCAATCGCACTCCGCCGCACACGTCGCAGCGCGAAATACCGACCTCGTCGCGGCGCGCCAGCGCGAGCAGGAGAAACCACGCATGTTCGAAGGAAATGCCGGTGGGCGCATGCAGCTCGAGGTACGCCTCGTAGGCCTGACAGAGCAGGATGCCCGACTCCAGCGATCCGACGCGATACCGCGGCTCGAGCCCGGAATCCGTACCGGACAGGAGTCCGTACATGACGTAGAGACTCGCCAGCTGCGCGGATTGAAAGTTGAGCTCGCCATTCCTGAAGAAAAAGGCGGCCTGGCGCGGCGACTTGCCGCGATGCCTGGAGACGAACCGTGCATCATGATTCATCACGTAGCTGCGGTACAGCTTGCGAATCCGATCGTCGCTGAGGCCCGTCCACTGGCGAATGGTGAACGTGCGGGCTTCGTGGCGAATCAAGCGCAGCGCCAGATCCAGGCGCTGGCGGTCCCTGGTGTAACGGTCATCGGACACTCTCATGGTCGGCTCCTTTGGTGCAATTCGCTAAGGTTTGGGTCAAAAAAGAATTTGACAGAAATTAATCACAAAGTTAGCGTGATTGCCAAGTGGTTCCGGCATGTGATAGCCGCTGTGTTTGCGGTGAAATGCGCAGGCGCCGCTCAAACCCCCACTTAAACCGGACTTTGGCGGGAGGCGGTCATGCAGGATGCATTCGTCGGCAATTGGGCACAGGAATCGCATTTGTCGGCCGAGATACTAGGATCGCTACGCGATCTGAATCATCGATTCTTGGATTTGACCGCGAGCCGGACAACGGATTGGGTGGCCGGCCGTGTGGCGCCGCTGTCCGCGGCGCAGCGGGCCGCGGCAGCCGGCTGCCCCTACGCGCTGTTCGATCTGCGCTTTCAGGACGAGGGGCATTGGCGACTACGCTTGCAGAACTCAGGGGGCTGGCGCGTCGCGGATGAGTCGGTGGCCGACGACGAGACCGTCAACTTCGTGCGCCTCGCGCTGTTCTATGCCTGGCACGTCGCGTCGAGCGCGGGCCTCAAGGCCCAGCTGCTGCTGGGGATGAACGGCGCCACCGCGGCCGCGTTCCGCGGTATCACGGTCAATCACCTGCCTGCGCTGGTGGCGACCGAGGCGGGGTACTTGTCCGCTAGATGGAGCGGCTGCACAGCCTACTGGGGCGCTCTGACCGATGCCGCATCGCGCGCCGATCCGGCGGCGCTGCGCCGCGTTCAACTCTACGGTCTGCAACTCGCAGCGGCGGCACGGTTGTCCGAGCCTTGACGAAGGAGCCTGGGGGCGGCGGCGATTGGCGTTGCGGGCGGGGCCCCGCCAGGTTTAGGCTACCCGGCTCCTATGCAAGCCCTAGTCCTTCGCCAGCTCACCAAGACCTACAAGAACGGCATCAAAGCGCTCAAGGCCATCGACCTCGAAGTCGACGAGGGCGATTTTTTCGCATTGCTCGGCCCGAACGGCGCCGGCAAGACCACGGCCATCGGCATAGTCACCTCGCTGGTCACCAAAACCAGCGGTGTGGTCGAGGTGTTCGGGCACGACATCGATCGGGAACTCGAAGCGGCGAAGTCCTGCATCGGCGTGGTGCCGCAGGAAATCAACTTCAACCAGTTCGAGACCTGCTTCACCATCGTCGTCAACCAGGCCGGTTTCTATGGAATACCGCGGCCTCTGGCGAAGCAGCGCGCGGAGAAGTATCTCAAGCAGCTACAGTTGTGGGACCGGCGAAACTCGATTGCGCGCGCGCTCTCCGGAGGCATGAAGCGGCGTTTGATGATCGCCCGCGCCCTGATGCACGAGCCGAGATTGCTGATTTTGGACGAGCCCACCGCGGGCGTCGACATCGAGATTCGCCGCTCCATGTGGGAATTTCTGCGCAACATCAACGATGCTGGCACCACCATCATCCTCACCACGCATTATCTGGAAGAGGCGGAGAATCTGTGCCGCACTGTCGCGATCATCGAGGGCGGCAACATCATCGAACGCGACAGCATGGCCAACGTGCTGCGCAAGCTGCAGACCGAAACCTTCGTGTTCAATCTGCGCGATTCGCGCGACGCCGCCCCGCAATTGTCGGGATTTACCGCCGTGCTGTCCGATGCCCACACGCTGGAAATACAAATGACGAAGACGCAGAGTCTCAATGACCTGTTCGCGCAACTGTCGGCGCACGGAATCGCCGTGAACAGCATGCGCAACAAGGTCAACCGCCTCGAAGAATTGTTCATCCGTCTCGTCGACGGCCGCGCCTCCGCTGCCGGCCGCGCCTCGGCCGGCCGCACCGAAACTGCCGCCGCGCTGCAGCCGTGAGCATGTCCGTCTCGCGCGCCGCGACCGATTGGATCGGTTTCAAGACCATCATCATTCGAGAGTTCAGCCGCATCGTGCGCATCTGGGGACAGACCATCGTGCCTCCGGCGGTCACCGCCACCTTGTACTTCATCATTTTCGGCAGCTTGATCGGCCGGCGCGTGGGTCAGGTGGGCGGCTTCGATTACATGCAGTTCATCGCGCCCGGCCTCATCATGATGTCGGTGATCACCAATTCCTACGGTAATGTCGTGTCGTCGTTCTTCGGCGCGAAATTCGGCAAGCACCTGGAGGAATTACTGGTCTCGCCCCTGCCCAACTGGCTGATCGTGGCGGGCTACGTGGGCGGCGGCATTCTGCGCGGCGTGCTGGTGGGATCCGTCGTGACCATCGTGGCGCTGTTCTTCACGCGTCTTGCGCTCACGCATGTGCTCGCGGTCATTTCCGCGGTATTCCTCACCAGCATCGTGTTTTCGCTGGGCGGCTTCATCAACGCGCTGTTCGCCACCAATTTCGATCAAATTTCCTGGTTCCCGACCTTCGTGCTCACGCCGCTCACCTACTTGGGAGGCGTTTTCTATTCGATCACGATGCTGCCGGGCTGGGCGCACATCGTCTCGCATGCCAATCCCATTCTCTACATGGTCAGCGCGTTCCGCTACGGCTTTCTCGGCACGACGGATGTCGATCTACGGCTGGCTTACGCGATCATGGTGTCGGCGGCGGCGGGAATGTTCGCGCTCGCCGTCGCGCTGTTGAACCGCGGCACGGGCATCCGCGACTAGGCTCCTTGGCGAGGGATAGGAATATGTTGGCCGCGACAAAAACATCAGCCGCGTCAGGAGGCCGTCGCGGCTCGTGGATTGCGGGCGCCCGCGCGTCGCTGACACCGTGCCTGGCGATGTGTGCGCTCACATGCGCCGCCCGAGCCGAATCGCCGGCGGGGACATCGCCGGTGGGCGCGGCCGAGATCCAGGGTTTCTCCAGCGGCGGCGCGGCCGCCGAGGCGCAGCTGGAGCAGCGCTTCGACTCGGATTTGTCGGCGGCGGATTTGCGCTCGTGGATGGAGCAGATGTCCTCCGAGCCCAATCATGTCGGTTCAATTCACGACAAGGCGAACGCGGAATTCCAACTGAAGAAATTCCGCGAATGGGGTTGGGATGCATCCATCGAGACTTTTTCCGTGCTGTATCCCAGCCCACGCGAAATATCGCTCGAGCTCGTCGCTCCGGCCCATTTCGCAGCTCGCCTGACCGAGCCGCCGGTCGTAGGCGACAGAACCTCCTCGAAAACCAAGGATGAACTGCCGGCCTACAACGTCTACGGAGCCGACGGGGACGTGACCGCGGAACTGGTCTATGTCAACCAGGGAATGCCGGACGACTACCTGGAACTCGAGCGGCAGGGAGTGAGCGTCAAGGGCCGCATCGTGTTGACTCGATACGGCGGCGGCTGGCGCGGACTCAAGCCGAAACTCGCCTATGAACACGGCGCCGTGGGTTGTTTGATCTATTCCGATCCGCGCGACGACGGGTACGGAGCCGGCGATACCTATCCCAAAGGCGGGTATCGGCCGAGCGACGGCGTGCAACGCGGCTCGGTGGCGGATTTGGTGCTGTACTCCGGCGATCCATTGACTCCCGGCGTGGGCGCCACGGCCGACGCGAAAAGACTCGCGATCAAAGATGCCAAGACCATCTTGAAAATAACGGTGTTGCCGATCTCCTATGCGGCGGCCGAACCATTGTTCGCCGCGCTCGGCGGCCGCGCGGCGCCCGCCGCCTGGCGCGGCGGATTGCCGCTGACGTATCACCTGGGTCCGGGTCCGGCGAAAGTGCATCTCAAAGTCCTCTCCGACTGGAACCAAAAGACGCTGTACGACGTCGTTGCCAAGATCCGCGGCGCCCAAGAGCCCGATCGATGGATCGTCCGCGGCAATCATCACGATGCCTGGGTGTTCGGCGCGACCGATCCGCTGGCCGGTCAAGTCGCTCTCATGGCCGAAGCCAAGGCGATCGGCAAATTGGTGAGGGAGGGCTGGCGTCCGCGCCGCACCCTGGTCTACGCAAGCTGGGACGGTGAAGAGCCGGGTCTATTGGGTTCCACCGAATGGGCCGAATTGCACGCGGCGGAACTCAGGTCCAAGGCGGCCCTCTATATCAATTCCGACACCAACGGCCGCGGTTATCTCGGCGTGAGCGGCAGCCATGGTTTGCAGCACTTCGCCAGCGAGGCGGCGCGCGACGTGAGGGATCCTGAAACCGGTGCGACCGTACTGGCGCGCGCCGTGGCGAAGGCGCGCGTCGCCAATTATGAATCCGGCGGCCGCGGCAACCCGAGCGGTGATCTAGATCTCGGTGCGCTCGGCTCCGGCTCAGACTTCACGCCGTTCCTACAGCACCTGGGTGTGAATTCCCTGGATGTCGGTTTCGAGGGTGAAGCAGACTACGGTGTCTACCATTCCGCGTATGATTCCTTCGATCATTTTCGGCGCTTCGTCGATCCCACGTTCGAGTACGGCGTGGCGCTCGCCAAGGTCGCGGGCCGTCTGATGCTGAGAGCATCGCAGGCGCAATTGTTGCCGGCGCGCGAAAGCGATTTCGCCGCCTCGATTGCGGGATACGACGACGAGCTGCACAAGCTCGCCGACGGCATGCGGGCGAAGACGCGCGAATTGTCGAAATTGCTGGACGACGCCGCGTACAGCCTGGCTGCGGATCCCAAGAAGCCGCGCGCACCGCCGCTGCGGGCAGCCGAGGTTCCCTACTTGAATTTCGCCGAGATCGACAACGCTGTCGCGAAGCTCGAGCAGAGCGCGAAGGCATTCGACAAGGCGTACGCGCGTCTTGAGGCCGTCGACGATCCGGGCGCGAATGCGGCACGGGAGCGCGTGAATGCGACACTGACGGAGCTCGAGCAATCGTTGACCGATTCGCGTGGATTGCCCGGCCGCGAATGGTATCAGCACATGGTCTATGCGCCTGGTTTCCATACCGGATACGGCGTGAAAACGCTGCCGGGTATTCGCGAGGCGATCGAAGAGCGGCGATGGGACGAAGCCGATCGCTATATAGGGGTGGTCTCGCGTGCGCTCAACGCCTACAGTGCGCGACTGGATCGCGCGATTTTAGCTCCCTAGCCGCCCGACGGGAGGTTCCGCACGGCCACCTTAGTCGTGTATCGTGCCGGGTCCAAGTCCAGACATTTTTAAGGAGAGGAAGTATGACCGAAGAAAAGCAGCAAAAGTTCACGGCCAAAGTACGCCGCGGTCTGGTGTGGGTACACACGGTCGCAGCCGCCGAACTCGCCAAGAAAAAGGCGGAGGCGACCGGCGTCAGGATCGAGGGGTTTACCGCCAGCGAACTCGCCGACGTTGAATCCGCGTTGACGTGGATTGCGCAGAACAAAGAATCGCCGAGCCCTGAGGCCGCCTCATAAGTTTCAGCCGGACGAACGCGGTGGTTCCGCACACCAGCGGCGCTCGGCCGAGGATTCGCAGCGGCGTATTGAATGCGCTGCCGCGAATGTGTCCGCGGCGGGCGACATTGTCCGGAGCCGGCGCCTGCCGCATCGAAAGGACTGCGATACACTATCGGTATGGCCCGTAAACGCGCATTGGTGGTCGACGACTCGAAGTCGGCCCGCGTCATCTTGAGCCGCATGCTCGAGAAGTACGACATTGAAGTCGACATGGCGGAATCAGCCGAGCAAGCCATTGAATATTTGAAGGGCAATCGTCCGGATGCGATTTTCATGGACCATCTCATGCCCGGCATGGATGGTTTGCAGGCGGTGCAGGCGATCAAGGGCAATCCGCAGACGGCCATGATCCCGATCATGATGTACACCTCGCAAGAGGGCGAACTGTACGTCGGCCAAGCGCGGGCCCTCGGCGCGATGGGCGTACTGCCGAAACAGGTGCGTCCGGTCGATGTTTCGAAAGTACTGTACGAATTGCACTTGTTGCCGGACCGGCGCGACATGACCGAAGCGGCACTAGCGCCGGTGGAGTTGGAAGGCGGAACGCCGGTCGTGAGACCGCCGCCCGCGGCCGGTGCAGCCGTCGATTGGGGACGCCGCGTCGAATCGGCGGTGAGGGATCAGGCGGCCGACGTGCGCCGCTTCATGGTTGCAAGCCTCGACAGTTTCGCCTCGCGCATCGTGAGCGATGTGCGCGACTCCTTGGCTGCTCCGCCGTTGGAGGTCCCGCCGCCGGCGGCGCGCGCGTCGCGGCCGGCTTGGCCCTGGGCCGCCGGGGTCGCCGCGGCGTGCCTGATCGCAATTTCGTTCGCGGCATGCTGGCTCATTGCGCGCGAAGATCTGGCGAAATCACGAGCCGAGGTCGCAGGCCTCACGTCGGCAAACGCGGAATTGCAGCGCGCACGCCTCGACCTTTCGGCATCGGTCAAGGATCTCACCGCCGCGTTGGCGGCCACGTCCGCGAACACCGGCACAGCGCCCGGCGCGGCCGTCGGCGCCGGCGGGGGGGCCTCTGCACTGCGGGCAGAACCCGTTCCTTACGGCGAGCTACCCTTCGATCGCGGCCGGCTCGAGGTACTGCGCGAGCTGTTGGCGAAACTCCAAGCGCAGGGATTTCACGGGGTCGTGAAGATCACGAGCCTGTCGGGTCTTTTCTGTCTCAACGGCAACACGGCGGACGGATTCACACCGGCCGGCGCGGGCGTCCCGGCCAGCAAGTGCGATTTGGTCGGTAATCCGTTCGAAGAGTCCTTGTCGGGTCAGCAGCGGCAATCCCTGGCCTTCGCGAATTTGATCGCCGGCGTGCGCCAGCGCACCGCGGGTGCGATCACCGTCGCCATCGAAAATGCGGGGAGTGCGCGTCCGAGCATGCCTTATCCGGCGCGCGTCGAGTCGCTGACGGCGGGCGAGTGGAACCGCGCGGCCGCCGCCAACAATCGCGTCGAGTTCGCGGCGGAAAGCAGTTCGGACCGCTGAACTCGGCCTTGTGAACGATCAGGTTTCCACCGGATCAGAAGGCGACTCGAACGAAAAACTCCGGGCCCTTGGAGCTGAAATCAAATTGTCCGGACGTCCTCGGTTGCCTCGAGGTCAAGGTCGCTTTGATGTCGGTGTAGCCCAGCGCGAATGAGATGTTGGGGCGCAGCCGGTAGAGTACGGCGAGTTCATAAAAACCCAGCGAGCCGCTGAGGTGGTCGACGTTCAATTTGAAGTATTGCGCCCGGCCGTCGAGATAAAATCGTTTGCTCAGCACGTAGGTCGAGTCGAGGCCGAAGGTCGGGAATGGTCCCGCCTGATCTTCCGTCTGATTCACATGCCGCGCCTGGGTGGACACGCGTGCGCGCGCCGAGATGTCCGTGTCGTTGATGCCGAAAGTTGCGGCGAGTTCGAACTTTTCCCGGTGGATGAACGAGTATTCGTAGGTGATGCCGAGCGTGCGCATGCTCAAGTTGGTCTGCACCGGATCGCCGATTTGCAGGACCACGTCGCGAAATACGATGGGAGCCGAGAGCGTCGCGTTGCCGGTTCGATCCAAGGTAAAATAGTCGAAGCGCAGCCGGTGCCGCTCGCCGGCCCGCACCATGGCCTGAAATTTGGGTTCGAAGTCGGATTTCTCCAGGCCCAGCACGTTCTCCGCGTTGATCAATGTGCCGGGCAAACCACCATTGCTGTCCAATCGAATGTTGGTCGTCGATGACAGGTACATGAAGCCCAGCGATAGGCGGACGCGTTCGTTGGTGGGGCTCAGGTAATCGTCAGCGTGTGCGAGGGTCGCGATCAGCGCCAGGATCAGCACCGCCATGCCATTCTTGATCATAAAGGTCTCCTCAAAATCAATTGATCCGTTGCGGCCCGCCTTGGGCGCGCCGGCAGGGACACGCTGATTCGTTCCAAGACGTGCGCGGCGGCTGCGCGCCAGCCGGTGAGCTTGCCGCCGTAGATGCCGAGCACACGCGGCTTGGGCTCGCGGTCGGCGGTGAATATGGTTTCCCGCGACCGGTCGAAGGCCGCCTGGGTCGCGGCAGGGAGAACCCGCAGCCCGGCGAATCGCTGCGTGATGTGCTCGCGCGTGAGGTGTCCGAAGCCCGGAAAATAGTGGCGCGCGACGGCGAGCAGGTATTCCTCTTCTTCGGGCAGCGGGTGCACCTTGTCCGGTTCGCCGCGGTAGGGAGTTTCGGTGGTGCCGATCAGGGTTGCGCCGTGCCACGGCATCACGAAAACGGCGCGGCCGTCCGTGGGGCTTTCAACATAGTAGATCCCGGCAGTCACCGGGAAGGGCAGAACGATGTGCGCGCCCTGCACCAGATCCACATCCGGAATCGGGATGGCGGGTTGAATGGCGCCGCCGACGTGTGGAGCCCAGGGGCCCGCCGCGTTGACCAGCACCCGGGCCGTGCACTCCATCGAGGATCCGTTTTGGTCGTAGACGACGGCGACCGCGTCTTCGGTGAGCGTGGCGCGCGTGAAACTCGCGGGCATCGCGAGCTCCGCCCCCAAGGACAGCGCCGATTGCACCACCGCGCGGGTCAACAGGGCGTCATCCGTCTGCGCATCGTGATAGCGAATGACGGCCTCGAGTCCCTGGGTCTTAAGGCCGTCGAGCGACGGCCATTCGCGTTTCGGCACGGCGCCGAAGCGAGTACTCGCATCGAACCCCCCGAGCAGCGCATACATCCATAGCCCCAGCTTCAGCTGCCAGGGCCGCCGCCGTGTGTCGCGGTAAACGGGAATGAAGAACGGCTTGAGCTCGACGAGCTCCGCGGCGATTCGCAAGTGAATGGCGCGTTCGCGCAGACTCTCGCGCACCAGCGCGAACTGGCCGGATTCGAGATAGCGCAATCCTCCGTGAATCAGCTTGCTCGATCGACTGGACGTGCCGCTTGCGAGGCCGAGCCGTTCGATGAGCAGCGTGCTGTGGCCCGCGGCCGCGGCGGCCTGCAATACTCCGGCACCGTGAATGCCGCCGCCGACGACGACTACATCGTATTGTTTCATTGCCCTTGATTTGCGCGAAATCGCGCTAGGATGCGTGAATCCACCGCAACACACCACTGTTTCAGGCGCTTCGCTCTTTTCATGCGCTTCGCGCAACTGCCGACGGGGTCGATGCGACCCCGTCCCTTATAGTCAAACCGAGCCTTGACTAATCGCTGTCCGCGAATGGCGACAGACATTCCGTAGATTCGGCGCGAAGCGATACCTGGGCTAACCTTCGCGCTTTTCTTCGAATTGCAGCACGGGTGCGCCCGAGGTGACTTCGATCTCGCCGTCGACGATGGCGCCCCTGGCGATGGCAATCGTGCGAGCGCTGACCTTGCCGCGTATTACCGCGGTATAGCCTATTTCCAGTTTGTCCTTGACGTTGAGACCCCCGGTGATCTTGCCGGCGACGATGGCCTGCTGCGCCTGGATGAAGCCGTACCAGCTTCCCGTGGCGGACAGATTGAGTCCGCCCTGCAGATCGCCGTCGCCGTGCACTTCGCCGGACACCACGAAATGCCCCGCGCCGCGGATATTGCCGACGAACACCGATTCGGCGCCGATAAAAGTCGGAGTCGCCGAGTTGCCTTCGAAAAATCGCCGTTTTTGCTCGCTCATGGGGCTTATTATCCTATCCGGGGCCGGCCGTGATGTGACGAGCTTGGCGTCGCCGCGACATCGCGAATCGAAGTAGAATGCACCTTCATCGAAAACCCCTATTGAGTACAAAAATAGTCATGAACAAAGCGGTCATCGGCCTCGGTTTTGCGCTGCTGCTCGGCATCTGCGGCTGCAGCCGCCAGCAAAGCGACTGGGAGAAAACCCGGGCGGCGAACACCACCGATTCCTATGAGCAATTCATCAGGAAATATCCGAGCGGCGAATTCACCGCGCAGGCACAGGCGCGCGTCAAGGAACTCTACGAGGAACGCGATTGGCAAAAGGCGCGCGACACCGATACGCAAGAGGCCTACCAAGCTTTTCTGAAGCAGTACCCGGAGGGCAAATGGACTGAGGAAGCCCGCATCCGCGTGGAGAACTTCACGTTGGCGCAGGCACCGTCGAACGCCACACCCGCCGGAGCGGAAACAGCGAATGCTCCCGGCAATCCGGCGGCGGGCGGTGCCGCTGCCGCCCCGGCGAAGCCGCCGGCCGCAGCGCCGCCGCCGGCACCGGCGCAAACCGCGTCACCGGCCAAGGCCGCGAAACCTTCCGCACCGGAGGGGCGCTATGGCATACAGCTCGGGGCATTCAAGTCGAGCGCCGATGCCGCCAACAAACGATGGGAGCACTTGGACGAGGCCTACCCTCAGCTTCTGGCCGGACTCTCGCCGACCGTGGCGCCGAAGAAGAGCGCGGCCGGCACCCTGTACCGCCTGCAGGTCGCGGGGCTCACGGAGAAACATGCGCGCGCGATCTGCAAATCCTTGCAGGCGAAATCGCAGGCTTGTGTGCTGATTCTTCCCACTCAGTAGTAGCCGGGTCGAGGGGCCGGCCCCGTGAGGCGGTATCGGGCGGTGCGCGTCACCAGTGACAATTCTTGTCAGCCGCCGTCACCCCACTGCTCGTCTAACCATCTGAATTGATTGCATTTGTCCTCTGGCACGCGGCTTGCTTCACCTCAAGGGTGGGTTCGCAAATCATTGCATTGCTAGTCCCGCAAGGGTGCCGCAAGGCGACCTTGCTGGTGCGCCGCGGCGACGGCCAGTTCGCGCTCGAAGGAATCGACGCGCGCGTCGCATCCGCTACGCGGGTGGCCGCGACCTGGTTTCGCCAAGGGTCTCCGATCGTTGACCCGGCTACCTCTGCGGTGGTCGGCTACGAAGTGACGGAGCTACCGCCGGCATAGAGACGAGTTTTCTCTCCCCGCCGAAGTCGATCTTGGCGCCGCGATCTAGCTTCCCCCGCTCGCGGCGCTTTTTTTTACCCGTGAATTCCTGCTTGGCCCAGCACGAAGGCATATTCCATCGCGATCTCGCGATACCGTTGGAAGCGGCCGGATTTGCCGCCGTGACCGGCTTCCATGTCGACGTGCAGAAAAACCGGGGTTGGGTCGGTCTTCAAGGCGCGCAGCTTGGCGATCCATTTCGCCGGTTCGTAATACTGCACCTGGCTGTCCCATAGGCCCGTAGTGACGAACATCGCAGGGTAGCCCTGAGCCCGGACGTTGTCGTAGGGGGAATACGACAGCATGTAGCCATAGTCTTCGCGCTCGTTGGGATTACCCCACTCGTCGTACTCATTGGTGGTGAGCGGGATACTATCGTCCAGCATGGTGGTGACCACATCGACGAAGGGCACCTGCGCCACGATGCCGCGGTAATCGTCGGGACTCAGGTTGGCAATCGCCCCCATCAACAAGCCGCCGGCGCTGCCGCCCATGGCGAATACCTTGTCCTTGGCGGCGTAGCGCTCTGCGACCAGATGGCGCGTGACGTCGATGAAATCGGCGAACGAATTCATCTTGTGGAGCTTGCGGCCATTGTCGTACCAGGCGCGGCCCATTTCCTGGCCACCGCGCACATGGGCGATGGCATAGATGAAACCGCGGTCGATCAGGCTGAGGCGCGCCGATGAAAAGCTCGGGTCGGTGGACAGACCGTACGCTCCGTAAGCGTATTGCAGCAGCGGCGCGGAACCGTCCCGGGCCAGGCCGTTGCGGTACACCAGCGATACGGGAATTCGCGTGCCGTCGCGCGCCATAGCGAACAGGAATTCGGTTCGATAATTCGCTGGGTCGAAGCTGCCGACGACCGGATCGCGTTTCAGCAGAATCTTCTCTCCGGTACGCACGTTGTAATCGTAGATGGTGGTCGGCGTGGTGAGCGAGGAATACGCGTAGCGCACGATTTCCGTGTCGAGCTCGGCATTGACCGATAGCGACGTGGCATAGGCAGCCTCGTCGCTCGCGATGAAGAATTCCGCGCCGCCCTGCACTGCGCCGCCCTGCACCGCGCCGCCGGGCGTCCAGGGTGCGATGGAGATTTTGGCGAGGCCGCCGCTGCGGACCGACACGGCGAGGAATCCGTTGAATACGTCGAAGTCCTCGATGAAGGTATCGTCGCGATGGGGGACGACGTCCCGCCAGCCGGCGCGGTCGCCGTTCTGGCCGATCGGCACCTGCATCAGCCGAAAATTCTTGGCCTGCCAATTGGTTCTGACGATGAAGACGCCGCCGAGATGTTCCAATTGATATTCGTGATCGCGTTCGTGCGGCAGGAAGGTCCTGAACTCGAGCGCGGGATCGTCGGCGTGCGCGTACTGCCACTCCGAGGACACCGTGCTTTCCATGTGGATGAAGATGAAGCGCTCGGATTTCGATTTGGACACGCCCGTGTAGAAACTCTTGTCCGTTTGCTCGAATGCCAGGGTGTCGTGGCGCGGGTCTTGGCCCAGCACGTGCTTTTTGACGTAGAGGCCGAGCAAGGTCTCGGGATCCTTTGCGACGTACAGGATGGTCCGGTTGTCGTTGGCCCAGGCGAGGTCGGACTCGACATCGGAAATTGCCGTGTCAAGAATCTCGCCGGTACGCAGATTCTTGAAGCGCAATGTGTATTGGCGTCTGCCGACCGTGTCTTCGCAGAACGCGAGCCATTCTGAATCCGGCGAGATTTCCATGGCGCCGATCCGATAGTAGTCGTGCCCCACGGCAAGCAGATTGGCGTCGAGCATGACATCCTCGGGCGCTTCGAGCGAACCCTTGCGCCGCCCAAAGATGGGGTGTTCCTGCCCGGGGGCGAAGCGTGTGTGGTACCAGTAGCCGTGCATGCGGTACGGCACACTGGAATCGTCTTGTTTGACCCGAGAGATGATTTCCTCGTAGAGCGCGTTCTCGAACGGTTTGCCGGCGGCCGTGCACCGTTCCCAATACGCATTCTCGGCCGCGAGGTAGGCCAGCACCTCCGGATTCGTCCGCTCGTCGTCCCGCAGCCAGTAATAGGGGTCCGTTCTGTCGCCGTGCGGCGAAGCAACAATGTGAGGTCGCACCGCGGCGACAGGGGGCTGGAATTCGGGTTCAGTCATGGCATTTGGGGGCTACTTGTCCTCCGATTGGGCGGGAGTATAGTCAGATGCGTAGCCGCTGCAGCGCCCTGAACGAAGCTTTTGGGGGGAACTATGCAAATCGTCAGTCAATTGCTGAGGTTGAAGGGCACTGAGATTTTCTCGGTTGCACCGCAGGATTCCGTGCTGCACGCCATCGAGGTCATGGCGACCCGGCATGTGGGTGCGCTCTTGGTCATGAGCCAGGGGTCACTGCTGGGAATCATCTCCGAGCGCGATTACGCCCGTAAGGTGATCCTGAAAAACCGCTCATCGCACGACACACCCGTGAGCGACATCATGAGTTCGCCTGCCGTCAGCGTGACGCCGGAGGATACGGTGCACCACTGCATGGAAGTCATGACCGAGGGGCGATTTCGGCATTTGCCGGTCGTGAAGAATGGCCGCGTGGTGGGAATACTCTCGATCGGCGACCTGGTCAAAGCCGTCATCCAGGAGCAGAGCGAGCACATCGAGCAGCTGGAGCGGTATATCGCGGGGTAGAGAACCTTAGCACGCCTGCTGAGGAGCCCGAGTTGAAGCTTTGCCTTGCTGCGGGATGTTATAACTTGTTATAATGTCTGAATGAAGCTGACGATTCGGCGTGTGGGCAATTCCCTGGGGGTCATTTTACCGAAAGCTACCCTCGACGCATGGAATGTGGGCGAGGGCGATCATTTGGACCTCACCGATCATCACATCCGGCCCCCGGCACGTGGTGGCTTGTCACATCAGGCATTGGACGAACTCAAGC
>WNFG01004592.1_pt1 | contig 18319 bp, 18 predicted proteins | sample 5400431 | NCBI WGS metagenome assembly WNFG01 (sample SAMN13153346, study PRJNA577476) | soil metagenome | isolation source: 120 cm saprolite under Douglas fir tree site 2 hole 3 replicate 2 | place: USA:California | collected 2015-04-18 | reverse complement strand
GGAAAAGAGAACGGGCGCGGCGCCGGCATCATCACCGGATCCGCCGGGTACCGCCTAACGGATGGCACGATATCTGCGGATCTGGTCGGCGCGTCGCTTCCCCTCGAGAACTTTGAAAAGTTGCAGTCGCCGCGGTTCCCCATTGGAGGGTTGATCACTTTCCGACTCAGAGCTAGCGGACCGGCATCGGCACCTCAAGGCGAAGGAACTTTCCGCGTCGTAGACCTCCGCGTGGGGCAAGACGTGATCGGCAGCTTCGACGGGGGCCTTTCTTCGGATGGACAGCAAGCAAAACTCGAGCTCAGTTCCTCGATGGCTACAGGCGGTATCTCCGGTGAGGTCACGCTGGGTTATGCCGATCCATTCCCTCTGAACGGTAAAGTCTCGATCAAGAACATCGACCTGGACCCCTTTCTGCAGAGCGCTCTCCATCTTCGGCCGCTCAGCGGTCACGGAGTGGCCGACGGTGACATTACCATTACCGGCGCAATGAAACAGCCGGAGAACATCGTCGCGGATGCAAGACTCTCGCGTCTGGTGCTGAATTACGCGAATGTGCGGTTGGAAAACGCGGGGCCCATCCATTTCCGTTCTTCGCGGGAAAGCTTGGAAATCGATCAGGCAGAGCTGCGCGGCACGGACACCAACATTCAGATTACCGGCGCAGTTCGCTTCGCCGGCCGCCGCACCCTGGGCTTGCGGCTGAACGGTGCAATGGATCTGCGTCTCCTCAGCGGGTTTGTGCCGAAGCTCGATGCGCGGGGTCCAGCTCAGATCAATGCTTCTTTCGAGGGCACGCTCGATCACCCGCGCATCACCGGACGGGTGCACATCGCCAACGCTTCTGCACGTGCATCCGAATTTCCCGCCGGGCTGAGCAACATCAATGGCGACCTGGTGTTTGATGCCACGCGCTTGTTCTTTGACAACGTGACGGCCGAATCCGGGGGTGGCACGCTTCGCGTCACCGGCAGCGTGAACTATGTGGAAAGCCCCTTGCGCTACGACATCACCCTGCGTACCGACCGAGTGCGCATTCGCTATCCCGAAGGAATGAGCTGGCTCGCCGGCGGTGCACTGCGGCTCACGGGTACACCAGACGGCGGCGTTCTCTCCGGGCGCGTGACCATCGAGCGCGTCACACTCACGCAGAGCCTGGAAGTCGCCGGAATGCTCGTCTCTGCCAAGCAGGGCATCTCCGGCCCTTCGACAAGTTCCGCTTACTTGCGCAACCTGCAATTCGATATTGAGGCTCTTTCGGCGCCAGATGCGCGAATGGAATGGCCGGGCGCGGAACTGGAGGCCGAGGCGAATCTTCGCGTCCGCGGCACGTGGGAGCATCCCATCCTCCTCGGCCACATCCACATTCTCTCCGGAGATCTGATCTTCCATGGTGACCGCTATCGCGTAACGCGCGGGGACTTGAACTTCGCCAATCCATTCCGGCTGGATCCGGTGCTCAACGTCGAAGCGACTACCACCATCCAGCAGTACGAGATAACGCTGAATTTCAATGGACCTGCCAGCAAGCTCACGCTTGCCTACCGTTCGGACCCGCCACTCCCCGCGAATGACATTGTCACGCTGCTGGCGCTCGGCCAAACCAGCTCGGAAGCTTCCGTGCGTGGGGGCGGAACTGGTACGGCACAGACCGCGACCTCGGGTGCCTCACAGATTCTTTCGGAAGCTATTTCCAGCCAGCTGGGAGGGCGGCTCGAGCGGTTGTTTGGGATTACGCGCTTTCGCGTGGATCCGGGGCTCGCGGGCGTGGGCTCAACCGGCTCGGAGCAAAACGCCGCGGCGCGCGTGACCGTGGAGCAGCAGATCACGCGCAATCTTACGATCACTTACGTGTCCAATGTGAGCTCGACGCAGCAGCAGGTGATTCAAGTGGAGTACAACGTGGACCGCAATGTGTCAATCGTGGCGCTACGCGATCAGAACGGCACGTTTGGCATCGACGTCAAGATTAAGAAGCGCTTTGAGTAGAAGGGAAAGCCCGCGCCCGCTGAGCTTCAGGGCTGCGGGGGATCAGACTGTTGCGCGGCCTGCTGGGACTGTTCCTGCCGTGCCCGGCGCTGCTGCCAGCGGCGAGCGCCGTTGCCATTTCCATTGGTATTGCCATTACCCAGGCGCGCGGATTGCCCGATCTCCGGATTCTGCGCCCTCAATGCCTGGAGCGTTTCTTTTGCGGCCTTGGCCCCTTCGGTGCGACTCGCGGCCTGGATTTCGCGCCCCATCTTCGGCATTTCCGCGGCGACCTTCTGCCCCAGCGGGGATCCGTAGAATTGCAGCAAGCTTTTAATCTCGTCTTCGGCGAAGTGCTTGTCGTAAATTCCAACAATCTGTTCCGTCACCTCATTCACGTCGAATTTCTTCTGATAGCTGTCGGCGAAAGCACTCACGAACGCCTGGCCTTTGTCATTGTTGGGAACCGTCACGAGCAGTTTTTCCTTGTACTGCTCGGTGGAATTGCTGACGGCATCCTGCATCTGATCCCGGGCCCCCACCAGCTCCATCAGCGAGCGGATATCGGCATCCTTGACGGGATCAATCCCCGCCGGTTTCGCGCCTGCCGTCTGGCCTTGAGCCGAAGCGCTTTCCGAAGAGGCTTGCGCGGGATTTTGCGACGCACCTTGAATGGCCAGAAAAAAAGTTCCCACGTAAATGACAATAAGTGCCAGGACCGCCTTCATAACTTCCTCCGTAGCGGCTTCCGACTGCTTTTCCGCCACCCATTGATTGTAAGAAACACCGCGTTTCTTCGCGCTTTCCGGAAGTACAGGCGTTCTTCCGGGATAACTGTCCGTCTGTTCAGGCGGTCCAGCCGCTGTCAGCGCGGCTTTCTGTTACTATGCCGCCAGATGGCCCAGACAGAAGCCGACCACTCGCTGCAACCGCAAAGTGATCCGGGCGCGGTGATTCTCGAGCGCGAGGCGGGGCTGCACCGCAACCTGACGCCGCGACAGCTCTCCATGATCGCCATCGGCGGCGCAATCGGCACCGGCCTCTTTCTCGGCAGCGCCATTTCGGTGAAGCTCGCCGGCCCTGGCGTGATCTTTAGCTACATCGCTGGCGCGGTTGTCGCACTGTGCCTGATGTGGGCCCTCGGCGAAGTGACCGTCGCTCATCCCGTGGCGGGCTCTTTCGGTGTCCACGCCGAGATTTACGTTCATCCCTGGGCCGGCTTTGCAATGCGCTACTCATATTGGCTGGCGCAAGTCATAGCCATCGGCAGCGAAGTCGTCGCCACCTCGATTTATTGCAAATACTGGTTCCCGAATGTGCCGCCGTTGTTGTGGATTGCAGGTTTTTCCGCCGCGCTGGTTTATGTGAATGCGCGGAGCGTGGCGAGCTTCGGCACGTTTGAGTATTGGTTCGCCATGATCAAGGTCCTGACTATCACAGTGTTCCTGATTCTCGGAGCGGCTTTGCTAATGGGTATCGGTTTCCCGCGCATCGGCACAACGAACTACACAGCGCAGGGCGGCTTTCTTCCAAACGGCTGGCGGGGAGTGGGCCTCGGCGTGGCCATGGCGATTTTCAGTTTTCTAGGTATCGAAGTGGTTGCCGTCACTTCCGGCGAAGCAAAAGACCCCGCAACCGCCCTTCCCCGGGCTTTGCGCTGGACGCTTGGCCGGCTCTGCCTTTTCTACATCGGAGGACTCGCTGTGGTTGTCGGCGTGGTCCCGTGGAACCAGGTCGGGTTGGGTGAGAGCCCGTTTGTCCGAGTCTTTGAAACTGCAGGAATTCCCGGCGCGGCTGGCGTCATGAATTTCGTTGTTCTTACCGCGGCTCTCTCTAGTATCAATTGCAACCTGTACCTGACGGCGCGAATGCTGTTTTCGCTGTCAAGGGGCGGATATGCCCCCGCCGCGCTCGGCCGGTTGAGCAAAGAAGGCACGCCCGTAACTGCCCTGCTAGTCTCCAGCGCGGGGATGATCGGTGCGGGGATTCTGGATCACTGGTTTCATGAAACAGCTTATGTCTACATGCTTGGCTCGGCGTTCCTCGGCGGGCTCTTTGTCTGGCAGATGATCTTCGTCACACATCTGGTATTTCGACGGCGTACTGCAAACTTGCCACACCCACCGCAGCGTTTCGCTCCCGCCGGCCCGTGGAGTTCTCTTTTCGGACTCGTCGCGCTGACTGCAGTTCTCGTTTCTACATGGTGGGTTCCCGGGCTGCGCATCACCCTAGTTGCCGGCGTCCCCTGGCTTGCTTTCATTTCCCTGTGCTACTTTGTTTGGGCTCGACTGGGCCGCACGAATCCAAAGGAAACACGCTGAGGATTTACAACCGCCCCCATTCCTCCAGCGCGATTTCTCGGCCCAAGATCGCTCCGGCTTCACGCAACATCATCTTGAGCTGCGGGATGGGATATTCCTCATTGGAGGGTACTGTTAAACGCTTCTCTCCGTGGACAAGAAACTGATGGCGGATGCCAGAGAATGGACCGTCGAAACCGAGGACACGCAGCCGGCGGATGAATTCGCGCCGCTTACAAGGTGTCCACCGGCTCACGCGCAGGTTCCTTATTCAAGTCGATGTTCCCGATGACCGGCAGATGATGGCGAAGTTTAAGGCCTACGAGAATCCAATCCTCGAGCGTAGAGCGCAGCTCCTGTTCGCATTCCTTGAGTGTGGGCGCGAAAGCAAGCACACCCTGGCAAGCGGGAATTCGCCCCGAAAAAGAGGTGTCTTCCAACTTGTCATAGAGCGCTTCGTCCATTGCGCGCTCGACGTACTCACTCAAGACATATCGTTTGCCCACAGCTGGCCTCTCGCGGCATTATACAGTCATTGTGCGGGCGCATAGGGGTATACCTAGGGCACGAAAGGAACAGCGATGGATAGCCTTCTGAAGTGGCGGAGCGAGTTCCCGATTCTCGACCGCACGACCTACATGATCAGCAATTCCCTCGGGGCCATGCCTCGCGCCGTATACGACGAAATGCGCGCTTACGCGGACTCCTGGGCGGAGCGCGGCGTGCGCGCCTGGGAAGAGGGCTGGTGGGACATGGCCGTCAGCGTTGGCGACCAGATCGCACCGCTCATCGGCGCGGCTCCTGGCGAAATTTCTTTGCATCAAAACGTGACGCTCATCCAGGCGGTCATCAGCTCGTGTTTCGATTTCCGCGGCCCGCGCAACAAAGTGGTGATGACCGACCTGGAATTTCCCTCCATTCAATACTTCTATCACGAGCAGCGCCGGTTCGGCGCCCGCGTGGAGCTTGTAGCCGGCCCGGACACGGTCCGCCTTGATCTGGATAAATTTCTCTCCGCCATCGACGAAACCACTCTTCTTGTTCCCATTTCGCAAGTGTTGTTCCGCAGTGCCTATATCGTCGATGCGCGCGCCATCATCGAGAAGGCCCATCGCGTCGGAGCGCACGTCATCCTCGATCTCTTTCAGGCTTCGGGCACCATCCCGGTTGACGTTCGTGCCCTCGGCGCCGATTTTGCCGTCGGCGGCGTGCTGAAGTGGCTCTGCGGCGGTCCGGGTGTCGGCTATCTCTACGTTCGCGAAGATCTGCGGACCAAATTGCGCCCCGCTCTTACCGGCTGGATCGCGCACCGCCGGCCTTTCGGTTTCGAAACGGGCGCCATCGACGCGCGCGAGGACTCCTTTCGCTACCTCAACGGGACGCCACACATACCCGCGCTCTACGCTTGCCAGCCGGGCCTTGACATCCTCAACAAAGCCGGAATCGCCGCCATCCGCGAAAAATCCATGCGCCTGACTGCGCGCCTGGTCGAAGGCGCGAAATCGCATGGTTGGCGCGTCAATACGCCGGAAAATCCTGCCGAACGCGCAGGCACCGTTTCCGTCGATTGCCCTCACGCGGCGGAAGTTTGCCGGGAATTGCTGGCGCGCGACATCCTCGTGGATTTTCGCCCCAAAGCTGGCGTGCGTCTTTCTCCGCATTTTTACAACCGTGAAGACGAGTGCGATTTTGCCATCGCGCAAATCGCGGAAATTCTCAAAACGCGCGCGTGGGAAAAACACGGCGTCGCAGTTTCGCACGCGTGACGGGCACGCGATGAAATCATTTCGATTCAATGCCTCGGATGCTTCGGCTCGCTCGGGCAGCGGCGGAGACGAATTCGCCGCCCGCCGCGCGGAAATGATCGAGAGCCAGCTGCGGCGCCGCGGGGTGACCGATCCCAAAGTGCTCGCGGCCATGAATTCCGTGCGGCGCGAGGAGTTTATTCCCGCGGATCTTCGCCCGCGCGCGTACGAGGATTCGCCGTTACCCATTGGTGAAGGGCAGACCATTTCTCAGCCCTATATAGTCGCGGCCATGACCGCCGCGCTGGGCCTATCCGGAGGCGAGCGTGTTCTGGAAGTTGGCGCCGGCTGCGGCTATCAAGCGGCAGTGCTTTCACACCTGGCAAAAGATGTCTTCACCATCGAATGCCGCCCTCAACTGGCCACCGGCGCGGCAGCGCGCCTCGCGCGACTGGGATACGCGAATGTCCATGTCCACTGCGGCGATGGGACTCTCGGCCTGCCGGACTGTGCCCCCTTCGACGCCATTCTCGTCGCTGCTGCCGCACCCGCCGTGCCCTCGCCGCTTCGATCGCAGCTCGCGGAAGGTGGCCGCCTCATCGTCCCCGTCGGCGATGCCGACAATCAGGACTTGCAGCTTGTCGAACGCTCCGGCACCTCTTTTCAGACCCGCACTCTCGAAGCCTGCCGATTCGTTCCTCTTGTCGGCTTTTACGGTTGGAAGGACCCTCCCGCGCAATGAGCTCGGCCGCTCCCGACCTCTCCATCATCATTCCGTCCTATAACGAAGAGCTCCGCCTCCCCGCCACCCTTGAACGCCTTGCAGCATACCTGCCCGCTCTCGGCCGTGAATCGGAAGTCATAGTTGTGGATGACGGCTCGAAAGATCGCACTGCGGCTGTCGCCGAATCTTTTCGCGGCAAGTTTTCTTCCCTCCGCGTACTCTCAAACGGCGTGAATCGCGGCAAGGGTTACAGCGTCCGTCACGGGATGCTCGAAGCGCACGGCCGCAGCGTTCTCTTCACCGACGCGGATCTTTCCGCGCCGATCGAAGAAGCCGGCAAACTGATTTCCGCGCTGGAAAACAACGACGTGGCCATCGGCTCCCGCGCGCTCGACCGCACCTTGATTGCTGTTCATGAGTCACGCGCCCGCGAATTTGCGGGCGTCATCTTTAATCTAATCGTCCGCGTAGTTCTTCGTTTACCTTTCGTCGATACCCAGTGCGGTTTCAAGGCCTTCCGCCGCGAGCCCTGCCGCGTCATCTTCGAGCAGCAGCGCATTGAACGTTTCGGGTTTGACCCCGAGTTGCTTTATCTGGCGCGCCATCACGGTCTGAGCGCCGTGGAAATTCCCGTGCGCTGGTCGCATTCCCCCGCCACCAAAATCAATATGCTTCGCGACAGCATTCTGATGTTTCTTGACGTGTTCACCATCCGATGGAACGCGCTTCTGGGCCGCTATCCGCGCGCAAAATAGCGGGCGTGGCGCGCCTTAACTTTGTGGCACAAAGTACTTGACAGTCTTCGTCCCTCCTGTTACCCTGTCTCTATGGCTTCCGGTCCGCTCCGCTCTCCCAAACCCGAGCCCATCCCTATCGACGCTCGCGCCGCCGATCATTTGCGCTACATCCGCGAAACCATGGAGCGCGCCGGCGAATTTACCGCCGTGCCCGGCTGGGGTGGCGTGGCCATGGGCATCACCGCCCTCACCGCGGCTTTTTTCGCCGCGCGCCAACCCTCGCCGCGCGCCTGGCTCGCCGTCTGGCTCATTGAGGCTTTCGTCGCTGTAGCCATCGCCGCTCCCGCTGCCGCCACCAAAGCTCATCGCGCCAATTCCACTCTTTTCTCAGGGCCGGGCCGCAAGTTTCTCTTCAGCTTTGCGCCCCCGATCATTGTCGGTGGCCTTCTGACCTTTGCGCTCTATAACGCCGGCGCCGTGGCGGCTCTCCCGGGCGCTTGGCTCCTTCTCTATGGCACGGCCATCGTTACGGGCGGCGCGTTTTCCGTCCGCGTTGTTCCAGTGATGGGTCTCTGCCTCATGTGTCTCGGAGCAGTCGCGCTCTTTGTGCCCGCGGCGTGGGGCGATGCCTTCATGGCCGCAGGCTTCGGAGTTCTGCAGATCGGTTTTGGGCTTTGGATCGCGCGGCACCACGGAGGATAGAAAGATTCCGCATGGCCAAATCGTCCACTGCACAGCAGGAACGCCTTCAACGCACGCGCGAGCGTAACGCCTCGCTGGCCGCCGTCCGGAGTCCCGCGCGCGAAGCCGTGCCGGCGGATCTCGACCGCCTCATTCACGAGCGGATTCGGCTGGGCATCGTCAGCGCGCTAGCCGTAAACCGCTCGCTCACCTTCAACGAACTCAAAGCGTTTTTGAAAACAACCGACGGCAACCTGAGCGTCCACGCGCGCAAGCTTGAAGAAGCGGACTACATCGTGTGCACGAAATCTTTTGACGGCCGCCTGCCGAAGACCGAATACCGCCTGGCGGCGGCGGGACGGCGCGCCCTCGAGCGCTACCTGAACCACATGGAGGCACTGATCCGCGCAACGCGCGAGCGCTGAACCTGAAAATTTTTTTGGTCCTTTCACTTTGTATCATAGAGTAGTTTGTGACAGTTCTCCTGCGGCGGAGAAAGAACAGAAACATGCACCACCTCACCATGCAGCACACCCTTGTCACGCGGCCCCAGCTCGCCCTCGCGCCTGGCTTGCACGTGGCCATCATCTCCGACGGCAACGGCCGTTGGGCTACTTCTCGTGGTTTGCCCCGCTCCGCCGGCCATCGCGCCGGCGCGGAGACCGCACGGCGCGTCATCGAGGCCGCCCCGCGTCTCGGCATTCACACGCTCACGCTTTTCGCGCTTTCTTCCGCCAACTGGAAGCGCCCCGCCGGGGAGGTCAACGCCATCCTCCGCCTTCTGCACGAATACGTTTTGACTGAAACCTCGCACTGCATCCAGGAAGGCGTGCGACTCAGCATCATCGGCCGCCGCGACCGCATCCCGGCCACGCTGCGCCAGGCGATCACGGATTCCGAAGCCGCCACGGCCAACGGCAAGCAGCTCCATCTTCGCTTGGCCGTGGATTACTCCGCACGCGAAGCCATCTTCCACGCTGCCAGCCGCTTCTACAAAGTCACCGAGCTTTCGCCCGAGTCCTTCTCCAATGTTCTCGCAGAAGTGCACCGCGGCGGCTCAACCGAAGTCGATTTGCTCATCCGCACCGGCGGCGAGCAGCGCCTCTCCGATTTTCTGTTGTGGGAGTGCGCCTTCGCCGAATTTGTCTTTCTGGCGAAACGCTGGCCGGATTTTTCCGTCGCCGATCTGGAAGCAGCGGTTCAGGAATTCGGCAGGCGCGAGCGCACGCGTGGTGCGCTACCGGACGCAATCGCCGGCTAGGCATCGTTCTGACGAAGGAGCATTGAAATGGCAGAATTCACCCCGCATTTCGCACCCATCGTTGTCTTGTCTTTTCTCGGCGCTATTTTCCTTACCGGGCTCAGCATCTTGGTCTTGCTCTACGGCGCCGCGCGTCGCTCCAAGCTGTTCGCGGGGATCGGCGCCGGCACCGCGCTCGTGGTCGCAGCGGGCTATAGTCTTGTGCTCGGTATTGCGTCGCTCGCGAGCAGCGAGAAAATACTTCCACCCGGCGGCTGGAAGTATTTTTGCGAAATCGACTGCCATCTCGCCTACTCCATCGCCGGCTTCCGCACTGCTGCGGCTCTCGGCCCGGAAACGCAACAAACGTTTGCTCAAGGCCGATTCGCCCTTGTCCGCTTGAAAGTCTGGTTCGACGAAAAAACGATTTCTGCACATCGCGGCAATGGTCCGCTGACGCCGAACCGCCGCCGCGTCGTGCTCGTCGACAATACCGGCCGTAAATTCGGTCCCTCCGTCAAAGGGCAAGCCGCTCTCGCGCTTCTCAATGGTCCTGCTCTATCTTTGGCGCAGCCGCTCCGGCCGGGTGAGTCATTTATCACAGATCTCATCTTCGACGTGCCGCGGGAGGCCCAAGGCCTGCGTCTGTTGATTACCGAAGACGATCCGGAGACCCTCCTGATCATCGGCCACGAAAACAGCCTTTTTCACAAGAAAATCTACCTCGGGCTCGAAGCCGCCTCGGATATCACCGGCACCGTCAGCCACCTAAGGGCCAGTAGCTGACCGCCCCGGAGCTACCCACCCCTGACATTTTGGCCTCCCCCATCGTCTACACCTCAGGAGCAAAGAATGGGAACGATGGGACTTGCGCTGCCCTGGAAGACTAGAATCTCTTCCGTGCAACGCGAACGGGAGATGCGAGTGGAACCTTCCGAGAACCCAGCAGGAGCGCGCAATCAACCAGCTGTGCCTGCCAACCCGGCGATCGCCATCTCGGAAGACGCAGAGCTGGCCGCGCGTTGCCAGGCGGGCGACCTGCGCGCCTACGAGCGTCTCTACACGCTCTATGGGACACGCATGAAAAACATGGCGCGTAATCTCCTCGGCAACGCTATCGACGCCGAAGACGCCGTGCAGGAAACATTCCTGAAAGTGCAGCGCAGCATCACGAGCTTTCGCGGCCAATCCAGCTTTGCCACCTGGACGTACCGGATTCTGATCAACACCTGCTACGATGCGCGCCGCGGCCGCCTGCGCAAGAAAGAAGTAGCGAACGACGACACCGAGAACTCTGCGCGGCCTGAGCCGCGCGCACCCGGCGCGCATCCTTCGTTGCGGCTGGCGCTTGAACGCGCCCTTGCCGGACTGACGAAACACCAGCGCGACGTTTTTCTGCTCTACGAAGTGGAAGGCTTCCGTCACGCGGAAATCGCCGCGATGCTGGAGATTACCGAGACTGCTTCGAAGAACACGCTTTTCCAGGCGAAGAAAAATCTTCGCGAGATTTTGGAGCCCCCGCGGAGCAGCACGGTCGCGGGAGCACGGTGAAAGACGATGAATGTGACTTGTAACGATCGCGACCGCATTTTCGAGGACGGCACATCCGCCGAATGGGCGGCTCTCGAAGCCCACACTACCTCTTGTGCTGCTTGCGCCGAAGAACTTCGCGCGTGGAAAGCACTCAGCGCCGCCGCAATGGAATTGCGCGATTACTCCGATAGCCCTTCGCTCTGGCCGCGCATCGAGCGCGCGCTTTCCGAACAAGCATCAGCCAAATTGCGCCGCGCAGAACGCTGGAGACGGCTCTCCTTCTGGCGCAATTTGCCGCTTTCCTGGCAGGCCGCCGCGGCGGGAACCTTCGTTCTGCTGTTGACCGTTTCCGCCGGCTGGTTCTATCTGCATCCACCTAAGACACGCGGCCCGGCCGACCAATCTCTCTTGAAGAACAGCGCCCTCGCCGAGGTCGAACGCGCCGAGACCGCCTACGTTCAGGCCATAGATAAGCAAAACTGTTTGTCCTCGATAGCGCAATTGACGACCTCCGCGCCCAGGCCGGCCTGAACCCCTCGAACGCGCATCTCCGCTACCAGTTGCTGGCTGTGTATCAGGAAAAACAGCGCACCCTCGAAGAGATCTTGGAGGAAAAGCGATGAACCTGGTCTCGTTAAAATTTGCCAGAGAGCGCGTGCGCGGTCTGCGACTGCCCTCCTGGCTTGCAGTCGTCCTTCTCCTAGTGGCAGTTCCCGCTTTGGCAGGTGAACGCTGGCCGCAGGATGAAGTGACGCGCAACTTTGACAAGACCCTAACCTTGAGCGCCAGCCAGTCCGTGCGCATCGAGCACAAATTCGGCGAAGTGCGGGTCCACGGCGAGTCCGGCCGCGAAGTAAAGATTTCCGCCACAATCCGAGCGCAGGCCAGCTCGCATGAAGAGGCCGAGTCCTTCGCCCAAAAAATCCAGATCGAAGTGCAACAAACCGGTGAAGGCGTGCGCGTCCGCACCGTCTATCCCGACGAAGAAAAGAGATGGTTTCACCTCAGCAAGCGGTCGTCCTATTCCGTGAACTACGACATCGCCATGCCGGCCGACGCCCCACTCAACGTCCGCAATAGTTTCGGCAGCGTCGACATCAGTCGCGTTCACGCCCCCTCCGACATCGAGAACAGCCACGGCAGTATCAACGTGCGCGATGTCGGCGCGGTACGGCTCAGCAACTCGTTTGGTAGCATCGAACTCACCGGTGCTGCCGGGAACACCTTCGTGAACGACAACAACGGCTCCGTGCAAGTCCTCGACGTGAAAGGCACCCTCGAGGTTCGCAATCGCTTCGGCAACATCATGACCCGCAACATTCAGGGCGGAGTAACCATCGTTGGCGGCAACGGAGCCGTCACGCTGTCCGATGCCGCCTCCGCGAACATCACCACTTCTTTTGGCAGCGTCGACGCCCGCAACATCCGCGGCGATCTTTCCATCCGCGACAACAACGGCAACGTGGATTTCTCCACCGTCGCCGGCGCGGCCGACATCACAAATAGTTTTGGCAACGTCACTTTCTCCGACGTGAAGGGCCGCGTCGATTGCAGGACCAACAATGGCCGCGTCAAAGCCGGCTCCTTAACCGGGAGTTCCGTCACCATCCGCGATTCCTTCGGCAATCTGGATCTCGACAACATCAGCGGCGCCCTGGACGCCGAAACTTCCAACGGCAAGATTTTCCTCCGTGACGCCCGCGGCAGTGTCGCGCTCAAATCCTCCTTCGGCGCCATCGAAGCCTCGAACATCCCGAAGGGCATTCGCGCAATCACGGGCAACGGCGGCATCGTGCTCACGGACATCGGCGCTGACGCCTATGCCAAAACGAGTTTCGGCAGCATTCTGGCCGAACGCATCAACGGCAATCTGGCCGCGGAGAACACCAATGGCTCGGTGACAGCCCGCAACGTGAAGGGCGACGCCATCGTGAATACTTCGTTCGCCGGCGTCACGCTGGAATCCATCGGCGGGCGCATCTCCGTCGACAACCAGAACGGTGCCATCTCCGTGACCGCAACGCGCCCGGCCGGCGGCTGCCGCGACATTTCCCTGAAAACTTCTTTCTCATCCATCCGCGTGCGCATCCCCGGCGGCGTGGGCTACAACCTCACCGGGCGCACCTCTTTCGGCCGGATTTCCAGTGAGTTGCCGGTCACCTCAACGGGCAGCATTGGCGGTGAAACGTTGAACGGCACCATCGGTTCGGGCGGTTGCCAGCTCCGCCTCACCGATTCCAATGGAAGCATCGAAATCGCCAAAGCACAGTAGTCGCTTGCTGGTTTAGCCCGCGGCGCGCCTTGCGCGATCCATCGCAAAGGCTTTTTTCAAAACGCGCGTCGCCGTTTCCGTCAAATGATATTGGGCCAACTCTTCTTCTCTCGCGAACGCCACGTCCGTCACATCGCTTCCTGCGCGCGCCTCGCCGCCCGTGCGTTCGCACAGATAATCTACGATGACGTAGTGAAATCTTGGCGGGGCTTTTCTGTCCGATGGAATCGGGCCATTTCCCGGGTAGATCCTCTCGAACACTTCGATCAATTCCAGAACGCGAACTTCCAGTCCCGTTTCTTCGCGCAGCTCCCGTGCCGTGCCTTCTTTGAGCGTCTCGCCAAGTTCCAGCGTCCCCCCCGGAATCGACCACCGTCCGCGCAGCGGCTCGCTGCCGCGGCGAATCAGGAGCGCGTGTCCTTCGTCGATAATCACGCCGCCGACACCGACCACTGGCCGTTCGGGGTACTCTCGGGAAGAAGCCATTCGTTGAATCCCAGCCCTGCGGGGTATACCCTCACAGCTGCCACGCCCCGCGCGGGGGTTGACTTCACGCGACGCGGTATATAATACGCCCACGGTGGCGGTCGCAAAGCTGGGGACGCCCGCGCTGTGAACATCTCTTCGGAGGAAGAAGCCGTGATCCGCTGCCCTGAATGTTCCGCCGAAATCGACGTCGATGAAGACGAAGTCGAAGAAGGCGAAATCCTGAGTTGCCCTGAGTGCGAGTCCGAGCTGGAGGTTTCGCAGGTGCATCCTGTCCACTTGAACCTCATCTCCGAGGATCTCGACGAAGAGGAAGACGAAGAGGACGAGGCCGAAACCGGCGAGAACGGCGACCTCCCCAAAAAGGATGAAGAAGACGATGAAGAGGAAGAAGACGAGAAGTAACGCTCGAGCTTCTATCCCTTTGGCATCCTGCATTCTTTTAAGCCGCATCTAAGCAAATAGGTGCAGTCCTATGCGCGTTCCTCGTTGGCCCTTTCTTCCAGCTTTCGTGGCGCTCCTCGCGCTGCTTGCCTCGGCCCTTGCGGGGAAGCAGGACCCCGCGCCTCCTTCCCAGCCGTCAACGGCAACGCCCGAAAAACCAAAGAATCAAAAATACAGCCACGCCAATGATTTTCTGATCCTGGGAACCATTTTCGGCCCCACCGGCCTCGCCTTCCCCGCTGTGAAGCTGCGCGTCCGGCGCAGCGCGGAGAAAAAATTTCGCTGGGAAAGTTACACAAATTCAAGGGGGGAATTTGCCGTCCGCGTGCCTCAGGGAACGGCTTACGAAATGGTTGTTCATGCCAAGGGTTTTGCCGGGCAGTCGCGCCAGCTTGATGCCAAGACAGGCGCGAATGAAATCCGTATAGTGTTTCGCATGGAGCCTCTGCCAGGAGAGAAAAAATGAACACGCGGAATCGCGTTGTTTGCGTCTCGGTGGCGCTGGCGTTTCTCGCCGGGGTGTCGATGGCCCAGGATGCGAAGCACGAATCTCCGCTCCGCACCGTGCGGGGCGTGGTGATGGATAAGTCCGATAGCCCCATCGCGGAAAGCGTTGTATTCCTCAAGAACACGCGGAATAACGTCGTGCGCAGCTCTTACACGGACACCACCGGCAACTATCGCTTCAGTGGTCTCGATCCTAACGTGGACTATGAAGTTCACGCGGAAAAAGACGGCGCCAAATCCAGCACTCGCACGGTCTCCAGCTTCGACAGTCGCAAGGACATCGTTCTGAACCTGAAAATCGAGAAGAAGAAGGCCTGAGGACCACGGCGCGGCACGGATTCAGTGTTCCGCCGGCGCCAGCACCCGCACGGCGCGCGCAACAACTTCAATCTCCACCGGCGCGGGTCCTAATATCTCGCCATCCCCGTGAAACATACACGGCCGTCCGGTCGTGAGCCGCACGCGCTTCACCCGCGTCCGCTTCACCTGCGGAGTCCGCAGTTCCCCGCTATACATCAGCCTCGGCAGCAGCGCCAGCACTTTCGCCGCGCTCAAATCCTCTATCACGACAAAGTCCAGCCACCCGTCGTCGCTGCGCGCTTCTGGCGCGAGGCGCAAACCTGCCCCATACGTCGGCGTATTCAACACACATGCGAGAAGCGCTTTCGCTTCCAGCGCCGGCAACTCGCTCCCCGGAAATTCTGCATGCACTTCGAGCACCTCGTAAGTGCACAACGCCCGCAGCGCCGCCGCGATGTAGCGCAATCTGCCCGGCACGCGGCGCAGCGCTCCGCTCGCATGACGCGCCGCTTCTGCATCCAGGCCCACACCTCCTCCCCCCACGAACAATTTCTCGCGGCCGTCCGCCGTGCGGACTCTCACCAGATCCACCCACTTGGGCCGGGCTCGCAGCAACATTTTCGCCGCCTCCATCGCGTCTTCCGGAAAGCCCAGCCCCGCGGCAAAATCATTTCCGCCTCCCGCAGGTAAGACGCCCAGCACGGCGTCGGCGCCAAAGGCGGCATTCGCCAGCCCTTGGAACGTCCCGTCGCCGCCCATCGCCAGCAGCAGACGTTTGCCGCTTTCAATGGCTTGGCGGACCAGTGGCTCCAATTCTTCTGTATTCTTGGTCAGGACAAATTCGGTACGGAAGGAATTTGCTTGGATCAGCTTCTTGACTCGAGGAAGAACGCCGCCCGCCCGGCCGCCACCCGCGGCGGGGTTCACGAATAGGACGGCATCGTTCAGAAGCGAATCATTGCGCGGGTCGGCCACTGGGTTTGCCATGCTGCCCAACCCGCCGTTCGCCTGTCAATCAAAACGGATTGGTTTGCAGGCCGTCAGCGTGGCGCTTGCGCGGTGCTCTCTCGGACGATCAACTCAGGCTCGACCGTGATGGTCTTCGGATATGGCGCCTTCGAGGGTGCGTTGATGCGCCGCAGCAGCGTCTTCGCCGCGAGCACGCCCATCTCCCGCAGCGGTTGCCGCACCGTCGTCAGTCCCGGGTTCTGAAACGCCGCGCTCTGGATATCGTCGAAGCCCACCACGGAAACATCCTCCGGGACGCGCCGCCCCGCTTCCCGCAGCGCGCGGATCGCTCCGATGGACGAAATGTCGTTGAACGCAAACAATGCGGTGAACTTTTCTCCCGTCGCCAGCAGCTTTCGAGTCACCACATAGCCCAGCTCCGGCGAGGACGATTCTCCTTCAAGCTGTCCGGTCAATGGACCGCTGATCTCCAGCTCCAACTCCTTCGCCGCTCCCCGTACCGCCTCCCACCGTACTTCCGTGTCCGAGCTGAACTCCTGACCCTTGATAAACGCGATTTTCTTGTGACCGAGTTGGACCAGGTGTTCCAGCGCCAGCCTCGCGGCCCGCCCGTGGTTCAGCACGATGTTCGTCACCCCTTCCACTTCGCGATGCCCGGAGACCGCCACGACCGGAACCATCACGCCCTTCTGGCAGGCGGTGTCCACCGCGATCAATCCCTCCACCGCGCGCTGCTGCAAGAGCCGCGGATACTCCTCGATCAAATCCGCCCGGTGCCGGTGGCTCACCACAAAATAAAAATAGCCTTCCTCCAGCAAGTGGTCTTCGATCCCAGACATCACCAGCGCCGCATACCCTTCGCTGATCTCTGGCACCACCACTCCGATCGTGAAGCTCCTCTGCGCGCGCAGCGACCGCGCCATGAAGTTCGGCCGGTAATTCAGTTCGCGAGCCGCCTGCCGGACGCGCTCCTGCGTGCGGTGCGGGATTGATTTGGCTGCCGGAGATCGATTGATGACCAGCGATACCGTCGCTGGCGAAAGCCCGAGGTGCTCCGCAAGAGACTTCAAGCTTACGGAATGCGCGGATGCGCCTCCGCGCGGTCGGGAAGATGCCGCCATTTTCGACCGGGGCATGGGGGTTCTGTGCGCGTAGTCTCCCACAAGCCGGCAGGCGGAGCAAGAGTTGAAGCGAAAATTTCCGCACGCATTGGAATGGAAGGGCACGTTTTCTGCCGCTCTCGATCAATAGAAAAATCGATTTACCCAAGGCTAGTCCTAGTACCTCCACTTTTCCTTTTCTAACAATCCGCTTGACAACCCTGTTCCATCGGGTGTCTCATTTTCCGCAGCACCGGGGATAAATCGATTTACTCAATTCGTTTTTCCAATATCGCTTCGAGGTGAACAACCATGCGCCGCAGCTTGTTGCTCTCTCTTCTTCTCTCACTTTGCGCCCTTTCTGCGTATGCACAGTTTAAGGCCAGCATCCAGGGCACCATCATGGATTCCAAAGGTGGCGCCGTCGCCGGCGCCAAAGTGACCGTGACCAACCAGGGGACGGGCGTCACCAGGGACACCGTCGCCTCGGACGAAGGCTTCTACCGTGTAACAGAGCTTCCGCCCGGGAACTACACGATCACAGTCGAGGCGGCCGGCTTCAAGAAGTCCGTATCCAACAGCATCGCCGTCCAAGCCGAGCAACCTCGCGGCTTTGATGTCACTCTCCAAATCGGTGCAAGTTCCGAATCTGTCACCGTCACTGCCACCTCCGAGGCTCTCTCGACCGAAAATGCCAACCTCGGCACTTCCATCTCTTCTGACGAGATTCAGCGGCTCCCCCAGGTCGGACGCGATCCATATTCGTTGCTTCGCTTGACGCCGGGCATCTTCGGTGACGGCGCGCGCCAGGGCAACGGCAACTCTTCAAACTTGCCCAATGATTCCGGCAAAGGAGGGTCGAACTCGGCAATCTTCCAAATCGAAAACACTGTCCAGGTATCAGCGAATGGCCAGCGCGCTGCCTCAAATAATTTCACCATCGACGGCGTCAGCGTCAACAGCCTCGGATTCGGCGGGACCGCGGTTATCACGCCCAACCAGGAATCCATTCAGGAAATCACTGTCCTTTCCAGCTCCTATTCCGCGGAGGATGGCCGCGGAACCGGAGCTCAGGTCAAAGTCGTCTCCAAGAGCGGCACGAATCAATTCCACGGCACCGGCTTTTTCCAATACCAGGATCCTAACTGGAATGCCTTCAACAAATTTCACGGCGCGCAAGGGGAGAAGCCCTCGCGCGTAAACACTAATTTCCGGCAGTTCGGCTCCAGCCTCGGTGGGCCTGTTTGGAAAGACAAACTCTTCTTCTTCTTCTCTTACGAAGGCCTGCGCAGCAGCAATCAAGACATTTCCGC
>WNFG01001734.1_pt1 | contig 18320 bp, 15 predicted proteins | sample 5400431 | NCBI WGS metagenome assembly WNFG01 (sample SAMN13153346, study PRJNA577476) | soil metagenome | isolation source: 120 cm saprolite under Douglas fir tree site 2 hole 3 replicate 2 | place: USA:California | collected 2015-04-18 | reverse complement strand
ATCTTCACCCGGGTCGGCGCCGCGGACAACCTCGCCCGGGGACAGTCCACTTTCATGGTGGAGATGACGGAGACGGCGAGCATCCTGCACCACGCCACGCGCAAGAGCCTGGTCCTCCTGGACGAGATCGGCCGCGGAACCTCCACCTTCGACGGATTGTCCATCGCCTGGGCGGTCGCCGAGCAACTCCATGATCGAATCGGCGCGCGGACGCTGTTCGCCACCCACTACCACGAGCTGACCGATCTGGCGCGCGAAAAGCCGCGGGTGAAAAACCTGTCGGTGGCGGTGAACGAAGCCGGCGGCAAGGTGACCTTCCTGCGCAAGCTCGTACCCGGAGGCGCCAATCGGTCCTACGGAATCGAGGTCGCCAGGCTCGCCGGACTGCCGCCGGAAGTGGTGGCGCGGGCAAGGGAGATCCTCGCCAACCTCGAGTCGGGCGAGCTGGACGAGGCGGGTCGTCCGCGCGTTTCCCATCGCGCCACGGGCTCGCCGGCGGAGCAGCTCGCTTTTTTCGTCGGCGAGAAGGGGCCTTCCCTTTCCGGCGCGCAGGCGGAGGTCTTCGCCGAGCTGCGCGGCGCCTGCATTGAGGCGCTCACCCCGCTGGAAGCGCTGAATCTGCTCGCCAGGTGGAAGAAGGCACTCGATGGCGACGAGGGAAAAAACGCTTAGCCCAGGGGGACCGCAACAAAGCAGGTGGGCTGCGCAGCAGTTTTTCACCGCCCTGCCAGCTGAGGGTTGCCAAAAACTTGCCCGAGGGTGGCGGGCGTGATCGGATGACCATTTTTGCTCGTTCGGGCGTCCATGTTGAAGCGGTGGCTCTGCGCATTGGCTCTGTTCGCTTTGCCGGTCAACGCCGCTGCAATGCCGGCGGAAGATGCGTTCGTTGCCGCAAAGGGCAGCGCCCGTGCGCTCAAGGCCGATCCGGCGAGGCGGAAACTTCGCCACCACTGGATCAACGCGGCCCGGCGGTACGAGCAGGTCGCCGGCCGCTACCCTCAAAGCGCGCGCGCACCCGAGGGGCTGCTCCTCGCCGCGCAGCTGCTTTTTGAGCTGAGCCAGATTTCGCGTCTGGACGAGGACGTGGACGCGGCGATCGCCGATTGCCAGAAGCTTCTCGACGCCTATCCCAAACATCCATCGTCGGACGGCGCCGCGCTTTTGCTCGGCCGCATCTACTCCAGGCGCCGCGGCGAGCACGAGCTGGCGCGGCGGGTGGTCACGCAGGCGCTGGCGCGCCATCCCCGGAGCGCACGTGCCGGGGAGCTCAAGTTGCTCCTCGCAGAGCTGCCCCAAGAGCCGAAGCGGGCGAAGGTCCCAGTGCGTCGAAAGGCCCCCGAGCCGGCGCCGCAAAAGGGCCGGCAGACACCGAGTTCGCCGCTGCGCACCGGCGCCCTGCTTGAGGCGATCGCGCGGGTGGGCAAAGGCGATTTGCCCGCCGAGGCGGCGCGCAGTTCGACCGAAGATCGGCGCGAAGGGCCAGAGGGCGATCGGAAGCCGGTGTCTGAAGCGACAGCGGACGAGGAGGCGGGCAGCGATCCGGAGGGCGATCCGGACCCATCGATGGTGGCCGCGGGCGCGTCCGCCGCGGCGCGGGACGTTTCGGTGCGACGCGAGGGGATCGAGAAAGAGGTGAGCGCCCAGGGTCTGCTGAAGCGCCCATCGGCGATCGATCCCGCGAAGCGTGTGCGCGCGATCACCGCGCGGGCCCGCTCCGGCGATGCCACCCTGGCCGAGCAGCTCGGATTGAAATTCCGCCGCGTGGTGATCGACCCCGGCCACGGCGGCCACGACACCGGGGCGATCGGTGGAAAAGGAACGCGGGAGAAGGACGTCGCCCTGGCGATCTCCCTGCGCCTGCGCGACCTGCTCGTCAACGAAGGCCTGACGGTCATCCTCACGAGGACTGATGATTCGTTCGTGCGCCTCGAGGACCGCGCGACGCTCGCCAATTCGGCCCGGGGCGACTTGTTCATCTCCATTCACTGCAATTCGGCGCCGAAAAAGAAGCTGCGCGGGATCGAGACCTATACGCTGAACACCTCGGGGAACCGGTACTCGATCCGACTCGCTGCCCGCGAAAACGCCTCGTCCGAGCGCGGCGTCTCCGATCTGCAGTACATCCTTGCCGACCTCGCCACCAAGGCCAATACCGAGGAATCGTCGCGCCTGGCCGCCCGCGTGCAGCAGAGCCTGGTCTCTCAGCTTCGCGCTAGGCACCGCGACGTGCAGGACCTCGGCACCAAGGAAGCGCTGTTCTACGTGCTCCTCGGGGTCCGGATGCCGGCGATCCTGGTGGAGACCTCGTTTCTCTCCAATCCCGAAGAGGAGCGTAGGCTCTCGTCGAAGGCCTACCAGGGGGACATCGCCAAGGCGATCGCCGCGGCGATCCACGAGTTCCTCGGCAGCCGGCAGCAGGTCGCCAAGGTCAACTAAGAACGCCTGCGGCGGTTCGCCCAAGGCGGGCGTACGCTTTGGTTATAGTGAGCGGAGAAGCTAAGCCCATGCCCTCGCCCACTCTGACCTCGGAAGTGCTCGCGCTCTTGCCGCCGCCTCCGCCGGTTCAGACGCATCGCGAGGAGCGGAACCGATTGCCCGCCTTCCCGGCCGGATCGAGCGCGGATCGAAAAGATCGCTCCTTGGCGTACCTGGAAAAGGTGGGCAAGCAGATCGAAGCTTTGCACCGCGAAGGTGCATCCGGGCTTTCCATTGCCCGTTTGATTTCGGAAGGACGCGATCGGCTGCTGATCGGATTGTGGCGGGAGCTGTTCGGCGACCGCCGCTCGGGGATTTGTCTGGTGGCGCTGGGCGGGTACGGACGGCGCGAGCTGGCGCCCCACTCGGATCTGGACCTGCTCCTCTTGCGCGGAACGAGCGTGTCGGAAAAAAGCGTGGCCCCGCTCGCCGAGTCTCTTCACACGCTGTTGTGGGATCTCAACCTCGCGGTCGGCTGGAGCGTTCGGACCGCGGCCGAGTGCGCCCGGGCAGCCGAGGAGGATCACACCATCCGCACCGCGCTTTTGGATTGCCGCTACCTCGCCGGCGATGCTCAGCTCTACGCCCGCCTCGCCGAGCACGCGCTGCGGGATCTCCTCTCCCGACGGGCGGATGCCTTCATCGCGGACAAGGCCCAGGAGCTCACCGCCCGCCGCCAGAAGTACGGCGACTCGATCTACGTGCTCGAGCCGAACCTCAAACAGGGCGAGGGAGGGCTGCGAGATCTACAGGCGGCGCTGTGGATTGCCCAGGCGCGGTTTCGGGCGCGGGGGCTGACCGAGCTGCTCCAGCAGTCGGTCCTGCCGCGCTCGGAAGTGGATGTCCTCGCCGCGGCGCGCGATTTCATGCTGCGAATCCGCAATCACCTCCACTACCTGCGCGGCAGCAAAGAAGACCGCCTGACCTTCGACCTGCAAGAGGAGGTCGCCGCCTACCTGGGCTACCGAAACAGCGAACGCGGGCTGGCGGTCGAGCAGTTCATGCGCCACTACTATCTCGCCGCCAAGGCGATTCGCCGGGTGGCGGAAGCCCTGATCGCCCGCTGCGAGGAGATCAAGCAGCGTCGGGGACCCTTCCTGCCCGAGAGGCGGCTCGGCCCGTTCAAGGTCTTTCGCGGCAAGCTCACCCTGGACGGGGAGCCGGAGATGCTCACCCGCGAGCCGGAGCTTGTCTTGAAGCTGTTCCGGGTGGCGGACGAGGAGCAGCTGCCGCTCTACTCCTGGGCGAAAGATCAGGTCGTCCAGGCTCTCCCGGCGCTGAGCGAAAGGCGCGGCAATCCCGAGGTAATAGAAGAGGTGAAGAAGCTGTTCCAGCGCCCGGACACGCACGGGCAGTTTCTCTTCGAAATGCACGAGCTGGGCGTTTTGGGCACGGTGCTGCCGGAGTTTGGCCGGGTGACCGCGCTGCACCAGCACGACCTGTACCACGTGTACACCGTGGATGTTCACACCCTGTTCGCTCTGCGGCGGCTCTATGCCTTGCGCGCGGGCGACCTGGTCGAGCACGAGCCGCAGCTCTCGCGGCAGATGCGGGATCTCGAAGATCCGCTTCCGCTCTACCTGGGGATGCTCCTCCACGACGCGGGCAAGGGAATGGGGGGCGACCACTCGCAGCGGGGCGCGGAGCTGGCAGACCAACTGGGCGATCGCCTCAAGCTGACCGATCGGCAAAAGGAGATCAGCCGGTTCCTCGTCCTCGAGCATCTCTTGATGTCCCACACCGCCCAGCGGCGCGATCTCAGCGACCCGCACCTGATCGCCGATTTTGCCGAGCGGGTGGGCGATCTCGAGAAGCTGCGCTGCCTCTATTTGCTGACCTACGCGGACATCAGCTCGGTGGGACCGGAGAGATGGTCCGAGTGGAAGGCACAGCTTCTCAAGCAGCTGTTCGACAAGGCGCGGGAGCACCTTTCCACGAAGGTGCGGCCCAGCGCCGAGGATCTGGTAGCTGCCGCCCGGCAGGAGTTTTTTCGCGGGTGGGAAAGCGAGCTGGGCAGCTCGCAGGCGGAAGCGTTCGGGCGGGTGCTCCCGCCGCGGTATTTCCTTTCTGCGGATCCGGCGAACGCCTCGTCGCACGCCAGGCTCTTGCTTCGTGCCCGCCGCCAGCCGTTGGCGACATCCTTAAGGCACCGCGAGGAGCTGCGCTTCAGCGAGGCCACGCTGTGCGCCGCGGATCAGCCGGGGCTCCTGGCCAAGTTCGCCGGTGTCCTCGCGGCGCACCGGATCGATATCTTGAGAGCGCAGATCACCTCCACCACCGATGGTTTTGCCCTGGACATCTTCGACACCACGGCGCTGGGCGGTCACCTGGTGGAGCCGGAGCGCTGGGAGGCGGCCCGAGCCGATCTGGTGCGGGTCATCACCGGTGAAGCCAACGTGGAAGGCATTCTCGAGAAGCGGCGTGCCCACCGTGTGCTCAACCGCCCACTGCCATCGGTTCCGACCAAGGTCTCGGTCGACAACCGCGGTTCGCGGCACTTTTCAGTAATCGACGTTCGGGCGGAGGACCGGATAGGGCTTCTCTACGTCATCGCATCCCAGCTCACCGCCCTTCAGCTGGAAATAGCCCTGGCCAAGGTGGCCACCGAGGCACACAGGGCAATCGACTCCTTCTACGTGACCTCGGCGGGCGAAAAGTTAACGGATCCCGAGCAGATAGAGGCGACGTTGAGCGCGTTGCGGCGAGCGATCGATGCCTTCGCCGCGGGCTCCTCGACGGCGGCTTGAGCAGGCGAGCATACGAGCGCTGGATCGGTTAGGGCAACGAACGCTTGGATGTAATACAAGCGATCGAAGGTCCCATCTGACGAAATACAGGCGGGATTGGCTGCTGGAGTACGGGGCGAGCTTGCATTGAGGCGCTCCTGACCCCAGTTTCAAACGGAATGGGATGAGACTGTTCGCCAAGGAGAGCCAATGGCTGAGAAGGACAACAAGGGCAGTATGACGGTGGCCGAAGCCGGTCGGAAGGGCGGGGAGACCGTCCGAAATGAGCGCGGCCGCGAATTTTACGAGACCATCGGCCGCAAGGGCGGTGCGACGGTCAAGGCAGAAAGGGGGCGCGCCTTCTATGAGGAGATCGGCCGTAAGGGCGGCGAAACAGTCAAGGCCGAGCGAGGCGCCAAGTTCTACGAGGAGATTGGCAAAAAGGGCGGCGATCGGGTGAAGGCGACCCGGGGGCCGAACTTCTACGAGGAAATCGGCCGCAAGGGTGGCCAGAAGGTCAAGAAGCTGATCGAAGAGGGAAAACGCGCCGCCAAGGCGGCGAAAGACGCTGCTGAGGCGAAAGAGGCTCAGGCCAAGGAGCAAAGGCCCGAAGCTCTAGAGTCGCTCGAGCATGCCGACCACTAGAGGGAAGGTCCTCTACAACGCGCAGGCGGAGGGTACTGCGTCCTCGATCGTGGGCGGAGTCCAGTAGAGGGCGCAGAAGACGCTTGGACAGCCGTCCAGGTTCCAGGTGATCGCAAACGTGTCGCCGGTCACCGGCGGCGGCCGGAAGATGATGTAGACGATGTACGGGCCACCCGGAACTTCCATCGAACTTCCGACGGAGGCATCGGGGTCGCCGGAGCAGTCGAATGCGGTACCCCAGATGTCGGCCGAGACATCGACGCTCCCGGGGCTGCTCATGATGAAACGGATCGCCGGTGCGAAGGTGCCATCGTCACGGGGATAAGTGCATGGTGTGATCGCCGAGCAGTCCGGGGATCCACCTCCATTGACCTGATCCGGATCCGCGGAGATGACGACCAGGGTCGCGCCCAAATCGCCGGCCGCATGGCTCGTCGCCGCACCGGGCAAAACAGCGGACAAGACCGCGAGCACCCCAACAGCCGTTCTCGCCATAAAACGCCTCCGAGTTGTAGATGCGCCGAAGCATGTAGCTTAATTGAGTCGAGCTCAGCAACTTGTTCAGCCGGGGTAATTGCGGCGGTTGACAGTGCGTCATGACGCGGTGCCGCTGATCACGTCGTGACGCCCAAATCAGACTCGAGCGGGGTGTTTTGCCGAAGAATGCTCGGGTTATCCACGCCCGCCTGCCCGCCGTGCTCAGTGGATCTCAAGCCGTCATCGGTGCTCGATGGCCGGGTTCATTGAGAGTACTTGATCGTAGCAAACTCATAAGCGCCCTGAGCGCCATGGCTCCATCCGCTGACATAAACCTGTCCTTTGCCATCAACCGCCAAGGCAATAGGGGTATCGTACCCATCTGAAGGTCCGCCATATCGGGCGACCCAGAGCTCGTTTCCTTCCGGGTCGTATTTCACCGTCGCATAGTCCGCCCGCGGACCCAGACCCGAGCTCGACCCAGTGACATAGACGTTGCCTTGTTCATCGAGCGCGATGCGCCAGGCCCAGTCAGCGGCGTCCCCCAGGCCATGATATCGGGCTACCCACGCCTCGTTCCCTTTCGAATCGTACTTGATCGTTGCGTAGTCCGTGTGGACATCTGCAACGCTGCGTCCGGTGACGTAGACATTTCCTTCGACATCGCAGATGAGCGCGATGGCTCCGCCCCGGCCTTCGTATCGAGCGGCCCAGACTTCGTTTCCCTCCGGGTCATACTTGAGCGTGGCATAGCCGTTCGCTCCCCCAATGCCGACGCTGGCTCCGGTGACGTAAATGTTTCCCGCGCCGTCCAGGGCCAAAGCAGTAGGCGTGTCTCGGTCGGCGCCGGGTCCATGGTATCGAGCGACCCAAACCTCTTCTCCCAGGGAGGTGTACTTGATGGTGGTGTAGTCGGTTACGCTCCCATCGACTCCGCTTTGTCCAGTCACATAGACGTGTCCTTGGCCGTTTACGGCTATCGCGGTAACCCGGTCGTAACTTCGAGGACCGATGTATCGGGCGACCCAAATCTCTCTTCCACTCGTGTCGTACTTGACCGTGGTGTAATTCGAGTGGGAGCTATCGGGAAAACTTCGTCCGGTCACATAGACATTCCCTTCGGCGTCCACAGCGATGCCGACCGCGAAGTCGTCTCCATCTCCAGCGGTATGGTAACGGCTGACCCAAAGTAGCCGGCCTTGAGGGTCATATTTTATTGTTCCAAAGGCCCAGTGAATACAGCCCTGGATGATTCGGAATTGAGTGCAGACGGTCCCCGTCACGTAAACGTTCCCTTTTCCATCCAGGGCCAGGGCGACCGCCTCATCGCCTGCGTTGACCGGATCGTGGTATCGCGCCAACCAGAGCGGATTCCCATCGGCGTCATACTTGAGCGTCGTGTATTCGAAGTAGTTGTAAACGGCGCCGAAGCTCGCGCCGGCGACGTAAACACTTCCGTCGGAATCGATGGCCATCGCCCTGGGGCGGTCATCGCCGTACCCGGGCCCATGGTATCGGGCGACCCATGCTTCTTGTGGTTGGCTTGAAACCGCGCTGCCAATACTGCAGAGCAGTAACGAGAGGAATAGACAGCTTCCCTTGATCACGTTTCGCCCCCTTCTGAGCAACTTTTGGTCGCGTAGCCGAGGACACCCGTCCAGATCGATCGTTGCGGCAGGCTGGGCTCCAATTCGCTGAGGATTGGAAGGATGTCCATGATATCGCAGAGCAAGTAGGTGCCTGCTTCGTTGGATCGAAAGGCGTGCTTGGGGCCATGCCCGCGCCATTGATGACGGTGGATCCGGATCACCCCCATACCCGTTCGGTCGAGCGGGGCGCCGAGGTTTTGCGCCGCGGGGGATTGATCGCCTACCCGACCGGCACCGGCTACGGAATCGGATGCGATCTATCGGCGAAACGAACGATCGATCGCCTCTACAAGCTCAAGCGCGCCGACCGGCGGAAACCCTTCTCCATCCTCTGTCCAGATCTGTCCGACGTCGCGTGCTACGGGATCGTCAGCAAGTTCGCCTACCGGACGATGCACCAATTGGCGCCGGGGCCATTCACTTTCATCCTCACCGCCACCCGCCTGGTGCCGGAGATGATGACCACCAAGCAAAAGCAGGTCGGCATCCGGATCCCTTCGTCTCCCTGGGTACAGCTGCTGCTTGCCGCCCTCGGCGGACCCATCGTCAACAGCTCAGCGACGGATTCGACTGGAGCAGCCCTGGTTGATCCGCGAGACATCCAGCGGCAGTTGGGGCACGCGCTGGAGCTGATTCTCGACGGAGGCATCCAAGCCAGCGAGCCATCCACGGTGGTCTCGCTGATCGACGATGAAGTCGAAGTGCTGCGCCAGGGTCAGGGAGTGCTGCCGGGAGTATGAAAGCTTCCGCGGTGTCTACACCGCAGCTTTGAGGGCTCATGCCCCTTGAGGCCCGAGCCCTCTCTTGAGTCACCGCGCTTGACCGAAGATGCTCTCGTTACATCGTGTCGCAGTCGCCCGGGGCGGTGCCGGCGATGGAATTCACGCAGACCGTCGTCCCGCAATCGGTTGCGGTGGTGGCGTTCTGCACGCTCCACTGCTGCGAGAAGGTCAAGCCCGTGGTCAGTGAGAAGTTGTTGTAGATGATCCAGGTGCCCGCGGTCGCCAGAGGCACATCGCCTTCGGCCTGCGCATCGGGTGTTCCCCTGGGCTCGCAGCGGGCGGCGGCATAAAGGTCGATCCTCACGTGGACGGTGGTGTTGTCATCGGCGACGGTCATCACGATCGCCTGCGCATTGTCGCCGTCCATCAGCGGCGGAACGCGGGTGAAGGTGCACATGGTCAACGAAGAGCAGAAGGCAGCTCCTCCCGCGATGGACTGATTTGGGGCGACGAGCACCGCCGTAAAACTTCCGCTCTTGACGACCTCGCTCCCGGCTTGAGCCGTCGACGCAACGAAAACAATTGTCAACACTGCCAATGCAACATTTCTAAGATAAGACATTTGACTCTCCCTTTGTATCAGCAAACTACCGTAAGAATTCAGTTGACTGGGGACAACAAGGAGCTCTTCCCACCCTTGACGGAGGACTGTCCTGACCGGAACGGCGCTCCCTTTTTGTTCAGGGAGAGCCCGTTCAAATCAAACGCGATGCAAGAGGCGATGTCGCGTTTTCTGATTACTGCTGATCGCAATCGAACGGAGCCATGCCGGGATTTCCAGCTTGTGAATTGATGCAGAAGCTGACCCCGCAATTGACGGTCCCGTCAGAGGTCGATACGGCCCACTTCTGGGAGTAGGTCGTCCCCGCGGGCACCGAGTCCTCGGTCTGGAAGCTGATAATCCATCGACCGGCGGTGGGAAGCGTCAGGTCCCCAGAGCCGGAGACCAGATCCGGCGTCGTCGGGTCGGGTCCGCAGCCAGCGGCCGACCAGGCGCCAAGCTCCACGTGGGTGGAAAGCATGTCGACCTGGCTGACCACGATGACCGCAATGCGGCTCTGCCCGGGCGCGACAATTCCGTCGCGGATCATCGAACAGTTCGTGGTGGAGGCGCAAACCAACGACGCACCGTTGGCCGCTTTAGTTGCCGGTCCAAGATAGGTCGCGCTGAACTTGCCACTGGTGATATCGCCGGCGTAGCTCGCGGAAGCGAGGCAACCGAGCGCCAATAAATTCAATGCTACATTTCGAAGATGAGACATCTGTATTTCCTCAATGTGGTTGGTGTTGGTTGATTAGGGACAACGTGGTGACGACATCGTGCGGCGAGCGTCCCCCTTCCTTCGTCGCTCGGGGGAGATTGCAGAAATAAATCCTCGCGTCCTCAAAGGACTCATCGCGTGTGAATCGGTGTGTTTGGTGAGGCTCCCCTTTCCTTTCTGTCCCCCGCGATGCGACCCGGGATCGCACCGAAGGACACCAACTCCCCCGGACCCCCGAGTTTGCCTCCAGCAGGCGTTACAACAACGGCGACACTGATTGCATCGGCGGCTACCGGAGTCAAGACCGTTGAGGCGAAAGGTTCGTTTGAAAGACCAGGCATCCTGGAAAAAGCAGCAACTCGGCCCGCGCGGACCCTCGGTCGAACGGCTCAAACAAAGATCGATCCACCCCGGCCGATGCTTGGCCAGACAAGGCGTTTCTTTGCCCACGCCGCCCGGCGGGGTTAGCGTCGAACGCTCGTGGAGCGCGCCCTTGATCTGTTCATCGCCTATCTGCGTGCGGAGCGCGGACTTTCCGGAAATACGGTGGACGCCTACGCGCGCGACCTGGAGGACTATTTCCGGGATCTCTCCAAGCTGCGAATTACCGAACCCGATCGGGTCAGGCGGGAGCACGTGCTCGCCCACCTCGACATGCTGGGCGATCGAGGGCTTTCCAGCCGCAGCCAGGCCCGCCATCTGTCCGCGATCCGCACCTTCCACCGGTTCCTTTGCGCGGAGGGCGTCGCGCCGGCCGATCCTACCGATGACATCCCCAGCCCCCGGGCAGCGAAGAAACTGCCCGTCTACCTCACGCTCGCCGAGGTAGAAGCGCTGCTCTCCGCTCCGGATGAGCGCAGTCCGCAGGGAGCCCGGGACCGCGCGATGATCGAGCTGCTCTACGCGACCGGGCTCCGGGTCAGTGAGCTGACCCGCCTTCCGACCCACCACCTCAATCTTCAGGCCGGCTATCTGATCGCCCGGGGAAAAGGGAGCAAGGAGCGAATGGTCCCGGTCGGGGCGATCGCGATCGAAAAGGTGCAGCAATACCTCGCCGGACCCCGGGCCGCGCTGCTCAAGGGGAAGGAATCGCGGGCGCTGTTCGTGACCGCTCGGGGGCGGCCGTTCACCCGCCAGGGATTCTGGAAACTGCTTCGGCGATACGGGCTGAAGGCCGGCGTCCAGACGCGGCTTTCTCCGCACAAGCTGCGGCACTCCTTTGCCACCCACTTGATCGAGCGCGGCGCGGACTTGCGGGCGATCCAGGAGATGCTCGGGCACACCGATCTGGCGACGACCCAGATCTACACCCACGTCGACCGCGCGAGGGTCCGCGCCGTCTACGACAAGAGCCATCCGCGCAGTTGAAAGCCGCCGCCGGCAGGGTGTTGAAAAACGTCGCGAGCAAGCCCAGATGCGAGGCGCGGTGGGGCCTGGCGCGCGGAGCGTACGAGGCAGTACGTGAGCACGCCAGGGGGACTGCAACGAAGCAGGTGGGCTGCGCAGCTGTTTTTCAACACCCTGCTAACGGGTCGCCAGGCGATCGTAGGCGTCCCGCGCCAGCGACTCCGCGAGGCGGCGCAGCGCCGCGGCGCGATTGGTTTCCGATTCGAGCACATTTCCCCCGGGCAAATATTCCTCCTGGCCCGCCACCGTCACCGCTCCATTGGGGACGTTCACTCCCTTATTCACCAGCAGCACTCTGACCTGCGCGAAGAGGCGATTGCTCGCCAGCGTTTGGGTCGTGGTGAGCACGGTGGGTGAGCCGGTGACGCTTAAGACCTCGCCGACGAGTTGGGCCTGGCTCGAGCTCGTCCCCGCGACCCCATTTCGGACCAGGTACTCCCGCAGAGCCTGGGTGAACAGCGTTTCCAGACCCGGCTCCGCGGTCCTGTTGATGAACACGGGCGCGTAGACTTCTCGAATGCCCTCGGGAAGCGCCCCGCCGCCCGCGGTGAACCGATAGCCGCAGGCGCAGCAGCAGCAATAGACGACCAGCGAAAATCCAAGGGTGCGGCGCATCGGCTTTGGGACCTTAGCGGGCCAGTGCCATCCGTCAAGGCGAGGGGGATGGCGCCTGAGGCCATGTAACTGGCGAATGCAGCGTTATCTCTTCGCGCCTTTTGTGGTTAATTGCCGCGATGCGCATCCTGTCCGGAGTCCAATCTTCGGGAAAGCTTCACCTTGGCAACTACTACGGCGCGATCCGCCAATTCCTCCAGCTCCAAGACGAGGGGGAGGCGCTGTATTTCATCGCCAACCTCCACTCCCTCACCACGGTTCGCGATGCGCAACTCAGTCGCGAGCTGACTCGGGAAACGGCCGCCGCGTTCCTCGCGCTGGGGCTGGATCCCTCGAAAGCCACGCTCTTTCGCCAGAGCGACATTCCCGAGGTGCTCGAGCTCTACTGGATTCTCGGCACGGTCGTTCCGCTGTCGAATCTGGAGCGGGCGACCAGCTTCAAAGACAAAGTGGCGCGCGGCATCAGCTCCGACTTCGGGCTATTCGCCTATCCGGTGCTGATGGCCGCCGACATCCTGGTCTATGCCGCCGATGCCGTTCCGGTGGGAAAGGACCAAATCCAGCACGTGGAGTTCGCGCGCGACTGGGCGACCAAGTTCAACCTCGCCTACGTGCCTGGCTATGATCCCGCGGTTCCGCCCGCCGAGGCGGGGCAGGCGCGCGGCGTCCTCAAGCTGCCGCATGCCCGCGTCCAGGAATCGACGGCGGTGATCCCGGGCATCGACGGGCAGAAGATGTCGAAATCCTATGGCAACACCATCGACCTGTTCGCGCCGGACGCGGAGATCAAGAAGCGGATCATGGGAATCAAGACCGATTCCACGCCGGTGGGTGCTCCCAAGCCGACGGACCAGAATGTTCTCTATCGCCTCCTTCAAGTGATGTCGTCCCCGGAAGAGTTCCAGGAGATCGATCGCAGCTGGAGGGCGGGTGGAAGGGGATACGGCGACTACAAGAAGATGCTGCTCGACCTTTTCCACAAGGCGTTCGACCCGGCGCGCAAAACGAGGAACGAGCTGATGGCCGATCCCGCGACGGTCGAGCGAGTATTGCAGGACGGCGCCCGGCGGGCCCGCGGGATGGCGGAGCCGGTCATCGCCGAGGTCCGCCGCGCCGTCGGACTGGCCTGACGCGGGCGTGCTCGACGAACCCTTGCAGCGAGCAGCGAGGCAGCCGTGAGCACGATCGCCAGGGCGGTCGTTGCCGCGGCGACGGGGTCGGCGCGTCCGAGCACCCGCCAGCGTTCCATCGCCGGTCGTCTGACCTTTCACGTCGCGCCCTCGAGGGAAGCGCCGGGAGCTTTGTTGACCGGCCAAGTCGCGGGCTGGTACGTATACGTTTTCGCTGTTGGAGGCTCGAGGAGTCCATTGAACGAGGGCGGGACCGCCGAGGCGGCGAGCGAATCGCAGACCGGCCCAACGGCGGACGGTTTCCGGATAGCGCTCTCGAACTTCGAAGGGCCTTTGGATCTGTTGCTCCATCTGATCAAGGAGCACGAGCTCGACATCCTCGACATTCCGATTTCGCTGATCACCGAAAAATACATCGAGCACCTCGAGCGGATGAAGGAGATCAATCTCGAGATCGCCGGCGAGTTTTTGGTGATGGCCTCGACGCTGGCGCACATCAAAAGCCGCCTGCTACTTCCCGTACTGCAGGCGCAAGGGGATGCCGAGCCGGAGGAGCAGGGCGATCCCCGCACCGAGTTGGTGCGCCGGCTGCTCGAGTACCAGAAGTACAAGGAAGCGGGAGAGATGCTCGGCAGACAGGACATCCTCGGCCGGGACGTCTTCGTCCGGCGGGCCGCCGTCGTCCGGGTGCCGTTGCCGTCGGACGATCTCGGCCTGGTGGAAATCGATGTCTATCGGTTGATCCAGGCGCTCGATGGCGTGCTCAAACGCCTCGGTCCCGAGCTGCGGCACGAAGTGGTCCGGGAGCGGGTCAGCATCTCCGACGCGATTCACAAGCTGATCGACCGCCTGCGTCGCGATGGGTCGGCGAAATTCCGGTCGCTCTTCGAGGGAAGCGAAAGCCGCTCGCAAGTGGTGGTCACCTTTCTTGCCGTCCTCGAGATGTGCAAGCTGCGGCTGATCCGGATCTCACAGGAATCCGATGATGGCGAGCTGATGGTGACGGCGATCGCGTCCGCGCTCTCGCCCGTGGACGCCCCGGAGGTGGACGAGCGTGAATACCGATAAGACGAGATCGACGGTGGCCAACGATGCGATCGCCGGCTCGGAGCTGAAGTCCGGAATCCCCACCGACGTTCCCCCGATCGACGCGAGCGAGGGCGACCAGTCCGAGGTCGATGAAACCGAGGCGGCAGAGCTCGAAGATGCCGAACCCGCGAACATTGAGGACGCGGTCGCCGAGCCCGACGTTCCCTTCGATAAGCTGATCCACAAGAGCCGCCGCCTCTCCGACGAACGGGTGCGCGGAATTCTCGAGAGCCTGCTCTTCGCCTCGGACAAACCCTTGAGCGCCAACGACGTGCACAGCTGTACCGGGCTCGACCGGCCCCGGATCCAGGCGGCGATGGAGGTGCTGGCGGGGGTTCACCGGGAGGGGGTCCACGGAACCGTTCTCTACGAAGTGGACGGCGGATGGCAGCTTCGCACCGATCCCGCCAACGCCGAGTACGTTCGCCGGCTCCTCAAGGTGAAGCCGCAGAGGTTGACCCGGGCCGCGGTCGAGACGCTGGCGATCATCGCCTACCGGCAGCCGGTGACTCGTCCGGAAGTCGAGGACATCCGCGGAGTCGATTCCGGTGCGGTGGTCAAGGCGCTGCTCGATCGAAAGCTGATCAGGATCCTCGGGCGCAAGGAGGAGGTCGGCAGGCCTATCCTCTACGGAACCACCCGCGAGTTCCTCGAGTTCTTCGCGCTCAAAGACCTCGCCTCGCTGCCGACGCTTCGCGAATTCCAGGAGCTGAGCCAGGAGCACCGCGAGATGGTGGAAGAGGAACCGCCGGTGCCCCCGCCGCCGCTCACCGCGCTGGATGCGCCGGCCCGGGCCGCGGTCGAGGCATTGGGAACGGACTCCGATGCGGCGCTGGTCGAGCTCGAGCAGGCGATCGCCTCCGCCGATGAGCGCTCCAAGGCCGCGGCGGGAATTCTCGACAGCGCGCAGCCTTCGCCGGAAGAGCCGGAGAGTCCGCCGAGCCCCCGCTGACGGATGGCGGAGCGGCTGCAGAAGTTTCTCGCCCGGGCGGGCGTGGCCTCGCGGCGCCACGCGGAGCAGCTGATCGCCGAGGGGCGGGTAACGGTCAACGAGCAGACGGTGGCGCGGATGGGAACGCAGATCGATCCCGCCCTGGATCGCGTCAAGGTGGATGGGCGCGAGGTCCACCTTCCGGACGCCAGCGGCTACTTCGTCCTCTACAAGCCGGCCGGGGTGGTGACTACGATGTCCGATCCGCAGGGCCGGGCGACGATCTCCGATTGGGTTCGCGAAATGCCGGGGCGGCTCTTTCCGGTAGGCCGCCTCGACTACGATGCGGAAGGGGCGTTGATCCTCACCGACGATGGTGCGCTCGCGCATCGCCTCTCGCACCCCAAATTCGGCGTGCGCCGAACCTACCTGGCCAAGGTGAAGGGTGCGCCGGAAGCGGCGGCGCTGGACCGGCTCCGGGCGGGGGTTCGCCTCGAGGACGGCCCGGCGAAGCCCGTCTCGGTTGCGCTGTTCCGCTCGGGGGAGAAAAACACCTGGCTGGCGATCGTCGTCGCCGAAGGTCGCTCGCATCTGATCAAGCGGCTGTGCGCCGCCGTGGGATATCCGGTCTTGCGACTGTTCCGCCCAAATTACGGGGGCGTAGGTGTAGCGGGGATGAAGCCGGGCGAGCTGCGCCCGCTGCGGCCGGGGGAAGTCGAGCTGCTCGAGTCAGCGGCGGAAGGCAAGCAGGGCGCGGATCTCGAGGAGCTGTTTCTGCCTCCGCGCCGGCACCGGCCGGAGGAGCGAGCGGTGGGATCGAAGGTCAGATAAGATCACCGATGTGCAACCCCGCCGGCTTGGCCTGATTGCTCAAGCGCTTCTGGTTCTCGCGTCCGGATGCGAAAGCGAGCGCGATCGCCTCCTCGCTCAACTTCAGAGCGCCCGGATGGAAGAGCGGGCGATCGCGGTGAAGAGGCTTTCGGATCTCGGCAAGGCGAACGACCTGGTGCTGATTCAGCGCGCCGCGCAGGATCCGGCGCCGGCGGTTCGGGCGGAAGCGGCGTTGGCGCTCGGACACAGGCGGGAGCAGGGCGCGGCCGATCTCCTCGCCGAATTGCTCCGCGACCCCGACGAGGCGGTCCAGGCCAGCGCGGCAACGGCGTTGGCCGAGATCGGCGGCGAAAAGGCCCGCGCCTATCTGGTGGCGCGATACGGGCAGGCAGGCCGATCGATCCGCCGCGCCATCGTCCAGGCGTTGCGGGCGGCCGGAGGGGCGCCACCGGCGGCGGAGGCGATGGTCTCCGCCGAATCGGCCGCATTGTGGGACCGCTTCCAAAAGACGCTGGAGCAGGGCTCCGCGGCGCAGCGGATCAGCGCCGCCGAGGAGATCGGAAAGAGCGGCCGCCCCGAAGCCATCGCCCAGCTTCTCGCGCTGGCGCAGCAGGCAACGCCCCTGCTTGCCTCCGCGGCGGTGCGGGGCCTTGCCGAGTCGGAGGATCCCTCCGTCGCGGCCCGGCTCGCTCCACTGCTGGGCGAGAACGAGCCTGAGCTGCGCGCCGTCGTTTGCGATGCCCTGGGGCGGCTCGGCGACCTCGACTCGGCGCCCAGGCTCGAGGCCATCGCGATCGAGGGAAGCTCGGCGAGCGCATTCGCGACCGCCGGGCTGATCGCGCTCCCTCGACGGCCGGCAACGGATCGACTGCTGTGCGAGGTCGTCGCCCGCGCCGCGCCGACGGAGGCGCTGGCCGCCGCGCGCGAGATGCGATCCCGGGGAGGTTGCCCGCTCGAAGGGCTGCTTCAAAGCCTCACCGCGGCGCTAGGCCCGCCTGGGAAAGTGAAGCGCCCGGAAGCGTCTCGGCGGCCGGGCTTGGATCTTCAGAGGGTCGAATCGGCCTTGCAGGCCATCGCTGCGCTCGGACCGACCGCCTCAGGCGCGCAGCCTCGAATATTGCGGCTCCTCGAAGATCCGGATCCCAGGCTTCGCCTCGCCGCGCTCACCGCTGCCGCGCAGCTCCGGGACCGCAGAAGTGGGGTTGCGATTCAACAGGCCTTCGAGACTCAGCTGGAGACGGTCAGCGGCCTTCGCGCCAAGTGGGTCGCGGGTCCATTGCCGCAAGAATACGCAGCCGGTTTCCGGCCGGGCGATCAAGATAGCTCCGAGCGCGAGGGCGCCCAGCTCGGCAAGCTCGCGGCACGCGTACGCGAACGAAACGCGGCCAAATCCCCCGCCGGATATGCGGGAGGGAAGGCTGCGGCAACGGGGCGGGGTCCTCCCGAGCTGGCGGATGATCTGCCGCAAGATCAGCTCGAGCTTTTCGCCGCGGCGGTTCTCGCGCTGGGGATGGTCGATGCGCCCGGCGCACAGGCATTTCTGACCGCGCGCTCGGCCGATCCAAGTCCGCGCATCCGCGCTGCCGCGCTCGCCGGTTCGGCCTACCTCGGAGGGCCTGGACTGGAGTTGGCGAAATCGGGGCTCGCCGATCCGGGCGGCGTTCGCTCATCGGTGGCGCAAGCGCTGGTGGCGCAGGGAGCGCCCGGAGTGAACGCGGTGTTGGCGGGCCTGACCGTGCAACAGGCGGGATCGCTCGAGCTGCTCGAGGCGCTCCAGCAAGCCCGGCTGGATGAGTCCGCGGTGGAGCGCCTGGGGCCATTCCTATCCAGCGGCGCCGCGGAGAGCGCGCTTGCCGCCCAGCTGCTTGGCAAATCCGGAGCCAAGACCGCGGTCCCGGCGCTGATCAAGTACCTCGAAGATCCGGTAACGCCCGGCCGGCGCCAGGCCCTGGTTTCCCTCGGACAGATCGGGGATCCCCGCGCCGCCGAGGCGATCGCCCCCGACCTCTACCACGACAGCCCTGAAATCCGAGCCGCCGCCGCCGAGGCGCTCGGCCGGACCGGCGCCGCCTCGGAAATGGCAATGCTCGAAGCCCTTCGGGGCGACTACTACGTGAAAGTGCGCCGCGCTGCTCAGGGCGCGATCGAAAAGGTGCGTTCCGTTTCGGAGGCTCGCTGATGGAGCTGGACAAGCTGAAAAACAGGGCGGCGGAGGCATTTGCCAAGGGTAAGTTCAACCGCGCGGCCGAGCTGTACGAGGAGTATTGCCAAAAGGATGCCCGCGACATGCAGGCGCGCATC
>WNFG01001787.1_pt1 | contig 18323 bp, 29 predicted proteins | sample 5400431 | NCBI WGS metagenome assembly WNFG01 (sample SAMN13153346, study PRJNA577476) | soil metagenome | isolation source: 120 cm saprolite under Douglas fir tree site 2 hole 3 replicate 2 | place: USA:California | collected 2015-04-18 | reverse complement strand
GCGCCCACCAGAAACAGTTGCGCTGGCTGCTGATCAGCCCTTGCTATCGCTCTTCGGTTTCGTTTTCGTCTTGCACTTCTTGTCGGACTTCTTGCACTTCTTGGACTTGTATCCGTAGTCCACCGCACCACTGCCGTGGGAAAAGTCTTGCGCATACTGCTGAGTCGCGGTCGTCTGGGCTGGACGGACATCTATGCTGCCCGAAACGGTTGGAGATGCAATTGCGGGGACCATCATCGCGACAGCTCCGATGCCGGCGAAGATGGCAGTGCGAATGGTTGACCCTCTCATGGAGTTTCCTTTGCAGGTTGATGTGACCCAATGGCAGTTAACGCTGACGGTAACTGTTTCATAGCTGTCAATTTTGACAGGAAGGAGCAGGCGTCGGCAACGTCAAACCCTAAACGATACGCCGCTTACCCCTTCAGGCCGTCACCAACTTTCGCTCAACGTTGTCCCCTCCCTATGGAGTTTGGCCAGCAGACGCCATGCAGCCCTTATAAAGATTTGTTGCCCGTGTCCGATTTGCGTCCTGAGACGTGTCCTGGCCACGCATTTCAGCATGCATTTTCGCCATGCATTGTTCAACGATCTGGTCTCGGGTTTGTGCATGCACGGCCCCTTGCGATGCGAATGCCGCGACCGAAAACCCTATCAATAGAGCCCCTAAGCGTCTGTTTGCGAAACCCATGTGTAGTCTCCTCTTTTCTTTTGTGTGTCCTATCCTAAACTTGAGAACCACGTTTTCTGAAGTTCGTTTGTATAAAATTGAACAGGGCCGGAAATCGCCAGAAGAGGAGGAGCGGGCTACTGCTGGCCTAGGCGGATGAGTTGGTGCGAAGTCGGGGGCTAGCTTGGGGAGACGTGGTGACCATACCCCCATGAAGGAAACCAAACCCCCCCGAAGGTCAATGGTGGAATCGCCGTCCTTGGGCTTCCTGCGAGGCTGGCGAGGGCGTTTCAGCGGGGAGGGGTAATGGACTATGCCCCCCCGCGCACCACGGCGCACTTGACCCTACTGACCTATGGAACGGGAGTTGTCTACATGCGCCGTGGGGCCGTAGACCTTCAACGGCGGATAGCGACCCCCCTCCTCGGCGCGACGACAGCGGCCCGCCCCACAGGATGTCTGACGACCACGCCTGTGGCGACAACCGCGCCGCCTGTGGCGACGCAGCCCGCCCGGTACACACCCCGAGCGCAGACGACGGCGCTTGCTTCCATAGTGCTCAAGGCGGTGAAGCCTCCTAACAGCAACATAGAGATGATTATGCGCTTCATTGCTCTTCTCCTGGGGGTTGCGATGGAACCGCATCCTAGTCGCCCCGACCTGGGCCACGTCTGTGCAAAATCGCTCACTTCAAGCGCCTCTTTTATGAGCGGAACCAGGAGAGCGCGCCCCCATCCGTGGCAGCGTATTAGTGGGGCCATTGGTCTTTTCGGATGTCACGCGTTTCATCGCTGTGTCTCCTAGTTCCACGCATGCGCCAAATCGTTTGCGGCGGAAATCGGCCAGGCAGGTTCCTTCCGGTCGAAATCCCTCACGTTTTCGAGCGATAAGATCGCGGCGAGCCGAGCTCTAGCACGACTGACCCGACTCTTCGCGGTTCCTATCGGGCACCCGCAAATTTCCGCGGCTTGCTTGTACGAAAAGCCAGAAACGCCAACGAGGATCAGAGCCTCCCGTTGGTCCAAAGGTAAGACGTTGAGCGCCCGCCAAGTCGCTTTGAATTCGAGCCGACCGATCTGCGCCGGTGGCGACACCATGGAGATCCGCTCCATGTCCGCAATCTCGCGCCGCGGTTTGCGACAGTCGGATCCAAGTTGATTGTGCAGGAATGTACACAACCAAACCACCATATTCGTTTCCGGCCGGACCAAATCAATGTTCGTTAACGCTTTAGCGAGCGCCTCCTGAACAAGATCGTCGGCCTGCTCGACGCGCCCGCAGACCGCGACGGCAACGGCACGCAGAATGGGTACCGCCGCGAGCACGGCTTCGCGTAAAGATCGATCGACCCTCATGACCCCTCCCTACCCCGGACGCGATCTTCCTCGTCCCGATCGCGTCGTGGCCAACCCTGCACGAAGCTCGCTCCCGCGCCTATCTGGCAACTTTCACAGGAGGCTGTCGGCCCAATATCGCAATCGGAGGTTTTCGCGGGCAAACCGGGCTCAGACATCTCTGGGGCGGGCGGCAAAATTTTCAATCAGCTCCCAGTAGCGACGTGCAATCCATTCTAAGGCAACTTTTGGACCTGAATCGTCGCTAACAGGCAGGGTGATGCTTTCGGCAGCTTCGAGCAATCCGTCGAAGAATTCTGCCCGTTCTCTATGCTGCATGTCTTTGAGTTGCAATCGAAGCATCGCCTCGAGCACAAGCCAAGTCGCAGCGGCTTGTGCCGCCGACTCTGCTACGTGCAGATCGAACGAGGGTGTCTCATCCATGTGCTTCGCCGCCCTTGCTGCCGGCCTGGCGGGAGAAAACACCACGCGATGCGCTCGAGGCACGGTTTTCGTCAGACGGGGGAGTTAACCCCCACCGACACGCGACCAATGCAGCATAGATCGGAAAGCCCAGTTTTCTACTGTCAAAAATGATAGTGTTTTCGGCTATGTCGAGGCGGTGAACTCTGCCCCAATCACCAAAGACTGCCGAATGCCATCAACCTTCGACAACGCACGCGCCCAATTTTAGCAGGCCGCGTGTGCGAGCTCCGGCGCGCCAGCCCGCCAGCCTGTGAATTTTGACAAATAGCAGTGCGAGGCGACAGCTGGCAGGTTCGCGCTCGCGTTCGACCCTTTGGCATGGCGGGCCGCTAATGCTGGCTGGGCACGCTTAGGCGTTAGACAGCGAGTCGTTGGTGATGGCGTATCTTCAGGAGAGCGGTCGGTTCTTGGAGTTGAACCTTATCGACTGGCTGATGCTGCTTGCAGGCGTGACGCTGGCTGCAATCGTGGCATTGCTGTTTCTGATCCGTTAGCGAGCTTTCGTTCCAGTCGACGACAAGGATCTGCTAGAAACATGCTGAAAGTTCGTTGGAGCGTGTTGGCGGCTGCGGGCGCATTGGGCTTCGCTGCGAGCATCGAAAGAGTTGACGCGGCGTCGAACTGCAATCCATCAAGCGCAATCCCGTGCGAGGTCGTACACTCGCTTTTCGGCAAGGATGCGCGGCAGGGTATGCGGCCGCAAACGGATCTACGCCAATCTGTCTCTCCCGCGATCGGTCCGTCCGCGGCCGGTACGGCTCGCAGGCGCCTCCCGACTAGGTCGGCAAGGCCCGTGGTGCGCGTGAACAGCCAAATGACCGTCGCGAGCAGCGTCACTGCACCAGCGCCGGTCGCCCTCCCGCAATCGATCAGGCCCGCCGATCGGGTGGCGGCAGTCTTCCGACTGCCGGATCCGCCCGCGACAGCAAGCTATTCGGAGCCGTGGCCCAAGCTTCTCGGCTGGGTCATCGCCGGCGCCGGTCTGTTATCGTTGTTCCTCGCCAAAACCGCTGACATCTGAAGGTACTGGCTTGGGAGCGTGTCATTGTATTTTGGCGCCCGGCGCTCAGGACGTGCTTACGCCTAGGTGCGGTAAAATGGCACTGTCAATTTTGACGGATGGCGGTACGGGCCCATTTATAGAATTCTGCATTTAGACCTTTCCAATCGAAAGGCACGGTCCCGGTCGCGTCCCCGATCCCCCCGTCCCCAAGCGATCGGGACCATTCTTCCCTTCCATCGACCATCCGATTTGCCGGCGATCCGACGAGCTGCACTTCGAGTGGGACGTCAACGAACATTTCGCGTCAGGCTTCTCGCTCGGCGTCGGCGGCTACGTTTACGAACAGGTGACCGGCGACAGCGGCCCGGCGACACCTAATTACTCGATACTCGGTCCATTCGAGGGGCGGGTGGTGGCGGTCGACCCTTTGGTCGGCTACACATTCAAGGTCATGAACATAATCCCGGTCAACCTAAATGCCCGTGGTTCCACGAGTTCGATGTCCGAAACCGAGTTACGGGAAACTCGATCTTCGGGACGATCTGGTCGGCCTGCCGCCCGCGGTCACGGCAAAGGACTGATCGGCGCCGAGGGCGTAGTGTTCGATACGGCGTTGCCGAAAGAGGACGGAATTCAAGCCTCAAAGCGGTCATGCGCCGCCCGCCGGCGCCACGCCACGAAGATCCCGCCCCGTCTTGTTAGGGCGACTTTAAAGAACCTGAGATTTCGATCTTGCCATCATTGCCCGACACTGACGATGGCCTTTCCCAGTATGCAACTGACTACGAGTACAAGGCTTCATCGGCGAGCCGCGTGACCGTGCATCGCGTGAAGCCCGTGGTAACAGGTCGATTAGGACCATTGCGAACCCATACCCGCGAGCACTCAAGCGGGCACAACGGCTTCATTATCCTCAAAACTCTCGGAGATGTTCCTCTTCAGCGCGTAGCTCATAAGACCAGCATTGGTCTTGATCCCGAGCCTTTCCATCATTCTGTATTTGTGAAACGTCACGGTCCGGTACGTGATGCCGAGCCGGTAGGCAATCCGCTTCATCGGATGTCCGACAGCCAATAACGCCAGAACCTCGTACTCGCGGCGCGTCAATGCTTGCGAGGACGGGGTGTTCGACGTCTGCAAAGCGCGAGCCGAGGTGTTGCGTGTTGCAGGGGTTCCGTGACTGTCCGGTTTCATGGCGACATGGATGGCGTCTGAAAATCCGCAATCCGCCGGGCCCTTGCTCACGAAGCCGCACCCCCCGAGCGCGGAGGCCGCATCGGGCGAAACCTTCGCGGCACAAGACCTGCATCCGCCTTCATTTTGATAGAAGACGAACCTCGTGTGCGGTAACTGTCGAACCATTTCCGTGACGGCCTCAAAGCGATCTTCGATCGCCATGGCAATGTTGACCAGAATCACGTCGGGCTTCAGCTTGAGCGCCGCATGGTGGAGAGCCCGGTTACCTATGTCGCGCACAGTGGCGACGACCTCGAAATGAGGCGCCACCAGCCCCTTGATCCGGTCGGTGGACGGTGCGTGATCGCCCGCAATCAGAACCCGCACCCGCTCTGGGTGATGTGTATGCATTAGGACCCTTCCCCGATTCCTTCGGAATCGTCCCCGGATCCCCCCGTCGATTAAGATTCACTTAAGCAAGGGGGAGATGGAAGGATCATTGGGTTAGCCAGGGTTGTTCTTACGGTAATCAATCGATCGCAAGTTTTCGGGATTCGCACGTGCCCATCAGCATTTATACGCAAGTCTTGCGCCAATTCATCAACGCGCACCTGAGGGCCGCGGGCGGAACTAAATGTCTTCTCGCTATGCAGAATTGCCTTGCCGCCCCATGCAGCATTGTCTTGCGGCACGTTGAGACGGACAACGCTGGCGGGCCCGAACCGGTCACGATTCTGTCATGCATGGGGTTGGTAGACGCCAAAGACAGTCATCGAGCGCTATTTCGCGATCGTCGACAAGGGGCGAGAAAAGCGTGCTCCTGGCGAACGCGGGGGCATTCTCCAGCAGCTTCAAAGCTGCGCCCGGATAGGCGACGATCTTTGCTCAAATCGGAAGTGTCGCGCCTCGCAAAGGGCGAAGGCGAGCTTCCTGCTGCCAGCGCTTGGTGGTGCTGTCAATTTTGACAAGTGGCAATCCCAACGGGCGCGTGCGACCTTTCATTGAAATCTGAAGGGTGCGCGCAGACTAGGCAAGCTTGGCACCCGGGACCTAAGGGCGGGCGTTTTAATCACAGACTGCGCAAAGTCGGGAAGGTGTCGCGATGCACATGCATGCGTTTCGCGCCAGCGGCGTTCTGTCAGGCGTGGCTGGCAGCTTGCTGTTTGCCTTCGGAGCGCTGGCCGAGCCGCTCGGGTTCGCAGTGCCCGCCCGCTATCCCGCAACCATATTCCAGCAGGTCCTCCCGGACCGCGGCGAAGCAGACGGCATAGAGAGCGCGGAAGTCCCGGCGCAGCTGCGCCGCCAGGTGATCGAAAATCCGACCAACGAGGTCCCTGGCACAATCGTGATCGACACGGCGAACACCTACCTCTATTTGGTTCTCGGCGGCTGCAAGGCACTGCGTTACGGAATCGGCGTAGGCCGCGAAGGCTTCACCTGGGCCGGCGTACACGCGATCGAGCGCAAAGCCGAGTGGCCTGATTGGCTTCCGCCCTCGGAGATGATCAGCCGGCAGCCGTATCTGCCCCGCTTCGTTGCCGGGGGCCCCGGTAACCCGCTTGGCGCACGAGCGCTTTATCTCAGCGGCACGCTCTACCGCATTCACGGCACCAACCAGCCTTCCTCGATTGGCCACCACGTCTCGAGCGGCTGCATTCGCATGACCAACGCCGATGTGATCGATCTTTACGACCGCGTGCAGCTCGGAACGAAGGTCGTGGTGCTTCCCGATCGCCGCCGCTCGGCACCGACCGCTCTCGTCAGCGGCGATGCAACACGAGCCCCTGTGTCGAGTGGGCCGATGCGCACGCACGGCCTCTACTGATCCGGCCGCGAGCGCCCGAGCAGTCCATATCCTAGCTCCGATGCAGAATGTGCGTTGCCGGATGGAGAGACCGATGCCGCAGCCCTCGAACAATAAAACTGTGGCGCTATGGCGAGAGATCTCAAGCGCCCCTCTCAACCGGAATGTCGAGGTGCAAATCGCCGATGAAGGCAAGGCCTACGTTCTTGCGTTCCCCTGTCGGCGGACCGATCGCGGATGGATCAATGTGGTCAAAAACTTGCCACTCTCGCTTGATCCCACGCATTGGCGTGAGAGATACATTGGCCGCTGAATGCTGGAATGTTAGCCAATGAACCATTCGCTTCTCACCGCCGACCGCGCAACCCATCTCAAGATCGTGGTCGTGGCGGTTATCGCCGCGATTATCGTTGTCTCGATCGGCATCTCCGCCCACGTGACGAGGGTTGAAACGGCTGCCGGAGCTCGATCCAACGGGCCTGTGCTGAGAGCCGGCAAGCTCAAAACGTATACTGTTCGAGATACTCCGTCTGTCCCGCTGAGCGATTAAACGCTCCTGCTGAAAAGCAGACACGGAGGGCATAGCGACCCTGCCATGGTAACTGCTTGAGCCGCGCTTCAGACCGCATGGCGACGTCCGAGAACTGCGGCGGTCGAAAAAGAGGGGCCGCAGCTGGCCTCCCTCGTCATTTCGGCGCGCCGAGACCTACCGCCGCGAGATCATGCGTCCGGCGATCCACGGTTTCCGTCGATGGGATGAATTTTTGCAACTCGCGCCGTGGACTGTCGCGCCACTTTGGGTAAAGCGAATTGAGGCGGTCCATTGTCTCCCCCGCCCGCCCTCGATCTCCATTGCGAGCGGCTAGCAGCGCGCGAGCGAGGAGGTTCAGTGGGTGGGTGTCACTGATGTCCAGATTTGCATATTCGGATGCGGTCACAAGGTCGCCCTTCAGATCTGCGGCAAGCAAAATTAAGAGTTCAAGGTGCTGATCGGCTGCAGGCTGACCAAGAACTCGTCCTGTCACGCGGTCGATTTGATCCTGCCGAAACGGAGCGACTCGCGACGGGCGGGTCTCGTCACGCAACAGTCTGTCGATCTCTCCCGCATGAAACGTTCCTGCCAGCGCCAGACGCAGGTCTTAGACTTGCCCGCGTCCGACGCATGATTTCGACCGTGCCGATGCCGTCCGCCCGATCGCGGACAGTCGCCTCAAGGCGACGCCGGTGAAATGGGATAAGAGCGATGAAGATCCCGGTGCGCATGCGCCAGACTCGCACACGCCGGAATCTTGGGAATCCCTTTTGGGATTCAAAGGGTCAGGTTTGGTCCACTAGACCCCTGAGATGGCGTTAGCACGGCCCAGAACCGGGCTGTTTCAGCCCCCCGCATCTGGTGCCGTCACTGGCAAAACAGAGACGTCCCTGAGGGGCGATGCATGCACCGAATGCATAGCCGCAACGGGGCTCGGGTTTCTCGCCGCAAGCCTTCTTTCCCTCGTGATCGTGCCGCTTGTCCACAACCGCTCGGCACGCCTCACTAAGCGTCGGCTCGAAGCCTCGATGCCGCTATCCATCGAGGAGGCCCGGGCAGAAAGAGAGCACCTGCGAGCGGAATTCGCCATGTCAACGCGGCGGCTTGAGATAAGGATGGGAGAGTTCAAAGCCAGGGTGGCCGACCTGCTGGCCGAACTCGGCAAGAAGACTGTTGCCATCAACCGCTTGAAACTCGAGCTCGTCGAGAAGACCGCCACCATTTTTGCGCTCAACGCGCGGTATTCAAAGATCGACCTTTGGGGACCGAGGGCCAGCTTGCCGGCATCGCCGCGGATCGTAGCGAGCCCTCGTCCATGGTCGATAGTCAACGCGTTGAGATCTGCGCGTGCGGGCTTTCCGCGCGGAAGGCCCCGATCGGATTCCGCTCCGGCATCAACGCGCGGTCTATCGAGCGGCTGATGCACGCGATCTCAAAGTTTGGTTCATTGGGCCGGCTGACGATCTAGCATTCAATGGACAGTCTATTGCGAAAGCAGTGACCGACCTTTCCACGGTGACACATCATGCTACGGCTTGTGACAGAAACGGGAAATCTCCAGGCTTTCGTTAAACCGGCTCGACGGGTTCTCGTGGTCGAGGACGAAACCCTCTTGGCGGTTCAAAAGCTGTCTAACGGATGAAGGCTACAACGTTACCGATGTCGTATATACGGCTGAGGATGCGATCGCTGTAGCCCTGGCCGATAAACCCGATCTCATCATCATGGATGTACGTCTCGCCGGCGAAGGCGATGGGATCGCAGCCGCTTGCGAAATCCTGGCCCGCACCGGCATCAGGAGCGTTTTTGCCACCGCCTGTGCGGATGAGCAGACGCGGGCCCGCGGCAGCATCGCGTGCCCGGTGGCTCGGCTGGAGAAGCCGTTCGGGGTGGAATCCATCTTGCAAGCCGTGCGTTTGGCTTTTCAGGACCGTGGAGAATAGTGGTAGCGGCATCACAGTGCAGTTGCCTTTCGGCTTGCGTCAAGTTTCTGACGCCGCACGGCCCATCAATTGCCATTGCGAGGAGCAGTCAATGAGTACGATATTTGGAGCAATCTCAATAGCGTTGGCTTTGATGACGTCGAGCGCGTCAGCGCAGGGCGTGAATTTGACCGGCCGGTGGCAATGCGTGGTACTGTGCCTGGGCGCACCTGGCAGTCTTGCTTTCATCACGCAAAACGGCTGGCAGCTCAACGTGCTGAATGACGCCGGACAACCGTCCAGAGGCTGGGTGAACTACCCCGGGCGCATTTGGATCTACAGGGCCAACCAAGGGCCATTCACTCCCCCGACGGCATGACGATCCAGTTCGACGGCGGAACCATCTGGCAGCGAGTTCCTGAGGCGCCGGCGCCACCTTTTCGACGCTAGGGGCGCCCGGAAGGGATTGCGCAGCCGGAGGAACCAGGCCCGTGGATCGTCACAAACAGTATGAAATGACGCAATCCGGACTTCTGGGATATCATCGAATCCCGGAGATGCTCGGTGAACCCCGATTCTCGCCGCAGCGCAGCCTCCTCATGCTGTCAATCTTGACAGATAGTCATCGCCAACCCGAGCGGTGATACTGGCATGTGTAGGAACTTGGGGACATCCGATGGGCTTGGCTCGCCCTATCGTCGCCGGCATCGCCCTGGTGCTTGTGCTGGACCATTTCGCCCTGCTCCAGGGAGCTGGGCCGAATCCGTCTGATTCAGCAACCCGCAGTTTTGATGCCGGTACGGAGAGGAACCGTGCCGACCACCCGGGAAAAGGCAATCGGCTATCTCGTCGGTTGGAGAACGATAGAACGAACAGGATTGTAGCTGTCGAAATCGTTGGCCTGCGCGATGCTGCCATCGTGTATCGAGATCGCGATGGGAGAATCCTGTTTCATAACGATCGGCTGACGAGCACAACCATCGCCGCCAAGAACTTTGACTTGCTAGAGGTCACTATACGCGATCGCGACGATATCGCCGTTCGACCAGCACCTGTTCCAGCTCCTCCGAGAGCCGAGCGGTCCAAGCTGCCAGTCGGGTGTGATCCGGCTTTTGGTCCGCTCGCGGACCCCACCCTGCGAGGTCTTACGGGCCGCTGCTTGACTGGCACGGCAAGTGCCCAGACGTTTGCAGCGCTTTGGTGACCCGCCGTCCGACCGGCGCCGTACTGACTGCTCCAGTTTCCGGCAGCGGGCGCTCGAAGGAGATCTGGCCTATGAATTGCCGCCCGGGGATGGCGGCCACCGCTCAAGAGTTGGGCGGTGGTCCAAAAACGCACCGACGTGTCTTATCTGGCCTCCGGCAAATCCAAACCTTGCCATCAGGGCTCGGGGTGGCTTCGCTGTAGGGAACAAATTCGATACCGTTGACCACCCAGCCTAAGCCCGTGCTGGCGATCTGTTCCGGAGACTCGCAGTCATACTCGCCACAACACCACTCACCGGCCGCATTGCGATAGCCACCCTTGTTAATCCAAGAATCGTGCGCGTCGGCTAGCGGGGCGGTGAGAGTGATGGCGGCGACACAAATCGCGATCAGTCTGACGCGCCTGCGCATTTTTCCGCCTCCTCGCACGCATGATCCTGCAGCTGCGGGTCGCAGCCGGGAATGGCGCGTGGGCCAAACCTAACTGTGGCCCTCAACGTCGATCGCCCGGCCTATGCCACTACGACCTCGGCCGACCCGCGTTCGCTAATTGTCCCTTGACGTATGGCAGCCATTCGAGGGCGAACGCTTCGGCAGCAATCTCAACGCAATGGATGGATACCCGATTGCCCGGGATGCTCGATAGGGCGACATTGACGGCCTCAACTAGGTGCCGGCGCGTCCTTGCCGATTGGAAGTGAGCCCCGTCGAACAGGCCAATGGTGTCGTATAATATCTCGAACGCCTGGGGAATGTTGAAGGCCGCGCGGTCGGAGTATTTCGCCGCCTGCGTCACAAACATCATTGCGGTTTCCGCAATGTCGTGCATGTTGGCGCTCCGACCTTATTTGCTGTCCAATTAATTTCCAGGACCCACTTTAGAGGGTTGCACCTAGGCCCCCACGAGTTGGCTCGGTGCGATCCTTTCTCACGTCGGCGCGGTCCCGATCGCATCCCCCGGATCCCCCGACCCGAAGCGATCGGGACCGTCGTTCGCCGCGACGGTAGAATCACAGGCAATTGTGTGCCTCTCTAGGCTATTTGTGTCCTTTCCGAGCGAATCTTGAGGACTGTTGCAATTGGGCTACATCGATCCGCGCGGCGATCCCGGCTTGCGTGGCGCTGCCCACCTGGACGGACCAGCCGTGCTGGCGGCCTCACAATGGTTTCGCGGGGGGCTGTAACAATTGACAGATGGAAAGACGAGTGATTCTTAATTAAAAAATAAAGCATTTCCCGCTCGGCTAGTTTGCGCCCTCGGCCACGGGCCACCGTGGGAACGGCAAAAAGCCATGCCTCATTACAGCTTCCATTTTTCGAACGGAAAACGTGTCTGCTCTGATGCTGATGGATTGGATCTCGCAGACGATGAAGCGGCACGGAAGGAGGCCGAGCTGTCGGCATGCGACTTGTGGAACGATCCTGGCGAGGGTGATTGGGCCGAGTGGATTATTGAGGTCACGGACGAAAAGGGTCGGCATGTGACATCTGTTCCAATCGATCCTCGATGGCAGGTGAGCACCTCTGCGTTTGGTCTGGCCCCCGGATTGTGACTGGCTGACCACTGATTGCCGGCTGCCAGACGTGGGTGATCAGACGTGGGTGATCTTTTAAAGAAGTGCGACCTCTCCTCTAGCTAGAGGTCACCGCCAGCATCAGTTCGCTACCCCGAGACCTGCCGCCGCGAGATCATGCGTTAGGCGGTCCACGATCTCCGTCGATGGAAAGAATTTTTGCAACTCGCTCCGTGGGCTGTCGCGCCACCTTGGGTAAAGCGAATTGAGGCGATCGATTGTCTCCCTCGCCCGCCCCCGATCTCCATTGCGAGCGGCAAGCAGCGCCCGAGCGAGGAGGTTCAGCGGGTGGGTCTCGCTGATGTCCAGATTCGCATATTGGGATGCGGCCGCAAGGTCGCCCTTCAGGTATGCGGCAAGCAAAAGATAAGAGTTCAACCAAGTCGGTCTCTGCACGCTGTTGGCCGAGGTATCCTTCAGTAAGACTGCTCCCCTGTCGTACTCTCCAACCGCAATGAGCCGTATCCCGTAGACGGTGCGAGTGGCCGGGTCGAACGGGTTCAGCGACAAAGCCGTCTCGCCTTCAGCGAATGCAGCCGCAAAGTTGCCGCGAGCGAAATAGGCACCCAGCAAGGCTTCATGCGCCCGCCCGCTCTGCGGCTTTAGAGCAACGGCCCGTTGCGCCGCCTTCAGCGCTCGGTCGAGCGCCGGCGGATCGCCCGGATGGCCAAAGCCCTCGTACTGGTGTTCCCGGATGTACATCAACGATAGCCAGGCAAAACCGACGGCGAAATTCGGATCGAGCCTGGTCACACGCTCGAGGCAGGCATGAGCCTGGGCGTACTCGCCGGCATCGAGGCCACGCAAATAATCCAGCACCCTGAGCACGCAGGCATAGCGCGGATCGTTGTCCACCTTACCCTGCTCTCGGGAGTGGATGATCCCGAACGTCCGCGCCAGGGTGCTTGCGACCTCGCCTATTACCCTCTCTTCATCGGTGGTGGGATTGGGCGCAAACTGGGTTCCGTCGAAGGTCCGCAACCAGACCAGAGTGTTGTCGCTCGCATCGATCAGCCTGAAGGTCAGAGTTGCGGTGCCGTCGTCGCGATATTCGGCGGTCGTGCCGAGGTCATACTTGCTGAAATGGCGTTCTACAGGTAAGTGGTCGCCCGCGCCTGCGAAGGTTGTGGCCGCTAGAGCGACAGTGATCTCGTCGAAACGCGCGAGCGCTTCGGTCAGTTTCCGGTGCAGCCTCTCGAGCGTGATCCTCGATACTGCGGGCGTCCCAATGGCTTCAAAGGGGTGGATAGACACGACCGGAAAACCGTTGCCAGCCCGAAAGGCACGCAACAACTGCTGATCGGTGGGAACCGGTGCCGTGATCGCGAGCTCGGTTTTGCGATCCCACCGACCAATCGCCAGCATGACCGCGACGCCGATCAGGACGAGCGCAGCCACGGGGAGGCACCACACGCGCCAGGCGCGTGGGATACTGCCAAGCGCGCGCCGAGCATGCAGGCCATCGGCGGTGAAGGCTCGCCCCTCAGGCAGGGACGATATGCCTCCCTGCGCGCGACGATAACGGAACGCCGGGATGTACCGACCGAGCGGAAGGTCGATAGCAACCAGATCTGCTGCGCCGGGGCCGGCGTAATATTGTTCGATGGTCCGTCGCAATCGCCCTGCTTCGACCCGAACAATCGGGTCATGCTGAGGATCGAAGGTGTCCCCCCGTCCGAGGGCCTCCACAGCAATCGTATAGCCCTTGATCTGGGCGCCTTCGCCGCGCAATGTCGCCTCGACCACAAATCGGAGAAATGCGGCCAGTTGCGGAGAGGTTCGGAACATATCGCTCGCCACCATGCGCTCGAGCGCGGCGCGGACCTCCGCTCCGGTTGGACCATTGCCAGCTTCATATTCGGGATGGACGAATGCACTGGCCTTCGCACCTATCGCCGCCACTGGTATGATGCGCGCAAGTTTCGACCGTGCCGCCTGCAATGCGCGCTCCCCACGCTTGGCTTCGGTCACATCGATGCACGAGCCGAAATAGCCGCGAAACTTCCCATCAGCTGAGAAATAGGGAGCACCGATGTCCAGAACCCAACAATAGACGCCATCATGCCTACGCAGTCGGTATTCCATGCTGAATTCTTGGCGGCTATCGAAGGCGGTGGTATAAATTACTAAGCATCTCGACAAATCGTCGGGATGGACGCCGTCAGTCCATCCATTTCCAAGCTCCTGTTCCATCGTGCGGCCGGTGAACTCAAGCCAAGTGCGGTTGAACCAATCGCACAGCTTGTCAGGCCCTGAGGTCCAGATCATCACCTTGGCGCTGTCGGCCAGCGGGTAAAAGGCCTCAAGATCCGATCGTGGGGGTCCGTGCATGTCAGAGCCTCGCTGCATACCGGATGACCAGCCAGTTGTCCGGAGCGGCCTGCTCGGACCCACTCACTGAATTTGCACACAGCTTGGAGGAATCTATTTCCTCCAATTCATTCAACATACCGCGAGAGGCGCGATGGGCTTGAGCGGAGGCGTAAGGCTTGGAAAAGAACTGGGAGCGACGACTCAAAATATCAGTGAGCGTGCCCCTAGCGTAAAAGACCAAGACGCGCGGTCGGAGCCTCTGTGCTTGGGCGAGGATCAGTCCGACCTCACAGTTGCCTGGCGGCATGATGCCGGTGAAAAGTACATCGATCGCGGGATCATTCCGTATTGGTCCGACAGCTTCGGCGACTTTGCCCGCGATCAGGGTCTCGGAGCCGTTTTCCCGAGCATTTCTCTGCCCAGCAACGCACAAAAGGTCCGCCAAAACGCCCCTCTCGCGAGGCTACAGGTCCCCGCCGCCATCGTTTCAGCCGACGGTATCCTAGCACAGTCGCGAAACGTGTAATTATCAACACTGGCGAAAATATGTCCAGGCGCCCCCAGGGGACGAAGATCAGCGATTCCGCCCTCGAAGCACGCCGCCGTGGCCGGGGTCCGGCTTCCTATGACCGCTGTTGGCACTTCTCGGACTTGGTGGCCTGCTCTCTAAATGTCCGGAATCGGGTGAATTGCGGAAATCCAGACAGGATACGCTGCATTCCCGTTTCTTGTTAAAAAATGCGTCTTTTCTTAATAACTCGATCGGGCAGTAATAACCTGCACGAAGGTTATTGAACGCGCATTCACCGAAAGTTTCAAAAACGGCCTAACCGGTATGGTTGGTCTTGTCGTCGGGCCCCTACGATCGCTTGAAAACCGACTCCATCCAGCCGATCGCCCCAGAGCCGTCCACATCCCCAGCACCAGCCTGTCGTCGTGATCGTGGCGGTGCCGGTGATCGCCTTGATGGTGATGGTGGGCTGAGCCTTGCGATTTTGCCAGCCCGGATGTGATGGGCATTGATCTGGTCAAGGTATCTGTGAAACCGGTTGGTGTTGATCCCGCATGGCCTACGCACCGGCACCAACACAATTTCGGGCTGGGAATGTCTAAATCGCCGCCACCACGTCTGCCACCACATCCCCCTTGGCTTTTGCTCCACTACCAGCCCGCCATCACCACCAGCACACTCCGGGACATAGCAACGGGTCATGTTGGCGGGATCATCAACGATCAGCAGGTCGGCAAATATCCGCTGCCGTTTCTGGAGTCGTCGCTTGGTGGAATTGATATGCGAGGAGCGGTAGTGGGCCGACAGATCACTACGAGTCCCTGCCCTGGTCGTGGTCAGCAATAGTGCCCGGGCTGGCTTACCGTCGCTGTAGCCGAGAATGAAAAAATGAGAATCGTCCCAGCAGTGTAGTAGGTGGGTTGCCTTCCTGCGGATCGGCCAATGACAACCATGCCCACCCTCAATCTCAATAAACCCGGTTTCCCAATCCTCCGACAAGTAGCCGTGAAAGATGTATGGCAGGTCGGGGAGTCGGAATCGGGTGTGTTCCCCTGGCCGGATTAGCTCGGCTTTGACGATCAGATCGCGGATGGAGATACGACGGCATTGCTCGACAAGGACTCTTGGCTTCATTCCCTATTTTAGCCGTCGAACCCTCTAAATCGCCGTTGCTGGCAGTCATTTGGGTTGTGAGTTGGCACTGGCAGCAGCATCCCGATCCAATCTCGCCTGACGCTGCCTCGCAATAGCTTCGTCGGCTCGTTGCTCAACCATCCTTATCAGGGCCAACCCACTCACATCTTCAGGTCTATTTGGTTTGGGCGGCATGGTGCTGGTGAATAGTTGCTCGGCTTGGTCTCGGGCTTTTGATGTCGCTTCACTCATAGGGGATCGCGGCGGGGGCAGGGATATTTACCAGGGCGAAGGGGATGTCAGACCAACAGCAGCACCGCGCCGGCAACGATCATGATCAGGCCGACGAACTGAATCATCAGGAGTTGATTCATGCTCAGGTGTCGCCGTATCCACATATTCACCCGAATTGATGTGGCCCCCAGCAGCACGATGAGAAACGGACAGAGCCCGAGCACGATTGCGGTGAGCGCGAGTGCCGTCATAATTTTAGGAAGACGGGACTCGCGACCATATCGACCCGCTGGGCTGCGCAGTCGTCGTTGTGGTGGCAACGATCTGGGCCCGTATCTGCAACGGGGGTGCGCTTTCCTGGTGGTGTGTGTGAGGCAGGTTGGAGTGGGGAACGAGGCAGCACAGGCATACGACACCAGCCTGCAAAACACGACAGCAATGGGGGCAAACTCGGCACAGCAGCATGACACTTGATCCTTTGCGACTCAGGTGGTGGCGTTAGTTTAGCATCATCGGCCGCGCAATGCTTCGGGCGAGGGCTATCGCGGCTTTCGCGAATCCCGTTGGGCCTTTTTTCTTTTGAGCCCGGATTGTGTGCGACGCGCGGCAGTGGTATTGCGACGCGGCCGGCCCGTCGCACGGCAGCGGTGACGGACAAAACGAGGAAGGATTCCATGATGCGTGACCCATTGCGGCTCCCGACATATGGCAAGCAAACCGTCGTTATGAGAGGTGGCGACAAAAGGCCTAATAAGGAGAAGTGGTCTGAAATAGACGACAAGGTCATATTTTCCACATTTGGTCGCCAGCCCTGGGAACAAAAGGCCGTCGAACTCTCCTCTCTCATTTCATCGGCCGGCGGCCAAGGAGGGAACAGCCATACCTCTCTTGCGGTGAGAATAGGCCCCAAAGACTTCCCCGCTCTCCTCAGAGCCATGTCAGCGGTGGCCGGGCAGGCCGCGCTTTTCGCCATGTGCGAGGAGCTACGCTACCAACTCGGAAAGGGCCTGAGCACAGAGCAAAAGGAGGCAAGCGCGGTCAGCGCGTGATGGCGTCGGCCTTTTCCAGGTCGGGGCGAAGCGGAGGCACATACAGTTGCGGGGTGATGCGTTTTTAGATCAGGGGGTGTCCGAAACGAAGTACCCAAGCGGCGAGAAAAACCCGCCATCGGGCTATGGCTGTGGGCGCGCCGGGGGTGGCCAGGGGGAACGGCAGGAGCGAGCGGCAGCATGGCGGCAGGGGCTTGAAAAACGGTTTCTGCGGGCTTCTCAAGTGGTTAGCCCCGAAACGGCAGCCGGTTTCCACAGCGCAGGTTGTATTCCTCCGAAATGATGCCCCTGCCCCTTTCCCTAGCCCCGATCAGCCCCTGGCCCAGCCTCCCAAAGTGTTGGTAGAGGTGTTGGGGTTGGCAAGTTCTCGCACTAACCCATTGATATGATTGACCGTCTGTCAGAAATCGTAGCTGCCGGGTTTGAGCGGCGCGAGCGGCGGATTGAGCCGCGCCTTGAGCTCGACGAACTGACCGACGGTCGGCGCCGTGCCCTTGCGCACGGAGAGACGAACGCGGCCGGGCGATTCCGCGAGGCGCCGGCCTTCGATCTGGTGGACCCGGATCACGATGCGGTCGGTGCGCTCGCGGGATTCGCGCACCTCGACCCAGCCGGTGATCGCCGCGCTCGGCACGAAATGGCGCAGCACCGGATGGGCGATCCAATCGGTTCTGACCGTCGCGGTCGCAAAGCCCGCCGCCGCCGCGGCCAATCCCAGAACGACCGGAAGCCCGACCGGTCTTGCGCGCCACGCGATGGTGGCGCCGGCGAGCGCGCCTAAGAGAAGGATCGGAGCCCACAGCCGCGGCTCGCGCGGCGCGGTGAAATAGACGACGATGCCGGCCCCGAACGCGACCGGCAGCCAGGGAACGAGCCGGCCCGGGCCGACCTCGGCGAGCAGCCAATGGTAGACGCGGTCGCGCAGCTCGCCGGCGAAGCCGGCGATGCCCCAAGGCTCCGGCCGCCGCGCCCCTGCCGCGGCCGGCAGCCCGTGCCCTGCCCCGCTCCGCCATCGCGGCGTCCCAACATTCGCCGGCCGCTCGCCAAGCGAACCGTCCCGCGCACCCCGTCAGAGAGGTGCGCCGTGGTGTCTCCGCCGCCCTGCCATGCTACACGAGCCCGGCGCCCGGTGCGCGAGAATACGCTTGCGAATTGTGGACGGCCGGGAGGGGCTGAGATGGCGAAAATCTTGCTGGTGCAGGGCGCCAATTTGACATTCCTCGGCCGGCGCGAGCCTGCGATCTACGGCACCACGACGGCTGCCGAGCTCGATGCGATGCTGCAGCGGCACGCGGGCGAGCACGGCTACGGCCTCGAGATCTTCTACAGCAACATCGAGGGCGAGGCGATCAACCGCATTTATCGCGCCGTGGACG
>WNFG01005534.1_pt1 | contig 18324 bp, 16 predicted proteins | sample 5400431 | NCBI WGS metagenome assembly WNFG01 (sample SAMN13153346, study PRJNA577476) | soil metagenome | isolation source: 120 cm saprolite under Douglas fir tree site 2 hole 3 replicate 2 | place: USA:California | collected 2015-04-18 | reverse complement strand
CATCTCGGCGGCGCACACTAAACACCGCATAAATGTACCCACTACTGCCGCAGGCCAGACGAACATCCGGCTCCGGTTGGGGTCGGCTGTCAAGTCGCCGACTCGCGGATCGGACACGGTTTCCGACGGGGCCGTCGGGTGCGGCCGCATGAGCAGGCCGCACGTGGGCGCCCGTCCACGTTCCGATCGCGCAGCGCGGCCCTGGCGCGAGAGGGTGCGGCCCCGCCGATGGTGGCGATCGACTTGGGCGTGTCTCACAGACGATTGCGAAGCATTAAAAGACGAATGGCCCCCTTGTCGACCTTTCGGCATTACCGTCAGAACAAGAGGCAATACGATTCCTGATGGTACGGTCAGTAGGGCTGTTCAAGAATCCCAGGAGCCATCGAGATGTAAGGGTGGACGATCCGAAGGAAGCGGCAGAGATGCTGATCACCGCGAGCCATCTCCTCCGGATCGTCGACCTTGCAGGGATGCGGAAACAAAGCGCTCAACGGCCACCGAACGCACCTGCCTCTTCTTCTTGAAAATCCGGATGATGGTATCCGTAGCCTCTTCGAGCTGCTCGACGGCGAATGCCGAGGAAACCAGCGGCGGACCAAAGGATTGAGTTCTTGGTGAGCGGTGGACCTTGGCGCCCTTGCGGTAGGAGAGCCATGGCATCGGCAGAATTTGAGCAGTACGCGCGCCATCTAGCCGATCGGCGCCGGAATGTGCTGGCTCGCCCGGGCGCGCGCGTCGATCGCGATCTGCAGGCCGGTCGCGAAGCGCTTTTCGGCTTCAGGATCGCCATGCCCCACGCACAGATTCTCGAACAGCTTGACGCAATGCGCGGCGAAAGCCTCATCGAGCGCCGTTTCTACCTGCTTGCGGTCCATTGCTGGGTCCTCTCATTTATGCTGGCGCGGAATGCCTGAGCCCGTCCGTCTCTGCAAATTATGGCATGAACGCGATCGCCGGTCTGTAGCCTACAGCGCCGTCTCGACCTGCTTGGTTGCGAGCTCGATGCTTCCGCGGCGCTCCACTGCCTCCATCAAGAGCTCTGGCAGGATTTGAACCTGCGACTCCCGTCGTCCCGAACGGTTGAGGTTCAGCCTAAGCGGCTCATTTTTCTGACGTCGCCATCCGATCCCGTACCGCTTTGACGCATACGATTAGGATCACGTGGCGGACATCGCCGGCCCGTCGACGATCAGGGGAAGCGCCGCGCGGGCGAGAATTTCTCCGCGAGCTTGGCCAGCAGCAGCCACGGCAAGGTGATTTCCATCCGGACGTAGTCGTCTGCGAGCTCGACGAGGCCCGCACGCGCCAGTGGGGAAAGGCCGCCGGTTGTGGTATCATTGACGCCGGTTTGGAAAGTCCGTTTTGCATCGCGTGGAAGGGAGTCCACGACGGACATGCTCACGCTTTACCATGGCCGCACATCGGTCTGCTCGATCAAGGCCAGGCTGGCGCTGGCGGAAAAAGGCGTGAGCTTCGACAGCCGGCTGCTGACGCTGCGGGGTGACCAGTTCGACCCCGGCTACATGAAGCTCAATCCCAACGCCGTGGTCCCGACCATCGTCCATGACGGCAACGTCATCGTCGAGTCTACGGTGATCATGCATTACGTCGACGAGACTTTCTCCGGCCCGGCACTCATGCCCGCCGATCCGCGCGCGCGCGCGAAGGTATGCATGACGACCAAGCTGATGGACGAATATGTTCACGTTTCCTGCATGACCCTGACCTTCGCGACGGCAAACCGCGCGTCGCTCGCCCGCCTGACGCCTCAGGAGATGGATGCCGAGCTGGCAAAATCGCCAGACAGGAAACGTGCAGAGATCAAGCGCCAGGTGGTCACGCAAGGCCTCGAGGCGCCGCTTGTCGTCGATGCGCTTCATCAGCACGGGAAGCTGCTCGACCGGATCGAGGCGGCGATCAAGAACAGCTCGTACATTGCCGGCCGGGAGTGGTCGCTGGCCGATGCGGCGGCAACGCCCTATGTCTGGCGTCTTGACAAGCTCAAGCTCGCGCGCATGTGGGACAAGCGCCCGGGAGTCGCCGCCTGGTACGATCGGGTCCGGTCGCGGCCGTCGTTCAAGGCTGCGGTCGAGGATTGGCTGAGCCCCGCCGACATCGAGCGCTACGCCAACGAGCCTGATCCTTGGCCGAAGGTGCAGAAGATTTTGCAGGCGGCCTGAGGCTCGTTGCCGATAGCGCCGCGGGAGCGATGGCATGAACGACGCGGGCGGTGGCTTCATTCGCGTCGGCGCGCTCGCCGAATTACGCAACCGCCGCCGCATGGTGGTCGGCACGCCCGGCGGCGCGGTGCTCATCGTGGCCGACGGCGACGACGTGGTCGCGCTCGACAACCGCTGCCCGCACATGGGCTTTCCTCTCCATCGCGGCAGCATCGAGGACGGCATCCTCACCTGCCACTGGCACCATGCCCGTTTCGATCTGCGTAGCGGCTCGACCTTCGATCTCTGGGCCGACGACGTGCCGCTGCGCGCCGTGCGCATCGTCGGCGGCGAGGTGTGGGTGGCGGCCGCGCCGGCGCTGCGCGACGACGCCGCGCATTGGCGGCGCCGCCTGCACGACGGCCTTGCCCACAATATCAGCCTGGTGATCGGCAAGGCGGTGCTGGGCGCGACCGCGGCGGGCGTGCCGTCCGCTGATCTCGTGCGTGACGCCCTGCTCTATGGCGCCACCCATCGCGATCGCTGGGGAGTCGGGCTCACCACGCTCATGGCCGTCGCCGACCTCATACCGGTGCTCGACGAGGAGGACCGCTTCCTCGCGCTGTTCCACGGCATCGCCGCGGTCGCCGACGACTGCGAGGGCGAGCCGCCGCGCACCGACAGCGAGCCTCTTGGCGGAGACGTCCCGCTCGATACGCTCGCGCGCTGGTTCCGCCACTGGGTGCGCGTGCGCCATCGCACCGGCGCCGAGCGCACGCTGCGCACCGCGATCGCCGCCGGCGCGACCGCGCAATGGCTCGCCGCCGTGACGCTCGCCGCGGTCACCGACCGCTACTTCGCCGACGGCGGCCATGCCCTCGATTTCCTCAACAAGGCGTTCGAGGGCGCCGACCTGATCGGATGGCAGCGTGCCGACGCGATCCTGCCCTCGATCGTGCCCGTGCTGACCGCCTCGCTCGGCAGCGAGGAGATGGACAGCTGGCGCCATCCGGTCGATCTCGTCGCGCTCGCCGAGCGCGCGCTGCACGATCTGCCCGCGGCGCTGGCGGCGGGCGGGACGCGGCGCGGCAGCTTCCGCGAGCATGCCGCGCTCGGCCGCGCCGTGCTCGGCGAGGACCCGGAAGCGATCCTCGCGGCGCTCTCGGCCGCGCTGCGCGAGGGCGCTGCGCCCACCGACGTGGCGCGCGCGGTCGCCTTCGCCGCCGCCTTGCGCATCGCCCATTTCGGCACCAGCAACGATCATTCGGATTGGGAGAGCGCGCACCACACCCTCAGCTACGCCAACGCCGCCTACGGCCTCATCGCGCGGGCGACCGACGGCGGGGCCGACGCTGCGACCGAGGCCCTGTGCCTGCGGGCGGCGCTCCATGGCGCGCTTGCGGTCTACCTCGACCGTTACCTCAACGTCCCGCCGGCGCGCCTGCCGCGCGGCGACGATGCTGCGGCCCTCGCGCCGGCGGAGCTTCGCCGCGCCTTCCTCGATGCCCTCGACCGCCAGCAGCAGGTCGCGGAAGCCGCGCGGCTTGCGGCGTCCCACCTTGCCGCCGGCCAGCGGCCCGCCGATCTCATTGCGCTCTTGGGCCATGCGCTCCTGCGCGAGGATTCTGGCTTCCACATGATGCAGAACCTGCAAGCCGCCGTTCGGCAGTACCTCGCTTGGCGGGGCGACCCGGACGCAGCGCCGATCCTCATCGCCGCGGCGCGCTACCTCGCCGCGCATTCTCCGACGCCGCGGGCGCGCCATCAGACCGCGGAGGTCGCCCGTCGCCTGATGCGCGGCGGCGCGCTGCATGAGGAAGGCAGCGCGGCCGAGATCTGATCATTTCGTTACTCGTTGGTCCGATGAATCTGCGTTCGAGGCGCATCGGGTCGCGCTACCCCTCCGGACGTTCCCCGGACTGGATCAAATCGAAGAACCCGAATGCGCCAGCGGTGAAAGGGGGGCGGAAGAGGATTGGCGACACGGACGCTAACCGACTATTAGAGAAAGTGGGACTGTGTTGCCGGCGAGCCCTTGACTTTTCGGAACCGATCATTATATGAGCCCGCCGTTCAAGGACGCGTTGCGTCGCGCTGAGGAAAAGATGCTTTCGCTAAGATCATATACCGCGCTCTCAACCGCCGCCGCACGGCCGTCTAATCGGCCGAGCGATTGGCCGCGTTCGTGCGTGGGTATGCCCAAGCATCAGATAACAGGCGAACAAGGGCGAAGCTTACCCTTAGCGTAACCGGCGGAGACCCAAGTCCTCCGCCAAACCGGCAGGAGGACCAAGTGGTCCGCGACACCAAGACCCTGGACGAACCGATCGAGAGCACCCGCGACATCGCCATGTCGCCGGAAGAGCTGCGCGCGCAGCGACGCTCGTTCGTCTACGGCAACACCGCCATCGCCAATCCCGACGTCACGCGCGACATCGTTGCGCGTGCGGACGCCGATTTCGAGCGGATCTTCGGCTCGGATTGATTGAATCGTACAGGCCGGCGCTCCCTATGCATAAGAGCGCCTCTCGACCCGTAGGACCGACCAACGGCTCTGGTTTCGGCGAGAAAGATGTCAAGGCTGGCATAGCTCAGTTGATAGAGCGCCGCTCTCGTAAAGCGGAGGCCGGAGGTTTGATCCCTCCTGCCAGCACCATGCCCGTATAGCTCAATCGGTAGAGCCTCCGGTTTGTACCTGGAGAGATGCACGTTCGACTCGATGCTGCGGGCTCCAATTTGCCGTCATAGCACAGTGGCAGTGCGAGCCCTTGGTAAGGGAGAGGTCGGGTGTTCGATTCACTCCGGCGGCACCATGCGCTCGTGGTGGAATGGCAGACACAACGGTCTCAGAAGCCGTCGTCGCAAGACATGGGAGTTCAAGTCTCTCCGAGCGCACCAATTCGCCCGCGTAGCCCAACCGGAAGAGGCCCGGCCTTAAACGCCGGAAAGTGCAGGTTCGAAGCCTGCCGCGGGTACGCGCTGGTAGCCCAATTGGTAGAGGCGGCCGCCTCAAGAGCGGCATGTTGCAGGTTCGAATCCTGCGCGGCGCACCAATTCGTGCTCCCTTCGCCAAGCGGCAAAGGCATCTGGTTTACACCCAGACATTCGGCGGTTCGAATCCGTCAGGGAGCACCAATCAAAACAGCAAGCCAAGCCAGCGAGTCCGAGAAGCGAGGGCCGCGGCCGATAACCGCGTGGTAGGAGGGGCAGTACCTCCCGCTGGCACCGATCCGGACGCGAAGCCTTAAACCCGAATGGAGAGGGAGCGGACTTTTAACCCGTAGGCACGTGGATCGTAACCACTCGCGTCCTCCATGGACCAGTTACCGTAGCGGCCGAACGGGACGGACTCTTAATCCGCCGGCTATGCCCATCGCAGGTTCGACGCCTGCCTGGTCCTCCATGTGCCTGTACCCCAATGGCAGAGGGAACGCGTTGAGGACGCGTCCAGTGCTCGTTCGAGTCGAGCCAGGCACACCAGTTTCGTCGATCGCGACGGCTGCTCTCGAGCTGGCGGCGCGATCGGGTGAGAATGCCCATGGCAATGGCAACCCTGGCCCGCGATCGCGTTGCGCTGTTATGCATCGGGTGAGGCAGCTCGACTGTCTATCGAGCGAGACGGGTTCGAGTCCCGTACAGCGCGCCATTTCCGGAGCGTAGCACAGCCTGGAAGCGCTCTTCGTTCGGAACGAAGAGGTCGCTGGTTCGAATCCAGCCACTCCGACCAACCGGCGTCAGCACTGGCGTGCGGCTCGGTCTTATAAACCGGGGCAGCGGACCGCTGTAGACGGCCGGGATCGAAACCCGGGGCGCCGACCAACAAAAAACTACCGGTAGCTCAGTGGACGAGCGCGACCCCCCGAAGGTCGAGGACGTAGGTTCGAATCCTATCCGGTAGGCCAATAGGGATGGTGAACCGGCAGGGCTCGCCGGCGCGGCTTTGAACGCCGATGGTGCCGCAAGGCATGGGCTTCGAGTGCTCCGCCATCCGCCAATGCGGAAGGTCAACCGATCGGGCGATCGGCATCGCTTGGAAAGCGATCGGGTGGGTTCCCACTGCGGATCGAGACCGCGGCCTTCCTCCGGCAAGGATGCCTAACCAGAGCGGCCTCTGGCGCCCGTTCGAAGCGGGACGGCACCGCAAGGTGTGGCGATCGACACGTCAGGCATCCGCCCCCACCCTTCCCTCCCCCGCAAGCGGGGCAGGGTAGGGTGGGGGTTCTGCTGACCGCGGAAGTACCGGCAGCAAGCGAGGGAATTAAAAGCCCTCGCACTATTTGCGCGGGTAGGTCGGTTAGGAACCCACGCGGTCTCATAAGCCGCGACGGCCCGGTGCAACCTCGGGACCCGCAACCATATGGGAAGTGCAATAAGGACAGGCTGGTGCCGTCGCCGCGCTGTAAACGCGGTCCCTTCGGGCAGGAGGTTCGATTCCGTCCATTTCCCACCAGTATCGCCCTAATGGCGGACGTAGCTGGAAGGCCCAGCACCTGAGCGCCACTCAGGAGACTCGGTTTCGATTACCGACGCCCGCACCAGTTCGCGCCGAGGAAGCTGATCTGGTGAAAGCACCGCGCTGAAGACAGCCGAACTCGGGTTTACCCGAGTTCGGCCACTGTTAACGGGGCCGAAGTCGGATATATCCGACTTCGTCTGGGAGGTTGGCTCGAAACCAACCCTCGGCACCACGGGGACAGCACAAGGGTGCAGATGATCCTTGCAAGATCGTCGCGGTCGGAGCGTTACCGACTGCTCCACCAATATTCCGGTCTAGCACTCTAGGTGAGCGCGCTCGGCTGTTAACCGAGAATGAGGCTGGTTCGAATCCAGCGGCCGGAGCCAATTTGCGCAGTTCGTCTAGCGGCAAGGACCCCAGCCCCTCAAGCTGGTGATCGCGGGTTCGAATCCCGCACTGCGCACCAAATTCCTCGCGTGGCCCAAATGGAGGGGCACCAGATTACGGATCTGGCCAATGCAGGTTCGAGTCCTGTCGCGAGGTCCATCTTGACGCGTGCGGCGGACGAGGCATTGGCCCGGTGAAAATCCGGGGTGGGTAGCGAGCGGCCGCGCGCGTCATCCTCAGGGCGTAGGGGAGCTTGGCCGTCCCTGCCTGCCTTGGAAGCAGGAGATCGGTGGTTCAAATCCACCCGCCCTGACCATTTTTTGATGCCCGTTAGCTCAGTCGGTAGAGCGCCGCTCTCTGAACGCGGATGTCCGCGGCTCGAGTCCGCGACGGGCTGCCATTTGTCGCGCGGGGCCAGGGCGGTTCATGGACCGGTCTGCAAAACCGGGGAGACGGGTTCGACTCCCGTCCGCGCATCCATTTGCTCCAGTGGCTCGAGCGGAGAGGCACCGATCTTCTAAATCGGCCGACGCTGGTTCGAATCCAGTCTGGAGCTCCACTCATTCGCCTCGCCAACTCGTCGCGAACGCTTTCATCGCCGCCGCGCGATCGGCGTCGCAGCCGTGCGTTGGTGCAACGGTCTTCGTGGTAGGCCGTGCGCGACCATCCACATCCATGGCGCCCCGACGGGGGCTCGCGGCCGCCTTTTGAGTATCAGTCGTGCCATGGCCGCGTAGCTCAAAGGATGAGCGCCGATTTCCTACATCGGAGGATGCACGTTCGAATCGTGTCGCGGTCTCCAACATGGAGAGTTAACTGGGCGGGTGCCCAGCGTCGCCTGCTAAGCGATCGGCCGGCTCGCCGGTGAGAATCGTGCTCTCAACTCTCCGCCAATCAATGCGGGTATGGCATACTGGGGTGCGTGCTTGGCTTCCAACCAAGAGGTGTGAGTTCGATCCTCACTGCCCGCACCAAACCGACCTTCGTCTAGCGGCCTAGGATGCTCGCCTTTCAAGCGAGGTGACGCGGGTTCAAATCCCGCAGGTCGGACCATTCCAACAAGCTGCATTCCCCCTTCGTCTAACGGCAGGATGTCGCACTTTGAATGCGAGGATCGTGGTTCGAATCCATGAGGGGGAGCCAAGTTTTGTTCCAGGCAGTGCGGCAGACAGCTCAGTCAGCGACAACAAGGAAGCCTGTGTAGCTCAGCGGTAGAGCAGCCGTTTCGTACGCGACGTGTCGGTTGTTCGAATCAACCCATAGGCACCATGCTGACGTAGCTCAATGGCAGAGTGCTCGGCTGTGAACCGGGTGATTCAGGCTCGACTCCTGACGTCAGTGCCAATTCGGGTAAGCCTGCCTTCCCTCGCCCGTCGTCGCCAAGCCGTGCTATCGCGAAGACAAACAGTCCGCAGCGCGCCAATTCAAAAGGACTCGGTCGCCTGCCGCGCGGCGACGATCCGGCCCTCGCGCCGGCGGAGCTTCGCCGCGCCTTCCTCCATGCCCTCGACCGCCAGCAGCAGTTCGCGGAAGCCGCGCGGCTTGCGGCATCCCACCTTGCCGCCGGCCAGCGGCCCGCCGCTCTCATTGCGCTCTTGGGCCATGCGCTCCTGCGCGAGGATTCTGGCTTCCACATGATGCAGAACCTGCAAGCCGCCGTTCAGCAGTACCTCGCCTGGCAGGGCGACCCGGACGCAGCGCCGATCCTCACCGCGGCCGAGCGCTACCTCGCCGCGCATTCTCCGACGCTGCGGGCGCGCCATCAGACCGCCGAGGTCGCCCGTCGCCTGATGCGCGGCGGCGCGCTGCATGAGGACGCAAGCGCGGCCGAGATCTGACCACTTTCGCTGCCGTTCCCATGCAAGGGGTGTCCACTACGGAGGGCGACCGGCGCGGCATGCAGTGATCTGCACGATCTTCGTGGGTCCCTCGTGCCGACCGACATTAACGACGGCGGAATGGACCTGCCCTAATTTAATTTAAATCCGCAGCCAGCCCGCGCCTGAGCAATTCTCGAACCGCAGCCGCGCGGCTCGCGGACATGACCCCTGCCCGACATCGGTGGTCGACAACACCACTCCTGAATCGCAGCAACATGCGGCGCTATGGCAATTTTCGCCCGCGAAAATTTCGGGAAGACCGATGAGCGCTGCGAGCATGGGCGGAAGGAGGTTGCTGTTGGCGCCTTCTGTCCTTGCCTCATCTCTCCTTGGCCTCCCGCCGCACCGCTCGGCCTGCCGGGTTCTTGCATTTGATCCAACTGTCGGAGTGGCCGGACAGGTAGCGCGAACCCTTGCGCTTGGAGACGATACCTTCAAGTTCAAGCTTGCAGGCATCCCTGAAGACAATGGCGCCGTCCTCCTCAGTGTGCTCGTTCAACTGGATTCCCTGCTCGGCATGGCTAATGATCTTCGCCAGCGCAGCCTTCCGTTCCTGCAAGGGGCTTCCGCGCATATCGCCCCCGTTGAGCTCGATCAGGTCGAAAGCATATAGAAAAACCTTAGCGTCGTAGCGCCCGGACCGCAGCCGTTCGAATGACGGCATGCCGTCGTCTCCCCACGCGACCGCCTCACCATCGAGAATGCACGAGATTGACGACAAGCTGGCCATGGCTTCCACGATCAGCGGGAAGCGGTGCGTCAGGTCGTTGCCGGTACGGCCGTAGAGCCGGACGGTTATGCCGTCCTTCCGGGCAATCATCCGAATTCCATCGTGCTTGATTTCGTGCCACCACTGCTCGCCCGACGGCGGCCTTGCCGCGGTGATCGGCAAGCAGGGCCGGATAAAGCCCTTCGGGAGCGGACGTGGACGCCAGATCATGGTCCGCTAACTAGCAAACCCCGCAGCCCGGAGTCGAATCATCACCCTTGGTGGGTCGCCCGGGCCGGTCGGCGACCGGATTTGCCGGCTTGCTTTCCAGGTTTGCCGAAGTTCCCGGATGCCCGCCTAGCCTCGCCTAGCCTGCATCGCCCGCCTACACCCCCGGTCATTTCTTTGGCCGTCTCGGCCTCGGCTCCGGCGGGAAGCGCTCTTGCATTAAGCGGTGCAGGAAGCTCCCCCCCTCTCTCGCGCGAACGACGTTCACGGCCGACGATGTGCTCTTCGATGCAGGCGAACAAAGCACGCTGTCGATCGGATGTGCGGGCGCGGGCGAAGCCATCGGTGCAGAACGTCTCAGCCGCCAGCCCAAGCGCCACCGAGACCACGTAGGACAATTCCATTACGTGATCGCCGCCTTCGGGTTCCAGCTCGGCACTCAGCGCGGTGAGCAACTGCTCGACTGTTTTGTGCAGGGGCGTCGACGTCTGCGACGCGCTCTTGGAGAACTCGACAAGCTCGCGAGCGATGCGCGTTTCGGGGGTCATTCCCTCGTGCCGGCGCGCGCAGGATTTCGATCACCAGGCGCCGCAAATGATGGCGAGCTTCGATATCGAACGGGTCTTCCGGACCGTGACCGCCGCCTTCGATGACGGTTAAATTCGGCACGACGCAGACGCTCTCGTTGGAAGCCGCGCCCTACGCTAGGAACAAACAGTCCGCAGTATGCGAATCCAAAAAAGACCCCCTGTCACGAGGCGTTTCTGTCCCCATAACTGTCCCCGTAGATGAGTCGATGATAGAGAAAGCTGGTCGGAGTGGCAGGATTTGAACCTGCGACCCCCTCGTCCCGAACGAGGTGCGCTACCAGACTGCGCAACACTCCGCCTGATGGACGCATAACGTGACGCCCGCCGAAGCGGCGTTGTCGCTTCCGAAAACTCCCTCCATTTGACTCGCGATCAGCAGCGAATCAGAACAGGATCGCCGCATGATTGCAATTTCCCTCTTCTTCCTCGGAGCAATTTTTTGACCCTACGCGGGCGGGGCCAAAATCAAGGAAATTCGGACAGTACCTCCGCAGCGCATCGTTACGCTTTACGCTCAGACACCGCGGCGCGAGAACCGCTGCTTGTGGAATAGCCGGCCATGCTGATCCGGCCTATGAAAAGGCAACATGATGGAATGGCGCGACCAAGTGGCGGTGGTGACGGGCGGCGCCCGCGGCCTCGGCCGAGCAACGGCGCGGCTGCTGGCGCAACGCGGCGCCGCCGTATGCGTGAACTATGCCGTGGATGCCGATGCGGCCGAGGCGCTGATCGCTGAGATTGCGGCCGCGGGCGGGCGGGCTATCGCGGTGGCGGCGGACGTCGCGGAGGCGGCCGCGGTCGAGGCGATGGTCGCCCGCACCGAAGCAGAGCTGGGTCCGGTGACGATCCTGGTGAACAACGCCGGCATGGCTTGGCAGGGCACGCTGGACACCTACGACCGGGAGCAGGTCGCGCGCATGCGCCAGGTAAACGTGGAGGGCGTGATCCATGCCACGCGCGCGGTGATGGTGGGCATGCGGGCGCGGCGCTACGGCCGGATCGTCAACCTGAGCTCGGTCGCGGCGATCGGCACCGCGCTGCCTGGCAATGCGTTCTACGCGGCAACCAAGGCCGAGGTGGTGATTCTGACGCGGCGCTTCGCCCTGGAGCTGGGCCCGCACGGCATCACCGTGAACGCGGTGGCGCCAGGCTTCGTCCGCACCGACATGACGCAGGGCGGCCGCGGCGCAGCGGATTGGCAGGGGACGGAGGAGCGTCTCGCCGCACGAGCGATGATGGGCCGCATCGGTGAACCGGAGGACATCGCCAATGCGGTGGTGTTCCTAGTCTCACCGGAGTCAGGTTGGATCACGGCACAGATGCTGACGGTGGACGGCGGGCGGATGGACTACATCGGACACGGTTAGAATCGAGCGCTCACCAGGTGGCGACCCGATGCGTAGCCGAAGACGCGGCGGCGCACGCCTCAAGGCGATGCTGAGTTGATGGCGAAGGAACAGGTTCTCGGCTTCAAGCCGGCGCCGCGACTTGAACAAGTCGACGATAAACCATTCCGAACGAGTGCAGGACTGCGAGCATAGGCCCCAATCATGTGATGATTCTGCAACGCGAATCCCAACCCGGATGGAATTTTCGGAAAGGACAGGTTGGACAGGAATGCCCACTGGTCATCGTACGGTCGCAGTTCGTCGTCTACGAAGACACTGTTGCCCAACTGCCGGGGACCGTTCTGCAACGGCAACGCGATCAGATTGCCGAACCCACCGGCAGCCATAGTGTCCTGGCTGGGAAAGAACCGCTGGATGAAGAACAGGCGATCGCCATTCGTGAACTGGACCCGACCGCGCACCTTGCGCTGCAGCACAATCAGCTGTTGCCTCAGCGCGGCATTCTCTGCTTCAAGGCGGCTCTTGGACTTGAGGAGCGAGGCACCCAGATTCAAGAGGAGGAATATCAGCGCGCCCATCGCGGCCGACGTTGAGCGATTCTGTCAACAAATCCAACCGGACAAGGATTTCGGCACATACAGAGGCCTGTATTTTTGCATCGCCTGTTCAAAGCGCCTGGATTAGGGAGGAAGCCATGCAACGCGTGACCGTCATGGTTTTGATTGTGCTCGCGGCGATCGGCGGTGGCTTGTCGAGGCGATGACGGAACCGCATGCCATGAACAAAGAGACACGCTTTCCGCAGCTCACGATGGATCAGCTGAATGATAAGCAAAATCCGCTCGCAGGGCAAATCATGAAGGTTTCGAAGGTGGGTCTCGGCGGCCCATACAATCCGCTGCTCCGCAGCCCCGTGCTCGGACAGAAGATGTTCGATCTATTGTATTATCTGCGATGGCAAACATCGGTGCCGTTGAAGCTCAATGAGTTTGCGATCCTCATTATCGGGCGGCAGTGGCGCTCGCAAGTGGAGTGGTTCGCGCATGCGCCGCTCGCTATTGAGGCGGGGCTGTCGCCGGCGATCGTGGCCGAGCTCAAGACCAACAAGCGGCCGTCGAACATGCCGACGGAAGAGTCAGTGGTGTATGACTTCATCACCGAGCTGACGACCAAACATGCGGTCTCGGACGAGACCTTCAATCGCACCAAGGAGCTTCTCGGTGAGCAGCAGGTCGTTGATCTGACCGCGGTAGCCGGCACATACATTACGATCGCGATGATCCTGGCGATGGCGGAGGAGAGCGTTCCCTCTGGCAAGGAATTGCCATTCAAGCCCGGCGAGCCATAAAGATGGGGGCTAATACGTGAGAGCAGCGAGCATGACCCATGAAGGGCGGCTTCCCGACGGGTTCAGGAGGTCGGTGCTTGGAAAAATCATCAATATGACCCGCTTGGTTTTTCTTGGACTGCTGTTCACATGCGGACTCTCGTCATGTTCGCCGGACGGGACGCCTGTCGCAGAGGCGGAATACTCGGCAAAAATTGTGGGAGACTGGCAGGGCACGGTGGGAGACACGAAAGAGACGATATCATTCGCTGCCGACGGAGGATTTGTATCCCAGGTGCGGCCCCGGGGGTTCATCAGCAATACTCTCGGCCAGGGTGTCACGGGCACTGTTCGCGGAACATGGGCGATCAAAGGGACGGCTATAACATTGAGCATCAGCAGCGCCGAGGATGTGCGCGTCTCAAATAAGACTACTACAAGCACCATCGAAACGTTCAAGCCGAACGAGCTCGTCGTTAAAAGCGCCACCGGAGACACTTCAACGTTCGTACGGGCGCTCTAATCCTTTCGTCGCTGAGGTGGCTCGATCTTTTTTGCTCCCTGAAATAAGCGCCCGGCCGCACCAACTCCAAGCACGATGCACAGGAGCGCGCCAAGCGCGAGGTAGAGCGCGCCGGAATCGAGCAATGCCTGAAGGGCGTCACTCATATCCATTTCCTAATCGAGTCATGTGCGGACTAACGCAATCGTCACTGCTGTTGTCACGATGGTTTTCATGGCGGAGCCCCAATTTCCAGTTTTGCGGCCATCTTATTGCGAGACTGCGCCTTGCGCTGCTGCCTATTCCCCGAGAATCACAGGGGGCGGCCCTAGCCGCCGCCCGGTGCGCTCGTCTTCGTCAGGCCACCGCCGCCAATCGTCATTATGGGTAGCTTCCGCGACGCGTTTCTGTCGCCATAACTGTCGCCGTAGGGGATTTGATGATGGAGATAGCTGGTCGGAGTGGCAGGATTTGAACCTGCGACCCCCTCGTCCCGAACGAGGTGCGCTACCAGACTGCGCTACACTCCGCCTGATGACCGGTCTTATAACTACCTCCCCCCAGGGCCGCAAGCACGGTGACCTGACAGATTCCTGGCAGGTAGCCGAATGACCGGACGGGCGACAGAGATCATCGCAGCCGGCGGCGCGGCAGTCGAGCGGGCCGCGCGCACGCTCGCCGCCGGCGGCCTGCTCGCGTTCCCGACCGAGACCGTCTATGGGCTGGGCGCCGACGCTCGGAACGGCCCGGCGGTGGCGCGCCTCTATGAGGCCAAGGGCCGCCCCACGTTCAACCCGCTGATCGCGCACCTCGCCGACCCCGCCGCGGCGCGGGCGCTCGGGGACTTCGATCAGGCCGCCGAGCGGCTGGCGGCGGCGTTCTGGCCGGGGCCGCTGACCCTGGTGCTGCCGCGGCGCAAAGATTGCCCGGTCGCCGAGCTCGCCACCGCCGGCCTCGACAGCATCGCCGTGCGCGTCCCCGGCCATGGCCTCGCGCGCGAGATCCTCGCGGCCTTCGGCCACGCGGTGGTGGCGCCGTCGGCGAACCGCTCCGGCCATGTCTCGCCGACGACGGCGCAGCACGTGCTCGCCGACCTCGGCGGGCACATCGAGCTGATCGTCGACGGCGGGGCGACGCCGATGGGGCTCGAATCGACCATCGTCGCCTGCCTCGACCGGCCGCTGCTGCTGCGCCCGGGGGCGTTGCCGCGCGCCGAGATCGAGCGGGTCGTTGTGCTCGCCGTGCCGCCGCCGAGGGCCGGAGCGCCCGCCGACGACGCCGTGCCGATCGCGCCCGGGGGGCTCGCCTCCCACTACGCCCCGCGCGCGCAGCTGCGGCTCGACGCGCGCGAGATACGTGCAGGCGAGGCGCTGCTCGCCTTCGGCCCGGCATCGGTGCTGGGCGCCGGGCGCGCGGTTTCGGCGCTCAACCTGTCGCCCCGCGGCGACCTGATCGAGGCGGCGGCCAACCTCTTTTCCCACCTGCGCGCGCTCGACGCCTCCGGTGCCGCGACCATCGCGGTGATGCCGGTGCCGCAGCACGGTCTCGGCGAGGCGATCAACGACCGGCTGCGGCGGGCGGCGGCGCCGCGGGCATGAGGTAGGAATTCGCGCCTGGAGCGCGCTATATTCCGCTTATCAGACCTCTCGATCGAGCGCGGATGATGAATATCGTTCAAACGCCCGCCAAGCTCCTGCCGGCAGACCTGCTCGCCCGCTTCATTGCGATCGTCGGCGAGAGGAACGCCGTCACCGACCCGCAGGCGCAGGCGCCCTATCTCGTCGAGATGCGCAACATGTTCCAGGGCCGCACCGCCGCGGTGCTGCGGCCGGGCACGGTCGCCGAGGTCGCCCGAATCCTGGCGCTCGCAAATGAGACTGCGACCGCGATCGTCCCCCAGGGCGGCAATACCGGCCTCGTCGGCGGGCAGATCCCGAGGGACGGCGAGATCGTGCTCTCGCTCAACCGGCTCGACCGCATCCGCGAGGTCGACCCGGTCTCCGACACCATCACCTGCGAGGCCGGCGTGACCTTGCAGCGGGCGCGCGAGGCGGCCGCCGCCGTCGACCGGCTCTATCCGCAATTGCTGCCGTCGGAGGGGACCTGCACCATCGGCGGCAATCTCTCGACCAATGCCGGCGGCACCGCCGCGCTCGCCTACGGGATCGCGCGCTCGCACGCGCTCGGCCTCGAGGTGGTGCTCCCCGACGGCCGCGTGCTCAACGGCCTCAACAAGCTCAAGAAGGACAACACCGGCTACGACCTCAAGAACCTGTTCATCGGCGCCGAAGGCACGCTCGGCGTCATCACCGCGGCGGTGCTGCGGCTCGTCCCGCGGCCGCGCTCGGTCGAGACCGCCTTCGTCGGGGTTCCCTCGCCGGAGGCCGCGCTCGCCCTGCTCGGCGTTGCGACCGAGCGCACGTCGGGCGGCGTCACCAGCTTCGAGCTGATGCTGCGGATGGGGGTCGAGCTCGTGCTCGCGCACGGCGCCGGCTGCCGCGATCCGCTGCCCGCCATGCATCCCTGGTACGTGCTGATCGAGCTCTCCTCGCAGGCGCGCTCCGGCCTGCGCGCGGTGCTGGAGGACATCCTGGCCGAGGGCCTCGAGCGCGGCCTGGTCGAGGACGCGACCATCGCCGAGAGCCTCGAGCAGGCCAAGATGTTCTGGCGCATCCGCGAGATGTTCGGCGAGGTGCAGCGCCACGAGGGCGGCTCGATCAAGCACGACGTCTCGGTGCCGGTCGCTGCCGTGCCGGCCTTCATCGCGGAGGCGACCGCGGCGGTCATGCGGCTCGTTCCGGGCGCCCGTCCCCTGCCCTTCGGTCATCTCGGCGACGGCAATATTCACTACAACGTCACCCAGCCCGTCGGTGCCGACAAGGCCGAGTTCCTAGCGCGCTGGGACGAGGTCAACGCCGCCGTGTTCGCGGTGGTCGCGAAATACGGCGGCTCGATCTCCGCCGAGCACGGCATCGGCGTGGTCAAGCGTGACCTCCTGCCCAAGGTGAAGGACAAGGTCGCGCTCGAGCTGATGCGCACGCTCAAGCGCACCCTCGATCCCAAGGGCATCCTCAATCCGGGGAAGGTGCTGTAGCCCTCGTGTCCCGGGCGAGCATAGCGAGGCGTCTTCGCCGAGCGAGCGAGACACCGATCTCGGGTTTACCCGAGATCGGCACTTAAAGCGTGCGCAGGTCGGTTAAACCCGACCTGCGTGGACCCAGCGAGAGAAGCGCGAAGCGCAATATCAAATAGTTCGAATAGGCTCGGTCCTCCCGTGCCGCCTGGGTCCCGGCTCTCGCTCGCGTGCAACCATCATGCCCAATCGCGCAACGGGGGCGCTCGCTCGGCCGGGACACGAGAGCCGTGCTCAGAACAACGACGGCTGGCGGTCGTCCTTCTTCTTCTCGCGCTTGCTCGGCGCCGCTGCAACGGCTTCCCCGGCGGGCGGCGCAGGCGATTGCACCGGCGCGATCAGGTCCGGCCCGTCGTTCGCGGTGCGATTGACCGCCGGCGAGACCTCGTAGGCCTCGAGCCAGCCTTCGCGCGCGGGCGCGATCAGCGCGGCGGCGCTCTCGGCGTCGACCCGGGCGCAGTCGAGCCAGAAATCGAAGGCGTCCGGCGGCACGATCACGGGCATGCGGTCGTGCAGACGGGCGAGCTCCCGGTTGGCGGCCGTGGTGACGATGGCGGCGGTTTCCATCTCCTCGCCGTTCGGTCCGATCCAACTTTCCCACAGCCCGGCGAACGCGATCGGGCCGCCGTCCTTCGGGCGCACGCAATAGGGCCGCTTGCGCCCGCCGGCATCCTGCCAGTCGTAGAAGCCGTCGGCGGGGAACAGGCAGCGGCGCCGGCGCATGGCGTTGCGGAACGCCGGCTTGTCGTTCACCGACTCGCCGCGCGCATTGACGATGAGGCTGAATTGGCGCGGGTCCTTGACCCAGGACGGGAGCAACCCCCAGCGCACCAGCGCGAACTGCCGTTCCCCCTCGACCATGCGAACGATCGGCACCGGCTGGGTCGGCGCGACGTTGTAGCGCGGCGGGAAGTTCGGCTGCTCCCGGTAGCGGAACAGCCGCCGGAACGCCTCCGGGGCCGAGGTGATCAAGTAGCGTCCGCACATGGAGCTTCGCTTTAATCGAATATGGGCATCGACGATACCCCATCCAGGGGACGGCCCATGAACGACCGACGCCCGCAGCCCGTAGCCCGCATGAGCGTCAGCGAAATGCGGGGCGGCGCGGCGAGAACCCTGGATGTCGCGGAGCCTGTCATCGGGCGGCGCGGAGCCTGTCATCGGGCCGCGCTTGGCGCGGACCCGGTGGCGCGGACCCGGTGGCGCCGCTCCGTTGGCTCATCCGGGCCACTGCTATTGAGGCGCCGCGCGGCCTGCGACGATGCTTACCGCCGCCCGGCAGCCTCGATTCGCGCGATTTATCTGCGACAATTTGTCACTGATTACTCTACGAATATTTTATTTGACTGCGTGGCGCGCCCGACATATATCTCGCCCAGCCTCGCTCATCGAGGGGCGTCTCCGGAGACGGTCCCGTTGGCGGAGCGAGGCGTGGTGTCCCGCGGCGGCGGCTCGTAACCGTCAGCCCCGGGAGGCCCGGGACCCCGTCCGCCAGGCACTACGACCTGGCCGCGAGGAGCTCGCTGCACGGATCCGGAGGAAATGCCGGAGATGGAAGCACGGGCCCCGGCCGAAAATCGCCACGGTGGAGCGCCGAGAGGC
>WNFG01003797.1_pt1 | contig 18324 bp, 14 predicted proteins | sample 5400431 | NCBI WGS metagenome assembly WNFG01 (sample SAMN13153346, study PRJNA577476) | soil metagenome | isolation source: 120 cm saprolite under Douglas fir tree site 2 hole 3 replicate 2 | place: USA:California | collected 2015-04-18 | reverse complement strand
CTTACCAAAGCGGGCTGGATGATGCACCGGAACTGGATGCATCGTTGAAAGTGCAGACGAGCATGGGCCAGACGCGCTTCAAACCCGTCGGCTCGACGGCAGTGCGTGCAGCAATCGAGCGTTACCAACCTTTGCTGGGGTTGCATGGGCACGTTCACGAGGCGCATGCATCGTGCAAGATCGGGCACACCGTTTGCATTAATCCCGGCAGCGACTATAGTGAAGGCGTTCTGCACGGCGCATTGGTGATACTCAACAAGGGCAAACTCAAGGGCTATCAAATGGTGAGCGGCTGAAAGGGTCTGCGTCCTTGCGGGGGAAGGTATCCGTAGGGGCGGGAGAGGGGGGGATGGGTGGTGGGGATGCTTGCATCGCCCTCGCCGGTAAACAGTTGTAGCTTTGACTGCATCTTCGTATGACTGGAGGGTAGAAGCATGCCACGCCTGCATCTTGGAATCAATACGTGCTTCGCAGTAAAACGCTGGCCCGAGCCGGAGCAGTGGTTGGGCATTGTGAAGAATGAGCTTGGCCTGCATTGTTGCCAGTTCAGCCTGGACCTGGTTGACCCGCTGCTCGACGAAAGCGCCACGGCTGCTTATGCCGGTGCCGTAAAAGCGTATGCGCAAGCGCATGGCATACTCCTGCACAGCACGTTTACCGGCCTGGCGGCCTACTCCTGGAGCCAGTTGCTGCATCCGGATGAATCCATGCGAGAAGCGGCTATGCGCTGGTACGAGCGCGCGATCAATTTTACTGCGGGGCTTGGAGCCCTTGGAACTGGCGGTCACATCGGGGCGTTGAGCGTGCGAGACGCGGCGAATGAAGATCGCAAACGCTCGCTGATCTCCGAGCTGCAGGACCGGCTGGCATATCTATCTCGTTGTGCTGCTGGGCTGGGGCTGCAATTCCTGTTGTTTGAGAATATGGCAGTGTCCCGCGAGTGGGGACACGCTATCGAGGAGGCGCAGTCCCTGGCCGGCCTTGATATAGAAGGAGGTGTACCGCTCGTACTTTGTCTTGATGTTGGGCATCCCTGCGCCCTGCATACCGGGACAACAAGCGATGATTACCTGGCCTGGTTGGCTCAGCCCTGGCCATATACACCGGTCGTGCACTTGCAGCAGACTGACCGCACAGGTGACCACCACTGGCCATTTACCCAGGCATACAACGAGCAGGGCATAGTGCGGGCAGAGAGCGTGCTGGATGCTGTGCGGCAGTGGCCGGATGAGTCCGACGTTTACCTTTTTCTTGAGCCGATTCATCCCTTCGAGGCCGGTGACGAAACGGTGCTGCGTGACCTGCGGCAGAGCGTGCAGTACTGGCAAGAAGCCATGCAGACTCGTAGTGCGTGATGTAGTGGCATCCCTTGCGGATGCCAGGTAGTTACCCATCATTTGTTTGCCTAAGAAGGAGGAGCAAATGTCATGTCTACAGTAAGTGGTTCTACCTCAGTTTTTGTGCGTAATGCGACAGGATTGGTTCGTGAGCTTTCGCCTTTCGATGCCTTTAACCTTGTCTTTTCCGCTGTACTCATTCCCGTAGGTATCACACAGGTGCTTTCGTTTGCACCAACATTCTGGCCTGGCGCCAACGTGCTGCTGTCGTTCTTGTTTTCCATCCCCCTGGTGCTGTGCTTTGGGCTGGTGTATCTCTACTTCACTGTTGCCATGCCGCGCTCTGGGGGTGATTACGTCTGGGTCAGCCGCGTGCTTGGGCCAGGTATTGGTTTCCTGGCAAACCTCTCGCTCACATTCGTCTTTACAACCTGGATCTCCTTTAACTTTACGACCATGATGACGCTGATGGTTCCCAGCCTGGGATACGTAGCAGGCTTCACGTGGAATCCTGACCAGTTGACCCAATTCTTGATTGCCACGGTGCTGACCATCGTGTTTGCTGCATTAATGCTGTTAGGCACGCGGCGTGTAGCACGCTACATGTTGATCACATTCGCGGTTGTGTGGCTTGGCATGGTCATCTGGCTGATTGGGTTGGCGATAACGGGACATAACGGCTTCGTCGCTAACTTCAACGCTCACAGCGGAACGACCCTCAACGCAGTGACGAGTGCAGCGACTAAGGCAGGCTTCTCGACGGGTACAGCTATCAACTGGGTTGGCACGACCTTCGCCATTATCTATGCCTTCCAGGTGTTCACCGGTTTCCAATGGACCGGCTACTTTGCAGGTGAGATCAAGAATGTGCGCCGGACTGCCACAACGTCGATCATTGGTGCGCTCGTGATCAGTGCAGTGCTCTATGTACTGGCCACTTTCCTGGTGTATAACACCTACGGTTTCTCGAATTTCGGTTCCATCGTCTATCTCGGCTTCAATACCGCGAATTCATCGCTGGGGTTCGCGCCTTACCTTCCCTCGCTGGTGAAATTCCTGGCATTGCCAGGCTTCCTGCAGATCTTTGTAGCGGCGTGTTTCGTGCTTTCAGTGCTCTGGTGGACTCCAACGGGCTTCCTGATTGCTACACGCAACCTGTTCGCCTGGTCCTTTGATCGCCTGGCCCCCTCCGGTGTAGCCGAGGTCAACGGTCGCTTACACACGCCCGTAGTGGCGACGATTGTGGTGGCGGTGTGGGTTGAGTTGTTGAACTACCTGAACATCTACCAGGGTTTGAGCGCACTGCTGATCAACGTGATTGCGGTAATGGCCGTGGCCTTCATCGCCGTAGCAGTGGCAGCGATTGTGATGCCTTACTTACGTCCCAACCTGTTCAATTCGGCACCCGCGATGATACGTGCCAGGATTGCCGGGGTTCCCTGGCTAACGATTGCCGGTGTGGTGATGCTGCTCAGCTGGGCCTTTGTGCTCTATGTTACCTTTGCGACAACGGCATTTGGGCAGGTTGCTCCCAAATCAATGATCGAGGCCTTTGCGGTCCCCATCCTGGGAGCGATATACTATCTGGTTGTACGCGTTGTGCGTGCGCGGCAAGGTATTCAACTGAAGGCTGCGTTCCAGGAGATTCCGCCCGAGTAATGGCTTATCGTAGGTGCCTCAGCGAAGCGGAGCGGAGCGCGTATCAATACTTCGTGCACACCGCCGATTTATCGGCCTGGGGAGGGCATCGACAGGCCATTGGCCGATACATCGGCGGTGCGCCAATAATGCACTTTGACAAATTAATCTGGACACCTGATGAATGTTGACGACCGAATGGGGTACTGTGCGTTACCCGTCCTGTAGGGACAAGGGGCGGATGTGGGGCAGGGTGGGGGCCTGGTGCTTGTCCTGGTGGCAACGCGATCCCTTGGGGACTTCGTGGAGCACAAAGGTCGCACCCCAACCAGGACAAGCACCAGGCCCCCTCATCCACCCCACCCCGCCCCTTGTCCCTACAGGACCCTGGGCCGCAAGCCGATTTATCGGCCCTCTCGGTAGATGTGATGGTGTCCGCATTTAAAAGTTACTCTGCATAATTGTGCGCCTACGGGATATGACCGATCTTGGTTGGTAAAAATCATTATCGGCCCTTGGTGGATGTTCTGGTATCCCGGTTAAAAAGCATCAGGATGCCCTGGTTTGTCATGCTGCAGGCAGGTATCCTGTCCATTTCGCAGGCATCCAAGTTAGTAGGGGGGCACTTCATGTCTAAAGTTACGAGTGACCATGTTTCTGTACTGGAGAGGCTCTTTGGCCGTCCCAGGCCGGTGATCGCGATGATGCACTTACTGCCTTTACCGGGGCGTCCGCTGTATGACAGCAGTGGAGGAATGGGAGCGATTGTCGATGCCCTGCGCCGCGACTTAGACATATTGCAAGAAAGCGGTGTTGATGGGCTTCTGTTCTGTAACGAGGGCGACCGGCCATACCCGCTGCATACCGACCGGGCGCCAATTGCAGCCATGGCGGCGGCAATCGGTGAACTGCGCCCATATATCCGGTTGCCCTATGGCGTTGACTTGTTGTGGGATCCAATGGCTGCTCTGGCTGTGGCCAGGGCGGTGCGCGCGAGCTTTGTACGGGAAGTCTTCACAGGTGTCTATGATAGCGATATGGGGCTGTGGCAGCCCGATGTTGCCGCCGCGCTGGATTACCGGCAGCAGCTTTGTGCCGGCGATATACGCCTGTTCTTCAACATCGAGCCTGAGTTTGCACGACCCCTGGCGCAGCGTCCAATCGGGGCCCTCGCGCGCAGTGTGGTTGTCTCCTCGCTTGCAGACGCGATTCTCATTTCTGGCGCGATGGCAGGCGCCGAAGTTGATCTTGAGCATATTCGCGAGGCCAAATCAGCGGTTCCCCATACACCCGTCCTGGCGAATACAGGTGTGAAGATCGAGACGGTGCGAGCGACCCTGGCAGTTGCAGATGGCGTGATCGTTGGCACGGGCCTCAAGCATGATGGGTACACCTGGAATCCCGTCGATCCCGAGCGTGTACGGCGTTTTATGGACGAGGTGTACCTGGCACGCGAGCAAAGTGAGGATTGAAGCATGACAGCCTCTTATGTGCTTGGGATCGATGTTGGCACAACGGCCCTCAAAGCTATCGCCCTGGAACGTGATCGCGGCATCGTCGCGCAGGTGGAACGTGCACACGAGTTGCTTTCTCCGCACCCAGGCTGGGCAGAGGAAGACCCGGAGCGCTGGTGGACAACAACAGTCGAGGCGCTGCGCGAATTGCTAGCTGCTGTTCCTGCTGGGGATGTTATAGCAATAGGTGTATCGGGCATGGTGCCGGCAATGGTGCTGCTGGACTCATCCGGTCAGCCGCTGCGGGCGAGCATCCAGCAGAATGACGCGCGGTCGATTGTAGAGGTTAGCGAGTTGCGCGATACCGTCAACCTGGATGAGTTTTTCACAATCACAGGAGGCGTGCCCAATCAGCAGAATATCGATCCGCGTTGGCGCTGGTTGAGACGGCACGAGCCGGGTGTCATCGCACGGACGGTGCACCTGTGCGGCTCCTATGATTTCATTGTGTACCGGTTGACAGGTCAGCTCTCTTTAGAGGAGAACTGGGCGGCGGAGAGCGGGCTCTATGATATCCGGGAGCGCCACTGGCATCTACCCTACCTGGAGCAGGCCGGTATGGCTGCCGCGATCTTGCCACCTGTGCGGCAGCCAACAGAGATCGTCGGAGGTATCAGCGCGGAGGTTGCGCGGCAGACGGGTCTGCGGGCGGGCACCCCGGTCGTGGCTGGAAGCGCCGATCACGTAGCGGCGGCACTGGCGGCAGGATTAACACAGGATGGAGATGTATTGCTGAAGTTCGGGGGAGCTGGTGACATTCTCTATTGCGCCGGCAAGCCTGAACCTGATCCACATTTCTACTTTGATTATCACGATATTCCGGATCTCACGCTCGTCAGTGGCTGCATGGCTACCAGCGGCTCGCTGGTGAAGTGGTTCGCGCGCGAACTCGCAGGAGGGGCCCCTCTGGCGGTTCTGGATGCTGAAGCGGAGGCTATCCCCCCTGGCGCCGGGGGCATCATCGTATTGCCCTATTTTCTGGGCGAGAAAACGCCTATCTTTGATCCCTCTGCCCGCGGTGTCTTCGCCGGTGTGATGTTGCATCACACGAGGGCGCATCTCTACCGCGCCGTCCTCGAAGCTGTCTGCTATGGATTTGCGCACCATCTCGCATTACTGGGCGAGGCGAAACGCCCTATCAGGCGCGTGTGCGCCGCTGATGTGCAGATTGCCGCGGACGTGGTAGATCTGCCGGTGCAGGTAGTCGCTGGCGAGGCAGCTTCGGCTCTGGGTGCTGCCTACGTAGCCGCAATGGGCGTGGGAATGTTCACGGGCTGGAACGAGATCACTCGCTTCATCTCACAGGGACCGGTCTACCAGCCGCGCAGCGAAGTTGTTGAACGCTATCGCGCGGGCTTTGCGCTCTACCGCGATCTCTATGCGCGGCTGCAGACATACTTACCGGGACTTGGCCGGCTTGATGAGATGGGTGGAGCAACGGCGTAATACTGATGTGCGACCCGTCATAGAAGAGCCGCGTAGGGGCGGGAGTGGGGTTGTGTGGAGTGGGGATGCTTGCATCGCCCTCGTCGGTAAACAGGTGTAGCTTTGACTGCGTATTCGTATAAGGCCCAATTCACACATAGGAGGAACCGATAATGCTGTTGGCAAACTTGCGCGGGTTTATTACGGGAGCGGGGACGGGAATTGGCCGGGCCATTGCGCTCGAAATGGTGCGTGAGGGGGTTGATCTATATATCACTGACCTGGATGGTGAGGCGGCAGAACGTGTTGCTGCGGAGGCCCGGGCACTGCGTCCAGAAGCGCGTATATGGGCCGGGCAGCTCGATGTGCGTAATGCAGCCGGCGTGGCTGCACGCATCGAGGACGCAGCTAATCGCCTGGGGGCTTTGGAACTGGCTGTTAACAATGCCGGCGTCTCTTCGATGGTAAAGGTGGTTGACCTGACCGAAGAGGATTGGGACTTCAACATGAACGTGAATGCCAAAGGGATCTTTCTCTGCTGCCAGGCTGAGATGCGCCTCTTTCTGAGGCAAGGAAAGGGCGGTGCCATCGTGAATACTGCCTCGATGGCCGGCAAAAAGGCCGCGCCGCTGCTGGCTCATTACTCGGCATCCAAGTTTGCAGTCGTCGGTTTCACGCAGGCGCTCGCCCTCGAGACGGCGGCAGATGGCATCCGTGTGAATTGCGTCTGCCCCGGCTACGTGCGCACAGGCATGCAGGAGCGCGAGGTGCTCTGGGAGTCAACACTCCGTGGGATATCACCGGAGGAAGTGCGCGCGGATTACCTGCGCGCGATTCCGCTGGGAAGATTGGAAGAACCCGAGGACGTGGCGCGGGTTGTGGTATTCCTGCTCAGTGATCGCGCCGCCTATATGACGGGCCAGGCCGTGAACGTGACCGGGGGAGCCATCATGTTTTAGGACAGGAGCGTTACATGAGCCGGCAGACTACCATCTTTTTCGCTACAGATATTCATGGATCGGAGCGCTGCTTCCTCAAGTTCATCAATGCCGCGAAGTTTTTTCAGGCCGGGGTGCTGATTCTGGGTGGTGATGTTACGGGCAAGGCGATGGTGCCTATCGTGCGCCAGGCAAATCGCAGCAGTTACCGGGCGACATTTCTCGGAGAGACAGCCACGCTGGAATCAGAGGATGCTGTTGCTGATTTTGAACGCCAGGTTCGCCAGGCCGGGGCTTACCCTTTGCGCACGACGCCGGAGGAAGTAGCGGCAATGGAGGCCGACCGCGCACTCGTTGACCGGCTTTTCAGTCGCTTGATGGTGGAGAGCGTGCAGCGCTGGTGTGCTATTGCGGAGGAGCGGCTGCGTGGGAGCGGCGTACGATGCTTCATCGACGCGGGCAATGATGATGAGCTGGAGATTGTCGAAGTGCTGAAACAGTGCTCGTACGTCGAGATGCCGGAGGGCCGTGTCGTGATGATCGATGACGAGCATGAGATGATGAGCGCCGGTTTTGCAAACACGACGCCGTGGCACGCGCCGCGCGATATTCCTGACGAGGAACTTGGCTCTTTCATCGAGGCGATGGCAAGCCGCTTACGCGCTCCCGAGCGGGCCGTCTTCAATATTCATGTACCGCCATTTGCAACAGGACTCGATACAGCACCGCTGCTCGATGATAATTTCAAGCCGCTGGTGGCTGGGGGTGAGATTGCTACAGGGCCGGTTGGGAGCAAGGCTGTGCGTGCGGCAATTGAGCAGTATCAACCGCTGGTTTCGCTACATGGGCATGTCCACGAATCGCGTGGAGTGGCTAAGCTGGGCCGGACGACGTGTATTAATCCAGGAAGCGAGTACGGGGATGGGAATTTGCGCGCTGCCCTGGTGAACATCAAAGGTGGCAAGCTGGTAAGTTATCAGCTCATCACCGGATAAATTTGCAAGTGGATCGTATTAGTACTACAGTGACATTTGTGTATGAAAACTCTGATGAAAGAGCCTCCTAAGCCAAATCACCAAAAAGCAGGTGCGTGACGTCAATGCGCTGCTGAAGCCAGTTTACGTTGAAAGTGTCACTGTAGTATTAGAGGCTGTGTGTAAAGATCGTCTCGATCTGCTCAGAAAGGGACTTGACAGGATATGCACCGTTTTTGCTCAGCGCCCTTGTCAAGCGATCTCAAACCACTTTACACACAGCCTCTCAGAGTACCGCATCGGGGGCACCAGCCTGTCCAGCCCCATCATGGCTGGCATCATGGCGCTGGCCGACCAGGCCGCCGGGCACCCGCATGGGTTCGCGAACCCGCTCTTCTACAACCTTGCAGGCGGGGCGGCATTTACGGATATTGTGAGCCCGGCATCCACCGTGGCGGTTGTGCGCACAAACTACGTCAACAACGTGGATCCGAGCGCCGGACTGACCTACCGGCTGCGCACCATGAACCAGACGCTCAGCTTGCAGACGACCCCCGGCTACGACGATGTGACGGGCCTGGGGACGCCGACGAGTTCCTTCTTGAGCGCTTTGCTGTGAGCTACGAGAAACGCTGGTGGTTCAAATACGAGTCCTCCTGCGCGTGGGAGGGTAGGCTAGCGGGAGGGCGACGAAACGCTAACCAGAGATGGCCTCGGGCCGAACGAAGCCGGGAGTTCCCCGGCTCCGCTTTCCTGTGAAGTGACTGCGTGAGCGTAGCTGTTCCTGAGCTCAGGAACGCAGGTTCTAGGCGAAGCTTCGCCTCTTAAGAGCACTCAACTGGAAGCTCTTACTGTGCCGGCAAACAGGGATCGATGGTCTGGTAGGTGTTGCCCGTCCAGGCATTGCCATTCAGGTTCGAGACGCCACCACCCCCCTCGGATGCTGTCACGTTGCAGTGTAGTGTCGGTGGATAGGTAGTCACGCCTATAGCTGTATTGCCGTTAGGGACTGCCTGTGCCCAGCCGAGGTCGGAGCCGAAGGAGGCAAAAGTATTGTTGTTCTGGATAGTGTTGTTATACGTGCCGTTGAGCACGATAATCCCACCGATAAAGGATGGTGTAATGTCAACCGGGCTAAGCTCGTTACCAATCGGACCATCGGTGTGAATCAGGTTATTCTCTATAACGTTGTCGTGCGAGGGGCCGTAGGTAGCCAGCGTCGAAGTTCCAGGTAGTGGGTCGGCCAGCATCAGCCCGATGAAGTCGCCAGTACTTCCCTCGTTGTTGTTCAGGGTGTTATACGAGGAGCCGTCGGTGATGAGATAGTTCATGGTGAAAGGGTAGCTACCGATGTTGTTCGTCAGGGTGTTGTGGTTGGAGTTGAACAGCGAATAGGACACGTCAGTATCGTTATTGGCAGCCACATGATCGATCGTGGAGTAGGTAACGCCGAAGAGCCGCACACCGCCGACTCCCCAGGTCCCTGGATCGAGCGTCACCCAATTGGGAGAGTTGTCTCCGCCGTTGGCACTGAGCTGCCAGCCCGCGATGGTGATATGGTTGCTGTTCTCAACATCGATTGCACCATTCAGGTTCTTGTTGATGACGCCGGCGGATTTTCCCACACCCCGGCCACCTGGATTCGCGCCCGCACCGTCCAGGGTGATGTAGTTTGAGTTCTCCACGAGGATGCCAACGTTGTTGGTCTGGATCGACGTCTGTACTCCGTACACCTTTGCAACAATCGACTGACTACCACTCGGATTGATGTGGTTTAGTACGATGCCGGTATCGGTGCTGGTTTTATTACCCGCGATAGTCAAATTGAGGAACTCGAACGACTTGCTAAGATTTGTGCCATCTACGTAGACGGCGTTGCCATTGACATTGTTGATGGTCCACGGGCCGATAATGTACGGATTCGCCGTGCTACCGGTGCCGCTCACCACGCAGGCACAACTTGTGAAATCGCTATCACTTTGAATGACGATAGGTGCATGCTGGCTGTCGCTTGCATAGATGAGGTCAACGCCGAAGAACAACATGGCCATCAGCGCTACAATTGCAAGGATTGCTCGTGATACGAGGAAAACAAGGTAGTGGGGAGATACATCTTGCTTCATTGCTGTTGAACCCTCCATTGGTCTAAAATACCATGTCGCGCACCAGTTCGATGATGCTCGGGATAAGGTTGCACGAAAAAGACAACAAACAAATGATGGGAAAGGCGCATGTTGATGGCTTTCCTATCTCACTTTACACTCACGATTAGCCCTCCTTTCCACCGTTAGAGATCCACTCCGGCGTTGTCACAAAGCCGTGCGAGAGTGCATCCGCCGGTCGTCTGTCGACGATACCCTGCTCCTCGATGCGCTCCTCCACTCGTATGCCCCGGCGGGCCAGCTCTGCGATAAAGCGCGTAGGATCAAAGGCTGCCTCTGGCGCCATGACACCCCTGCCCTGCCCTTCGCCGTGTGCGAGCAGCTGCGCGCCTATTGAGACAGGGATGCCTGTCATCTTCGCCGTCGCCTGCTGTCCCCAATCGCTCATACCGGGATGGCTTGTGCGGTAGATGCGGCTGGCCTCGCGTCCCGCGCGCGTTCCTTTCACCTCGACATAGAGTAAGAAGGCCCAGTCGCCCGCATCCTGTCCGTGGCCGTTGTTTGTTGCCTGCAACAGGTGCGCACGCAAAAATTCTTTGGCACGTATCTTTGTACCATTGACCTGGACGGAATCGCTGGTGATCAGACGGTAGTTCAGGAAGAAGCGCAACGCCTGCATCGTTTCGGGTCGCCATGCCCCGCGCACATCGACGCGACGGAGTCCCTTATCGATGAAACGTGGCAGCGTATGCGTCTCCGAATGTGGAACAAAGTAGACCTCCTGCTCTCCTACCGGCGGCTGGAAGACGATGAGTCGCGCGCCGTCGAACGGCTGAACTTCGACGAGGCGACCGTCTTCGTAGTAGAAGCGCGATGCTTCCGGGCTGAACTCATCGAGAATGGTATCGAGGAGGCCAGGAGATGGGGCGATACTCCGGTGACTGGCAAAGGCAATGTGGACGGCTTCCACCGTGTCCAGGTCGTCGGCTCCTCGACGCGCCAGGATATTTGAGACACCCGGTGTAGCGCCGCACCCCAGGACAATGGTGACCCCTGCTGCCCGTGCTTCTGGATCGAGAGCGAGTTGTTTCGGCGTGTGGTGGAGACCACCCAGGTCCAGGTAATTGACGCTGGCGCGGATAGCAGCGCGTGTCGCTTGCAGCCCAAAGTGGTAGGTCATGGTATTGATAACCACATCCTGCCCGCGGAGTAATGCTACTAACACATCCTCGTCCGAGACATCTATGTATTCAGCGCGCACATGGCCACGACCTGTGCTATTATTGAGGTTGTCGGCCAGAGCCTGGGCCTTTTCTTTGTTGATGTCCGCGATAGTGATCTCATCAAAATCACTCGTTGTAGCCAGGTCACGCGTCGCTTCTGACCCCATCGCGCCGCAACCCCCCAGGATAACTGCTCTCATCTTTTCGCTTACCTTTCATCTCTCTAAAATTGCCTTCGCCATTTAATAAGAAGGCGGTGTTGTAATCCATAGCACCTCGGCCCGCTCTGGCCCGGGATTCCTGTTGCGGTGCAGAATACGGCTCTCGAATACGATACTATCTCCCTCTTCGAGCAGATAGCACTCAGAGCCTACCCAGAATTCCAGTCGTCCAAGCAGGATCACCACACACTCTTCGTCCGAGTCATGGGCGTAGGGCTCATCTCCCGAACCACCACCTGGCTCGATCACGCTCAGAATTACCTGGAGCTTGCCTGTCAGGCTCGGCGTTAGCAAGTAGTCGCGCCATTGCCGGCTGGGGTGGATCAGTTGCCTGCGCTCGCTGCGGCGCACAACACGGTTTTCGGGCATGACCGGCCCCTGGAAAAGCGCTGTTAGCGGCACGCCGAATGCTTGCGCTACTTTACGGAGCGAGGCTACCGAGGGGCTTGTCAGGTTGCGCTCCACCTGGCTGAGAAAGCTCTGAGTCAGACCTGAGCGTGCGGCCACCTCTTTGAGCGAGAGCTGGCGACCCTCGCGCAGCCGCCGGATCGTCATGCCGAGGTCGGGTTCACTTGTTGTGGTTGTCAGGGCCTGTGCCCGGCCTGGCCTTCCATCCGTGGAGTCGTTCTCACGACCATTCCCCGCGTTCAGGTGAGTTGCGCCCTCTTCCTTCAGGGGCAAGCCGGAACGTGTCAGCATATCCTGTGTAGGGTCTTGAGCCTCTTCTCTCCCTTTCCTGCCGCTTTGCCTGTTCTTACTGGTCATGATCAGCAAAACCTCTTTCTTGCTTCGCACTTTGTGCGAGGTCTCTCGCCGTCTTTAGCCTGCGGATCCGCCTTTTGCGTGCATTCCCCCCTGCTCCCTTGCGCAATACCAGTTGAGCCACGACAATGGCGGTGAGCGTAAGTGCGAGCATCGTTGCAGCTACCGCGTTGATAATTGGCGAGACACCAAAGCGCAGCCTTGAGAATAAGTTTAACGGCAGCGTCGTTGATCCTACCCCTGAGAGGAAGAAACTCAGCACAAAGTCATCGAACGAAAATGTGAAAGCCAGCAATGCCCCGGCCAGTACTGCCGGATAAAGCTGTGGAAGCGTTACGCGCCAGAACGTGCCCAGCGGGGTCGCTCCCAGGTCGGCTGATGCCTCTTCTAGTGTGTGGTCCATGCCAGCCAGGCGTGCCGAGACGATCAGCGCCACGATAGATGTATTATACACCGCATGAGTCACCACCATTGTCTGCACGCCCAGATCGATGTTCAGGTTGACGAAGTATAGCAGCGAGGCGATGGCGATGACGATCTCCGGCGTGATGATCGTCATATACACCAATCCCTCAAAGCCGACACGCAACCAGCGGGGCGCCGAGCGCATTCCTAGCGCTGCTAGTGTGCCCAGTGTTACGGCCACTGCAGCGTTAATTAGTGCCACCGTGAGGCTAATCTGGAGAGAGCCGGTAACATCAGGGCTGGTCCAGGCAGCCTGGTACCACTTTGTAGTAAATCCGCCCCAGATCGTTACTCTGCGCGAGTCGTTGAACGAGTAGAGTACCACGACGACGATGGGAGCGTACAGGAAGAGATAGAGCAAAACTGTTTGCGTACGTAGCCACGCCTCAACGAGCCATGCTGGTAAGCGGCGTCGCCAGAGCGCATGCTCTGTCCCGGGAACTTGCGCGCTGCTCGTGGTAGGCGGTGTAAGTGCTGGCGTCTGCACTGGTTTGCTTCCTTTCTCCTGTATGGTCTCTACAATCCCGGCACGGACTGCACGCGCCGGAAGACTGCCAGGTAGATAGAGACCAGTAGCAGCAGCAGGATTATCACAGCTACTCCCAATGTTGCTCCAAACGGCCAGTTGCGGGCCTCCAGAAACTGGTTGGCGATCAGGTTTCCCATGAAGATGTTTTTTGATCCACCCAGGATCGTCGGGATCAAGTACTCACCGGTGAGTGGGATGAAGACCAGCAGGCAGCCGGTCATCACCCCTGGGAGGGTCAATGGTAAGGTTACCTGCCTGAATGTGGCGAAGCGGCCTGCCCCAAGGTCCTTTGAGGCTTCTACCAGCCGTTTGTCCATGCGCTCAAGAGCGACGTAGAGCGGGAAGACCATCAGAGGCAAGTAGTTGTAGAGAATACCAATGAAAATGGCCACCGGAGAGTACAGAAATGGCAGTGGTTGATGGATCACGCCTATCGCCTGGAGCGCCTGGCTAAGAGCGCCCTGGGGATCAAGGATAGTTTCCCAGGCGTAAGTACGGATCAAAAAGCTTGTCCAGAAAGGCACGATAATGAGCAGGAGCAGGAGCGTCTTGTACCGGCCCGCTCGCGTGGCCAGGAAATAGGCCAGCGGGTAGCCTACGATCAAACAGGCAAGCGTTCCGATAAGAGCCATGCGCAGTGTCACCGCAAAGATATTGAGGTACAGTGGGTTGGCGAGTTGCTGGTAGTTATCCGAGACGAAGCCGGGCTCGACTCCGCCATAGGGGCCTGGCACGGCGAAGCTGATCACGACCATTTGCGTCAGCGGCGCCAGGAAGAACACACCGTACCAGATAACAGCGGGCAGCAAGAGGACAAGGCTGCTCACCCATATGGGTGAGCGGCGCACCAGCATCAATATTCGCTCAGTGAACGGCAGCGAACCTACGCTTTGCACAAAAGAACCCTCCTATGGCAAGGGCACATGCATGATCTCCTGAGTACCCAGGCCTTGCACAGGCATACTAGATTCGCACTTCATTACGCTGCCTTGAACTCCGTCCAGATCTGATCACGCAACCTCTGACCGTCACCGAGCGCTTGCTGCGCCTCCAGCTTGTCGATTACGCTCGCAGAAGGATAGACCGAAGTGTTGTTGAGGATGGCTGGATCGATATACGGTTTGGCAGCCGAGATGCACTGGGCATAATAGGTGATGCTTATCTCCTTAGCAGAAACGTGTGGGTCCATGAAAAAGTTCAGGAAGGCATGGGCCGCTATTGGATCGGGAGCCGTCTTAGTAATACACCAGTTATCCATCCAGAGCTCCGAACCCTCTGTTGGGACGATATAGACAACCTTCGGTTGCTTGGTCTGTACGGCGAAGAAATCTCCGTTCCAACCCAATGACAGGATGGACTGCCCGCTCTGCATCAAGGTGATGTATTCAGTTGAGGTAATCGAGAGCAAGTGGGGCTTGAGTTGCAATAGCTTGTCTTTAGCCTGGTTCAGTTCATTCGGGGCTACCGAATTATAGGAGTAGCCAAGCATCTTGAGCGCCGACCCGATTACCTCGTTCTCACCATCCAGAACGGTTACCTTGCCCGAAGCTGTCGTTGTTGCTATTTGCCAGAATTCTGCCCAACTCGTCATAGGCGCCAACAAGTCGGTACGGTAGCCGAAGCCGGTGGTGCCCCAGTCTTTAGGCACACTGTACTGATTACCTGGATCAAAGGGCTGGTTAGTAAATCTTGCGTCCACATTCTTGAGGTTAGGCAGGTGATCCTTCGCCAGCTTGAAAAGCAATCCCTGCTTCATCATGATTTCGACCATGTAGCCTGTCGGGACGATTACATCATAGCCCCTGGCTCCCGCCTGCAGTTTCGCCAACATGTCCTCGTTGCTGACATAGAAGTCCTGGGTCACCTTCTGCCCAAATTGCTGCTCAAATGCCTTGACGTCGTCAGGATTAATGTAGGCCTGCCAGTTGTAGAGATTGACGGTTCCTTCCAGCTTTGTTCCAAGCGTGGGAGCCTGACTGACCGTTTGCTGACTGCCGCCACCGCAAGCCGCCAACCAGGCTGTTGCCGCTGCCCCCGCAGCCGCAGCCATAAAACCCCGGCGGGACAAATGCGGATTCCACTGAAATACACCGAGATCGAGAGAGGTTGCCGATGTGTGACGATTGGACTCATGATTGCTGGACATACTTGTACCTCCTTCAGGGAATCGCGGAACGCCATGCGTGACGTCCGCCCTGTGTCTGATAACGGTTTACACTTTGGAGACGTAGGGGGTTGGTGCCTTTCCCCCCGCGCTCTCCTCTTGCTGAGCATCCGCCCCCGGCTCGCGAAGTATGAGACTGGCTTCGTGTCGCCATGTGAGTAATACTCGTTCGCCGGGTCCGAACGCGTGCCAGGCTCTATCCAATCCGATGTTGTGGCCTTCCAGTTCTGCAACATCGGTAAGAGTCCCCAAATTCTGCTGGCGCACGGTGATCTGCTGGCCGTCACTGGTGTCGCCGGCGCGCACGCGGTATTCATGCTGTGCGCCCAGAAAGGTTGCCTGCATAACGACGCCTGGTACGAGGTTCCAATCGCTATACACTGGCGTGTCTGGTGCCACCACCTGCACTCTCTCCGGGCGCAATGTCAGTGTCACACGCTCACCGTTCGTCACTGCTGGCTGGATGCCAGCACAAATAATCTCCCCAATGGCCGTACTCACCACTACCTGCCTCGAACCGGCACCCGCTGGGCTATCTGCGCGGGACTCGCGTACCGTGCCGGTGATGAAATTGGTCAGTCCAATAAAGTCTGCTACAAAACGTGTCTGAGGGCGCTCATACACTTCTGTTGGGGTTCCCTCCTGCTCCAAACGGCCTGCATTCATGACAGCGATACGGTTTGAGAGCGTGAGAGCTTCTTCCTGGTCATGCGTCACGTAAATGAAAGTGATACCAACGGTGCGCTGCAGTGTCTTCAGTTCAACCTGCATTTCCTTGCGGAGCTTGAGATCGAGTGCGCTTAGCGGCTCATCAAGAAGCAACACGGTGGGCCGGTTGATAAGTGCACGAGCCAGCGCGACCCGCTGCTGCTGGCCACCTGAGAGTTCGCTCGGCTTTCGCTCCTCCACACCCACCAACCGCACCATTTCGAGAGCTTCATGTACACGACGGCGAATCTCTGCACGACGCACATGGCGCTGGCGCAGTCCGTAGGCCACGTTGTCGGTGACGGACATATGGGGAAAGAGGGCATAGCTCTGAAAGACCGTATTCACATCACGGCGATATGGGGGTAGACCTGCCATATTGGTACCGCGAATCAACACACGACCGGTAGTGGGCTGCTCAAAACCGGCAATTAAGCGCAGCGTCGTCGTCTTTCCGCATCCACTGGGGCCGAGAAGCGAGAAGAAGATACCCCTCTCTACCTGGAGTGTTAAATTGCGCACCGCCGGGGTTGTACCAAATACTTTGCTGATGCCGAGGAGTTCTACGTCGTACGTGGGTGCTGAAGCCCCGTTCATCGATTCCTGACGCATACCCTGCTCCTCTCAATAGATTCAGCAGTCTGCCCTGTGAGCGTGAAAAATGTAGTGATACTTAACTTAATGCAAGTATACTGAACATCCAGAGAGTTGTCAATGGAAAGGCTGACTTTAAGTTGACGTACGAACGGATCAGTTATACACTTCATTGTATCCGTTGAGATATGTCGGAGTAATTAGCAGTATAGGGAGAAGGAAGGAGTGGACAAAATGTTTCACACTATGGTGGTCAGCCTTTCTCGTAGGCGTCGTCTCGTTGCTCTACTGGTGCTATTCATCCTGCTTGTAGGTGTCTTTCCCTTTTCAATGAGTGCTAGCGCGAGTTCCTCCACTACAAGTTATAGCTTGCCCACGTGGTGGGCCAAGTATCAACGACTGCTCAAGGGGTCATCTGCATCGAAGCCCGGGTCTGGGACTCAGGCACTTTCTGTTGGCGCAAATGTTGATGTGAGCAATGAGGATACGCCGCAGAGCGAGACCTCAATCACAGTCAATCCCAACAATCCTATGATACTCGTCGGAGGCTCGAATGAGATCGTACGATTGCCGATGCGCGGCTATTTTTCCAGTAATGGCGGCAAGAGTTGGGGAGCTGTGGACGTGCCACTTCCTCCTCCGGCGACGACGAACGGCACTGATTTCGGCTCTGATCCCGGGGTCGCCTTCGATACGCACGGCAATGTCTACTACTCCTTCATTGTTGTTTTCTTCAATCGCACCTTCGCCGCCATTCAAGGCACCGAGATGGCGGTCGCGAAGTCTTTCGATGGCGGGAAGAGCTGGCCCCAGGTCACCTTTTTCAACTTCAACAGTGGCAGCGGGAAGTTCAATGACAAGCCGCTGATTGCCGTGGATACTAACCCGAACAGCCCGTTCCGCGATAGCGTCTATGTGGCCTGGGATAATGCCTCTTTGAATGCGGGCAAGTCCTCAGCCAACGACGACCTGCTCTTTGCACGTTCGACCGATGGTGGCAAGACCTTCAGTAGCCCGGTCGCGCTGAACAATCCGACCGGCGGCCCACGAGAGGTCATCGGCGCCGATCCGTTCGTGGGGCCAAATGGCGAGGTCTACGTGGCCTGGCATGATGTCCAGCAAAACCTCTTGATGGTCAATAGCTCGTTCAATGGTGGGGCCACGTTCGGCCAGCAGCTGGTGATCGCGCCGACGGTTGTTGCATTCGATGATGCAATTCCGGCGATGGCAAGCCGCCATGCTTTGCTCTATCCCGCCTGCGATACCGACCGTAGCAGTAGTGCCAACCATGGCACGCTCTACTGTTCCTGGATGGATGAGACGGCATCAAACGGGACCGATATCTTTGTGTCCCGCTCGACTGATCGTGGTGCAAGCTGGAGTGCTCCTGTGCGTGTCAACGACGATCCAACAGGGGTGCAGAAAGACCAGTTCAACCAGTGGCTTTCAGTGGACCCGGCGAGTGGCTCAATCAACTTGAGCTGGAACGATGCTCGCAACGATCCTGCTGATATCAAGACGGATATCTTTTTCAGCCGATCAACCGATGGTGGGCTTTCCTTTGCTCCCAATGTAAAGGTGACAACTGCAATGAGTGACGAAAGTGCTGATAATCCTTGTGCCGATGCCGGTAATCAGTACGGCGACTATGAAGGGATCGTCGCTTTTGGAGGGAATATTCATCCCATCTGGACCGATGGCCGCTTCGATTGCACAATCGATCCCGCTAC
>WNFG01001733.1_pt1 | contig 18333 bp, 18 predicted proteins | sample 5400431 | NCBI WGS metagenome assembly WNFG01 (sample SAMN13153346, study PRJNA577476) | soil metagenome | isolation source: 120 cm saprolite under Douglas fir tree site 2 hole 3 replicate 2 | place: USA:California | collected 2015-04-18 | reverse complement strand
TTTCTACGTGCCCGTAGAGCATCGTGGCGTTCGAACGCAGCCCGATTTCATGCGCTTGCCGCGCAATGTTGAGCCACATCTGCCCGCTGACCTTGTGATCGCAGATAATCCGCCGCACCCGCGGATGAAAAATTTCCGCTCCGCCGCCTGGCAGCGAATCAACTCCCGCTTCTTTCAGCTTGAGCAGCGTTTCTTTGGTCGACAGCTTGGCGATGCGCGCAAAGTAGCCCACCTCGACCATCGTGAAGGCCTTCAGGTGCACACCCGGGCAGCGTTGCTTCAGCCCGCGAATCATCTCCAGAAAATATTCGAACGGCAAATCCGGGTGTAGGCCGCCGACGATGTGGAATTCCAGCGCGCCTTCGCGCGCGCCCTGCTCGGCGCGTGCGTATATTTCTTCCAGTGAAAAGTTGTAAGCCCCCGGCGCGTTGGGGTCGCGGCCAAAGGCGCAGAGCTTGCAATGAGCGACGCAGATGTTGGTCGGATTGATGTGCCGGTTGACGTTGAAATACGTGACGTTGCCGTGCCGTTTCTCGCGCACGTGATTGGCCAGCCAGCCAACGGCTAGCAGGTCCGGCGAGCGATATAGCGTGATGCCGTCGTCCATGCCCAAGCGCTCGTCGGCAAGCACTTTCTCGGCGATCGGCCTCAACCGCTGATCAGTAATCGTCAATTCGCTCATTTGCAATCCGCCAAAGTTTTCAAACGCGCCAAACGGCCGCCGCCGCGCCCCAGAACAACAAGAACAACATACTAATATAGCCGTTCACGGTGAAAAACGCAGCGTCCAGCTTGCTCAAGTCGTCCGCTTTGACAAGGGAATGCTCGTAAGCCAGCAAAGTGGAGACAACCGCGATGCCCGCCCATGCAGGCCATGGCAATCCAAAGCTGACCGCCAGCCAGCCGAGAAGCGCAATCACGCCGATGTGCATCCCCCCTGCGATCAGCAGCGCCTTGGCAATACCGAATTTCTTGGGCACGGAGAAAAGCCCCGCGCGCCGATCGTAGTCAATATCCTGGCACGCGTAGAGCACGTCAAACGCGCCAACCCAGAGCGTAACTGCCGCGCAAAGAATGAGCATGCGCGGATCGAGGCTTCCCGTAATGGCGATCCAAGCGGCGGCCGGCGAAATGCCCAGCGCGAAGCCAAGGAACAGGTGCGACCAATTTGTGAAGCGCTTGGTGAACGAATAGAAAAATAGAATGGCGATCGCCAGCGGCGCCAGTTTCAGAGCGAGCAAATTCAATTGCCATGCTGCAACGAAAAATACCGCCACGGCAATGACCGTGAAAAACCACGCGAATTGTAACGTGAGAGCGCCCGACGGCAGCGCGCGCTGTTTCGTTCGAGGATTTTCCCGGTCGTAACGCAAGTCGACAATTCGGTTCATGGTCATCGCCGCGGAGCGCGCCGCCACCATCGCGGCGACGATCCACAAAATCTCGCGCAGCGAAGGCCACCCGTGACGCGTTGCGCGCGCCGCAAGCAATGCTCCAGTCAACGCAAACGGCAAGGCAAACACGGAGTGCTCGAACTTGATCATCTCGAGCACGGTTTTGATTCGGCCGGCCATTTCTGACTTGCGTGCTGCTCACGCCTCCGCTTTTTTCGACGCCAGTGTGCCAGTCCAGCGATACATTTTGTCCTGCGCCAACCCGACTTGCGCCAGGACGCGGCAAACGTATTGTGTCACGAGATCGTCGATCGTTTTCGGATGATGATAAAACGCGGGAACTGCGGGCATGACGACCGCGCCGGCCTGCTGCACTCGCAGCATGTTTTCCAGGTGCACGCGATTGAAAGGCGTATCGCGCACGCAAAGAACCAGCTTACGCCCCTCCTTGAGCATCACGTCCGCCGCTCGCGCCACCAGGTCGTCGCTGATCCCGTTCGCAATCGCCCCCAGCGTTCCCATCGAGCAGGGAATAATCACCATGGCATCCACCGCGTAACTCCCCGAAGCGATGGAAGCACCAACATCTTTGTTCGGCAGCATCTCGATCTTCGCCACCGGATGACCGAGAATGCGGCTCGGAAGTTGCTTCAAGTCTCCTGAAGTAATGCCGAGTTCTTCCGTAAAAAGCCGCTGGCCGGCTTCCGTGACCACCAGGTGAACGCGCGCGACACGCGGGTCCTCTTCGAGCAACACCAGCGTCTTTTGCGCGAGGATCGCTCCGCTGGCGCCGGTCGCACCCACGGTCACAATCTGTTTTTGTGCGTCGCTCATGTTTTCGGTGCGCGTACAATCAGTCTCGCAATGGCGCTGAGGCAAGTCAAGTTGCGGCTTCAGTCGCGGGCAATGATAGAATTCGCTGCGGCCGGAAAATATGAATCAAAGCGAACTGCTGAAAATTTTGGAATCTGTGAAAGCCGGCGGTCTCGCGCCGGACAAAGCTATCGAGCGCTTGAAGCATCTCCCGTTTGAAGATCTCGGCTTCGCCAAGGTGGATCATCACCGCGCGCTCCGCCAAGGTTTTGCAGAAGTGGTTTTGGGCAAAGGGAAAACGCCGCAGCAAGTGGCGGAGATTGTGCGCGCCATGCTGCACAAGAGAGATTCGCGCCACAACATTCTGGTGACCCGCGCCAACAAAAAGATCTTTGCAGCGGCGAAACGAGCCGGCGGAAAAGACGCGCGTAACGCGAAATTTCACGACCTGTCTGGCGTCATCACCATCGAGCGGAACACGGAGATCACCGGCAAAGGAACCATCCTCGTGGTTTCCGCGGGCACAAGCGACATTCCGGTAGCAGAGGAAGCGCTCCTGACCGCCCGCATGATGGGCAATCGCACCGAGCATTTGTACGACGTCGGCGTAGCAGGTATTCACCGCCTCCTCGAACACAGGGAAAAATTGACGCAAGCCCGCGCGATCATTTGCGTCGCCGGAATGGAAGGCGCGCTTCCCAGCGTCGTCGGTGGCCTCGTCGCTGTGCCGGTCATCGCCGTTCCCACCAGCGTCGGCTACGGCGCCAGCTTTGGAGGCGTCGCGGCATTGCTCGGCATGCTGAATTCCTGCGCCTCCAACGTCACCGTCGTCAACATCGACAACGGTTTCGGTGCCGCCTGCGTCGCCTCCTGCATCAACCGGTTATGACTTTGCTCTGTCTGAGAACTCTGTGTTGAGTCGATTCCTATTTTGGCTGGAGCAAAACTTTCATCACGCCTGATTCTTGAGCAAAGCGTATCGCCATGTGCGCATCGGTCAACGGAAAGGTGCGCGTGATGACCGGCGTGGGATTGACTTTGCCAGAGCAAAGTAAAGCGATAGCTTTTGCGAAGGGGCCGCAGCGCGAGCCAACGACGGTGATTTCTTTCACGACAATCGGCCAGGTTTCGACCGGCGCGGTATCGTGGAATGTGGATTTCAGAACCAGGGTGCCGCGCGGCTCCGTCATCTTTTGTGCAAGCGCCAGACCTGTGGAGGAACCTGTGGCTTCCACCACCAGACGAAATTCCTCTTGAACGCGCTTTGGATCGCTCGCATCCCCGCGCACTTTTATTGTGCTGATCCCAGCGCGCCGAGCGAGAGCTAACTTTTCTTCGTGTTTGCCATACATCACCACCCGTGGAATCACGGTGTTCAGCACCCGCGCGATGAGTTGCGCCAGCTTCCCATCCCCCAGCACTGCCGCTTCGCGAATTTTCTTTACATCGACTTGTTCGAGGATTTCGCACGCTGCAGCCAGCGGTTCGACGAACACCGCCTGCTCATCACTGACGCTATCCGGAACGGCGTGCAGATTCTCCAGCGGCAGCGTCAGGTACTTTGCGTAAGCTCCCGGATGGCCGATGATGCCGAGCACCTTTCGCCGCGCGCAATGCGTGTTCAATCCCCGCCGACAAAAGTCGCACACTGAACGCCGCCCCAGCGCCCGGCAGGAAATATTAATCTCCCCGCAAACGCGCCGCCCTAACCATTTTTTCTTTTCCGTTGCTGACACGCCGCGCAATTTTTCGACCGTGCCGACAAATTCATGCCCCGGAACGCCGCGAAAATCGTAATAGCCGTGCAGCAACTCCACATCGGTATTGCAGATGCCCGCGAGCCGCACACTCACCAGCGCCCACCCAGCCCGCAATTTCGGCAGCGGCTCCGATGTCGCCTTCAGTTTTCCCTTTTCAATCCGGAAGGAGAGCACGATGCTGTCTAGCTCGGTTTCTTCTTTTCTTTATGGACGCGCGATTTTGCCGGCAAAGCTCTCCGGCCCGGCGCCGCCATTTTCTCCATCAGATCGAACTTGGCCTCCAGCCGCACCAGCCGGCGATCGAGGTCCGTATATCCATCGGCCAGATGCTTCACTTGCGACGTCAGCGCTTCCATCCGGTCTTCGATCAACACGATCTTCCGGATAGCCGCAACCGCATCCCGCGCCCAGCTCACTTGCCATTCCTGTGTTGCTTCAGAACGCGCTCGACGTACGCTATAGTCTCGTCCAGGTTCTTGATCATTCGGTCCGCTGCATGATTCGCCGCCTTGGCCAGCCCGCGCAGTTCCGCTTCATTCTCCACCGGCACGTCCAGGTACAAATCCACCGCATCGCGCACTTCCTGTGAGAAGGATTTTCCGCGCAGCTTCGCACGGCGAGCGAGACGCTGCTTTTGTATTGGGTCCATGTGAATAAGCGCTGTGGCCATGATCCACTCCTATATCGCACCTATATCATTATACAGCATTTCCTCAGTGCAGAGCAGCGGCAAGGCTCTTGACCAGCAGCGGCTCTTGTTCGGGAAAGACAGTGCGGAGGTCGAGAATGAGCCGGTCGTCTTCGACGCGGGCGATGACCGAGACGCCGGCAGAGGCGCGGCGCAGGCGCTGTTCGAGTTTTGTCGCGGAATAACGCGCGCTCGCGATTCGAATGACCTTCGTGGGAAGAGTTTGTGAAGGCGTGGAGCCGCCCCCGGCAAGAGAAGCGCCGTCGGTAATCTCGATCTCGACTTCATCCAGTGGAAGTTCCGGTCGCAGTTCACGGATGAAATTCTCCGCCCGCCGTTTCAGCTCCTGCGGAGTCGCCCGAATCATTCGCATAGCAGGAATTTCATCCCATGCGGCGCGTAGATAAGCCCCGAGAGTGGCTTCCAGTGCGGCGATGGTAAGTTTGTCCACGCGCAACGCGCGAAACAGCGGATAGCGGCGGACGCGCGCGATCAAGTCTTTTTTCCCGGCAATAATTCCCGCCTGCGGGCCGCCCAGAAGTTTGTCGCCGCTGAACATCACTGCGGAAACGCCCGCCTCCACGCTTTGCTTCACCGTTGGCTCGCTGACTCCGTAATCGGAAAGATCAACAAGGCTCCCCGACCCGAGGTCTTCCACCAGCGGCAGGCCGCTGCGCTCGCCCAAAGCCACAAGCTCCTCGAGAGCAGGCTTGTCGGTGAAACCGGTGACCTTGAAATTCGAAGGATGCACGCGCAGCAACAAGCGCGTTTTTTCGTTGATGGCGTTTTCGTAGTCCGCAAGGTGCGTGCGATTGGTCGTGCCGACTTCGCGAAGGATCGCTCCGCTCTGCTCCATGATCTCGGGAATTCGAAAGCCGTCGCCGATTTCGATCAGCTCTCCGCGCGAAACGATCACTTCGCCCCCGTGCGCCAGCGCCGCCAGCGTCACCAGCACTGCTGCGGCGCAATTGTTCACCACAATCGCCGCCTCCGCGCCAGTAAGCCTCGTCAGCAACTCGCTCGTGTGCACGTCGCGTTTGCCCCGCGCCCCCGCTTCGAGATCGTATTCCAGATTCGAATACTGCGTCGCCGTGCGCCGGAATTCGGTGACGGCCGCCTCCGTAAGCGGCGCCCGGCCCAGGTTCGTGTGCAGAATCACGCCAGTCGCATTGATCACCGGCTGCAGCGAATGCGCCAGGATGCGCTCGACCATCGCGCTGATCCGTTCCTCCAGCGAACTCGCCGCCAGCGCGGCGAAATCGGCCAGCGCCCCCAAAACCATTTCGCCCGCGATGCGCGAGCGCAAGTCTCCCAGCACCGCTCGCGCCACTTCCACGACCAGGTTGCGGTCCACCCGTTTCGCAAGCGCCGCCAGCCGTGGCTGGAGCAGCAATTCGTCCACCGACGGAATCTGCCGCAGCAATTCCGCCTGCTCCGCCGAAACCGTTTTCCTGTTGCGTTGGTCCATTCGCATCCCGCCCGTCATTCGAATCCGGCCGCCTGCTCGAACATTTCAGCACAGCGCGGCGCCCCGGGCAATCCCGGCAGCTTCTCTTCGGCGTCCGGCAAGAACGCCGGTCCGCAACCGTGCTCCGCCGGGTGTCACCGCGCGTTAGCCAATTCGAATCGTCTTCCTCGCATGCGGTTGACTCTCTTCTCCAGTGCTCCTAGCATAGTGACTCTGGAGTTTTCCTCCGCCCATGGCGACCATCGACGAAGATTTGAGCCAATTCGAACGGGACATCCGTCAGCTCAAGATCGAATACGACCAGTATTTTGGCGGCGGCCGCAAGCGTCCGCCCACTGAAATCGAATGGCGCATCGATATCCTCGTCAAACGTTACGGGGAACGCGGCGGCGATTTGAAATTCGCGCAGCGCTTCCGCTTCAACAATCTTTCGCAGACCTACGCAAAATACAAGGATATTTTCAGGAAAAAGATCGCGCAGAAAGAAGAGGGAAAAGTCCAGCGGCACTTCGGCGCCGCGGCCAGGGAAATCGAAGCGGCTCGCGCCAAGAAAGAAGCCGAAGACCTCGCGGCTCAGGCGGGAGAGTCCAAGACATTCCGCATGACCTGCTCCGAGCCGGAAAGTGAAACGGAGAAAGTCGAGCAGTTGTATCAGGCCTTTCTGCAAGCGAAGCAGGCCGCCGGCGAAGCCACGGGAAAGCTGTCGCGCTCCGGCTTCAACGAATTCGTGCTCAAGAAAACGAAAGAGCTCCAGAAGCAGAAAAACTGCAAAGAAGTGGAATATGTCGTCGAAGTCGTCGAAGGCCAGGTCAAGCTGAAAGCCCTGGTGAAATCCTGAAAAAGCGGACGGTCCCCAACCGCTTTGGATCATCGCTTCGCGGTTGAAGGCGCGCGGTTCGGCAAAATCCTCACCTGAGGTTTTCCACAAATTGTTCGAGCTCGGGACGTGAACACAGCGGATTGCTCTTCCCGAATCCGCGCGGCGCGCTTACACTGTTCTGCTTTTCTGATTACGGAGGATTTCATGGCAGTGCAGCGCGCGCTCATCAGCGCATTCGACAAAACCGGGATTGTGGAATTCGCGAAGCGGCTCGCGGCGCTGAAGATCGAGATTCTCTCTACCGGCGGCACCGCCAAGCTGCTTCGTGAAGCGGGAATCGCCGTGCGCGACGTTTCCGATTTCACCGGCTGGCCGGAAATGCTGGGCGGGCGCGTAAAGACGCTGCACCCGAAAGTGCACGGCGGCCTGCTCTTCCGCCGCGGCCACGCGGAGGACCAGAAGCAGGCGGCGGAACACGGAATCGCCCCGATCGATCTCGTCGTCGTGAACCTCTATCCCTTTGAAGCTACGGCCGCGAAAACCGGCCTGGCCGCGGAAGAATTGATCGAGAACATCGACATCGGCGGACCGACGATGCTGCGCTCGGCGGCTAAGAATTTCGAGAGCGTCACGGTGGTGACGGACCCCGCTGATTTTGCGCGCGTGGTCGGCGAACTCGAAAGCGCCGGCGAAACGTCGCTGGCAACGCGGCTGGAGCTGGCGCGAAAAGTTTTCGCGGCGACTTCGCGGTACGACGGCATGATCACTACCGAATTGGAGCGGCTGTCGGCTGCCTCGGGACACGTCACGTTGGAAGAGAAACCGTTGCTGCCGGAACGCGTCCACCTCGCCCTGCGGCGACAGCAGGAATTGCGCTACGGTGAAAATCCCCACCAGGCCGCGGCGCTCTACGTGCCGGCCGGCTGCGCCCCGGAAGGCTTGGCGGCGGCCAAGCAGCTCCAGGGCAAGGAACTCTCCTACAACAATCTCGTCGATCTCGAAGCGGCGCGCAGCCTGGCCGCCGAATTCAAGAATCCCGCCGCGGTGATCATCAAGCACAACAATCCCTGCGGGACAGCGGAGCAAGCCACTTTGCTGGACGCCTATTTGAAAGCGCTGGCGTGCGACCCAGTCTCAGCGTTTGGCGGCGTGCTGGCCTTCAACCGCCCCGCGGATGCGGCCACCGCGGAAGAAGTCGCGAAACTGTTTGTGGAATGCATCGCGGCCCCCGGTTTTGCCGACCGCGCGAAAGAAATCTTCGCCGCAAAAAAGAATTTGCGATTGCTCGAATTGCCCTCCGGCGGCCTGGAGCCGGAACGCGAATTGCAGCTCAAACGCATCCTCGGCGGAATGCTGGTGCAGCAGCCCGACCTCGGCGAGATCAAAGACGATGATCTGCGCACCGTAACGAAGCGCGCCCCCACAGCGCCCGAAATGGACACCATGCGCTTCGCCTGGAAAGTGACGAAGCACGTGAAGTCGAATGCCATTGTCTTTGCGAAAGACGGCGCCACGCTGGGCGTCGGCGCGGGGCAGATGAGCCGCGTCGATTCCGTGAAACTCGCGGTGATGAAGGCGCAATCTTCACTGGCTGGCAGCGTGGTCGCTTCCGACGCCTTCTTTCCCTTTCCCGACGGAGTCGAAGAAGCAGCGAAAGCAGGGGCCACAGCGGTAATACAGCCGGGAGGCTCCGTTCGAGATGCCGATGTGACCGCCGCCGCCGACCGCCTCGGCCTGGCCATGGTCTTCACCGGCATGCGTCACTTTCTGCACTAGAGCCGAACAGTGGATCCTTTTGCTCCCGCGCGGCATCCATTGAATAGCGAGCGATGCTCGTAAACCCAAACCGGGAGGCCAAACCATGGCCGGCAATCGCGAAGGCATGAAGATTGTTTTGCAAGTCGGGGCTGAGCTCCGCATTCGAAACAATGGCGACGTGACCATGGACAATCCTGAACTGGAATTGGCAGCCGACAATCGGGCCGCCGACGCGGTCCTGCTCTACCGCTTCGACGAGGAAACAAAGGAGCACGTGCTGCGCCTGGTTGAGCCCGTTGCCGACCACAAACATGTAAAAGTTCACCGGGCCAACGATTGAAACAGGACGGGGGCGAATGGCGTCCGCCGCTTTCAACGTTTTTCCGTCAGGTTGCATCCTATTTGTGGGGGCTCCCAAGCTCTGGAAACGTTCCGTTTTTGGCTTTTGACCGCGTTTCGGCCGCATGGGATAATTTACGTTTCTGGGGCTATGATGAACATTCGACAGATCACGCTTGTCGCGGCGTTGACGGGCATCGCTGGGGCGTCGGCCATGGCGCAGGCGCCGCAAGAACAGCTTACCGGCCCGCAAACCGCGCCTTCCGAAAATAACTCCGCGCGCGCCGAGGCCTATTACAACTTCACGATGGGCCACGTCTTCGAGCAGCAATACGAAGCCACCAGCAACGCCGAATTCGCCACCAAGTCCATCGAGGCCTACAAGAAAGCCTATGCCCTGGATCCCAAGTCGCAGGTCATCGGCGAGCGCCTGGCGGAGATGTACTGGAAGGCGCAGCGGATTCATGACGCCGTTGCCGAAGCGCAGGAAATTCTGAAGCGCGATCCCGACAATGTGCAATCGCGGCGGCTTCTCGGGCGCATTTATTTGCGCAGCCTGGGCGATGTTAGCGCCGGCAGCGGCCAATCCGAGACGGTGAGCCGAGCCATCGAACAGTATCGCGAGATTAACCGGATCGATCCTTCGGACACCGAGTCCGCGCTGTGGCTGGCGCGGCTGTACCGCCTGAAGAATGAGCACGAAAAGGCGGAGCAGGTTCTCCGGAGCATCCTGAAGAGCGATCCAGAAAACGAGCCGGGCGTCGAGCAACTGACCCAGTTGTTGATGGACGAGGGCAAGTCCACGGAGGCGGTCACGCTCCTGGAGGGAATCACCGCCCATTCTCCCTCGCCGGTGCTCCTCGATCTTCTGGGCGATGCGTACACTCAGGCGCATGACCTGGCCAAGGCCGAATCCGCCTATCGCCAGGCCGTCGAGCTCGATCCTTCTGAGCCAAGCCACAAGCGCGGCCTGGGGCAGACTTTGCTGGCCGAGGAAAAATATCCCGAAGCGCTGAAAGTGTACGAGAAGCTCTCGGACTTGATGCCCGACGACGCGGACGTATATCTGCGCATCGCGCAGATATACCGCGAACTGCACCAGCTCGATAAAGCGGAACAAAATCTGGTCAAGGCGCGCCAATATTCACCCGGCAGCCTCGAGGTGATGTACAACGAGGCCATGTTGTACCAGGCGCAAGGGCGCTATGAAGACGCCATCCGCGTTTTGTCGAACGCGGTGACCGACATCAAGGGGCAGTCTCCTGCTGTCCCGTCGCGGCACCGGTCGCTGGCCATCCTCTACCAGCAGCTCGGGCAGCTCTACCGCGATACCCAGAATTATCAAGCAGCCATTTATACCTTCCAAGAGCTGGGGCATCTCGGCGAAGAAGAGGATCGCCGCGCGCGCATGATGATCATGGACACGTACCGTGCCGCAAAGGATTTGCCGAAGGCGCTGCAGACCGGCAAGGAAGCCCTGGCGAAATATCCGGCCGACCCCGCGATTCGAACGAGCCACGCGCTGCTGCTGGGCGAGAACGGCCAGACGGATGATGCAGTCAAGATATTGCGCGCTCAACTCCACAGCGATGCCGGAGACCGCGAAACGTATCTCAACATAGCCCAGGTATATGAACGCGGGCGGCGCTACAAGGAAGCCGAAGAAGCGGCCCGCGCCGCGGAAGTGCTACCGGGCCAGGCGCGCGAAAACGAAATGGTGTGGTTCCTGCTCGGCGCCATCTACGAGCGGCAGAAGTTTTTCGACAAGGCTGAGGAGCAGTTCAAGAAAGCGCTGGCCGTGAACCCGAAAAATGCCCCGGTGCTAAATTATTACGGCTACATGCTGGGCGACCTGGGGATACGGCTGGACGAAGCGGAAGCGCTGGTCCAACAAGCCTTGAAGGAAGACCCGTTCAACGGCGCTTATCTCGACAGCCTCGGCTGGATTTATTTCAAGGAGAACAAGCTGGACGTCTCGGAGAGCACCCTGCGCAAAGCCGTCGAGCGCGAGAAACACGACGCCACGATTCATTCTCACCTCGGCGATCTCTACGCCAAAACGGGCCGGAGCGATCTGGCCGCCGCGGAATGGGAAAAGTCGCTGGTGGAATGGCGCCGCTCACTGCCCGCGGACCTGGAGACCGACAAAGTCGCGGAACTCGAAAAGAAGATTTCACAATCGAAACACCGCGTGGCGCAAAAATCCGCGCCCACCGTCGCCAAACCGTAATCCAGCGCATGCCCGAAGTACGCATTCCCGCGTTCGCAAAAATCAACCTCCGCCTGGATATCCTCGGTAAACGCGACGATGGATTTCATGAATTGCGCACCATTTTTCAGGCCATCTCGCTGCACGACGAATTGCGTTTGCGCGCCTCGCGCGGCCAGAAAGTTACCCTGCGCATTGAGGGGAACCAGCCGCTGTCGGCGGAGCCGGCGAAGAAAAATCTCGCATATCGCGCGGTGGACGCGCTCCGTCGCGAACTGAAAATCCCCGGGGGAGTGGAAATCGAGCTAAAGAAAACGATTCCCGCTGGCCGCGGACTGGGCGGAGGATCGAGCGACGCTGCCGCAGCGCTGTTGGGCTATCTGCGGCTGACCAAGAAGAAATTGCCGCCGGCGCGCTTGCTGCAAATCGCCGCTTCGCTGGGCGCGGACGTCCCGTTTTTTCTTCATGGCGGACGAGCGCTGGGAGTAAACAAAGGGGACGAGATCTATCCGCTTCCGGATATTCCGAAATTGCACATCCTGATCGTTTCACCAAAAGAGATTCATGTCCCCACGCCGGACGCCTACTGTTGGCTGAAGTCCAGGCCGCTCACATTGACAAAATCCGCCGTTACCCATAAACTCTTTGAGTTCTGTGCCCTATGCTGGAGCGCGCAGGGAAGCGGCCTTTCGAACGATTTCGAGCGGCCGGTTTTCCGGCGGCATCCCCGGCTTGATCGCATCAAGCGGGAGTTGCTCCAAAGAGGGGCTGCAGAAGCCTCGCTGGCGGGTAGCGGTTCGGCGGTGTTTGGAGTTTTCCCGAGCCCAGCGATGGCGCGCCGAGCCGCTGTTGGGTTTCCGCACGACCAGACCTTCGTCTGCGAGACCATCTCGCGCGCGAGGTACGCTCGTTTGATGCGCATCGCAGAGTAATTTGCAAGCGCGTCATGGATTCCACCTCAGCGTCTCTTCGTCGAAGTTAAAAGTCGAAAGTTTAGAGTTGAAAAAAAGGGGTAGCGATGCTTGTGATACTTTCCCCATTTCTGGTCTTTACTTTTAACTTTCAACTGTCAACTTTCAACCGCGTCCAAAAAAGAATGGCGGAGCTTAAGTTGTTCAGGGAGCGCGAGCGTCGTGAACGACGACCGATTTAAGATTTTCTCAGGGACCGCGAATCCCATACTGGCGGAAAGCATTTGCCGCCATTTGGACGTGCCGCTGGGCAAAGCGCAGCTTGGGCGCTTCAGCGATGGCGAGATTTATTTTCAGATTCTGGAAAATGTTCGTGGAGCGGACGTATTCGTCGTGCAGCCGTGCCATGCTCCGGTGGACTGCCACCTGATGGAATTGCTGCTGATGATCGACGCGTTCAAGCGCGCGTCGGCCTGGCGCATTACCGCGGTGCTGCCGTACTACTGCTATGCGCGCCAGGACCGCAAGGACAAGCCGCGCGTTCCGATCTCCGCAAAGCTGGTGGCGGACTTGCTGGAAACCGCGGGAGCCAGCCGCGCGCTGACTTTGGATTTGCACGCGCCGCAGATTCAGGGCTATTTCGACGTGCCCGTGGATCACTTATATGGCTCGCCAGTGCTGGTCGAACATTTCCGGCAATTGAATTTGCCGAACCTGACGGTGGTTTCGCCGGATGCCGGCGGAGTCGAGCGCGCGCGGTTTTTCGCCAAGAAGCTGGATGCTCCGCTGGCCATCGTGGACAAGCGCCGCGTGGACGTGGACGTGAGCGAAGTGATGAACCTGATCGGCGACGTGCGCGGACGCAGCACGCTGGTGGTTGACGACATCATCGATACGGCCGGAACGCTGGTGAAGACCGCCGAAGCGCTGCTGCGAGAAGGTGCAACGCAGGTGTTTGCGGCGTGCACGCACGCGGTGCTGTCCGGGCCGGCCATCGAACGGATCCAGAAGTCCAAAATCGCGGAGATTGTGACTACGGACTCCGTGCCGCTGAGTGATGCGGCGAAGAAAATGGGGAAGATCAAAGTTTTGAGCGTGGCCGATCTGCTGGCGCGCGGCATTCGCTCGATTCACGAAGAGACTTCCATCAGCGAGCTGTTTATTTGATTTTGTGGGACAGACATTCCTGTCTGTCCCGGAGAAATGGCAGGAAGAGGACAGGCAAGAATGCCTGTCCCACCTGGAGATCAAGAAGGGAAGAAGGACATGGCAGAGAAGATTGTAGTCGAAGGCGCTCCGCGCAGCACGCGGGGCAAGAATGAAGCGCGGCGGCTGCGGCAGACCGGCCAGGTGCCGGCGGTGCTGTATGGCGGGAAGGGCGCATCGATCACCCTGGCGGTGAACGCCAAGCAAGTTGGTGCGATTCTCCGTTCCGAGAGCGGGCACAACACGCTGTTTCAAGTGAATCTTGGCGGGAAGCACGAGCCCGCGATCCTCAAGGACTGGCTGACGGATCCCATCACCGGGAAATTGCTGCACGTGGATCTTCTGCGAGTGGCCATGGACGTTCGCATGAAGGTGATGGTTCCCGTGCATACGTTCGGCGAGCCTTCCGGCGTCAAGGTCCAGGGCGGAGTTTTCGAAGTCGTCACCCGCGAAGTGGAAATCGAATGCTTGCCGGCGGATATCCCCACGGAGTTCCGCGTGGACGTCAGCGGCTTGATGCTCGGCAAACAGTTGCGCGCGAGTGAATTGCCGCTCGACGCGGCTAAGATGAAGTTGATTACCGAGCCGGAACGCGTACTGGCGCACGTCGTGGCGCTGAAGGTGGAAGAAGAAAAGCCCGCGGAGGCTGTGGCAACGGATGCGGCAACGCCGGCCGAGCCGGAAGTCATCAAGAAGGGCAAGAAAGAAGTGGAAGGCGAAGAAGGCGCCGAGGCGGAAGCCAAGCCCAAGGCGGAGAAGAGCGAAAAAGCCGAGAAAAGCGAGAAGGGCGAGAAGAAAAAGTAGCGCTCGTCCTGCGCTTTGCGGGCGGCCGGAAAAAAATCTATGCGGCTCATTGTCGGACTTGGGAATCCCGATCCGGAGTATCAGTGGACGCCGCATAATCTGGGTTTCATGGCGGTGGATGAGCTGGCGAATCGCCATGGGATTCGCGTGGAGCGGCCCGAGGGCAAGGCGCTCGTGGGCCGCGGAAAAATTGCCGGGGAAGAAGTGCTCCTGGCAAAGCCGCAGACGTACATGAATCTCAGCGGCATTTCGGTGCGGGAGCTCCTGGGGAAGTACGAGCTGGATTTGCCAGACTTGCTGGTGATGTGGGACGAGGCGCAACTGCCGCTAGGAACGATCCGGATTCATCCGGACGGCAGCGCGGGAAGCCACAACGGCGCGAAGTCCGTGATCGGTTCGGTCGGCACGGAGGAATTTGCAAGGTTGCGGCTGGGTTGCGGGCCGGATCATCCGCTCGGCAGCCGCAAAGAATACGTGCTGCGGCCGATGAAGAAAGCGGAGCTGGAAATTGCAGCGGAAATGATCGGTGAAGCGGGAGACGCCGTCGAAATGATCCTGAGTGAGGGACTCGACGCGGCGATGACGAAGTACAACCGGCGGAAACCGGCGGAACCGGAAGAGCCGGAAGAAAAGTAGAAGCAGTTTTGCCGTTTTGCTCGGCTCAAAAAAGATTTGAAGCGACGCCGACTCGTTCGGGGTCAAAAGAAAAAGAGGTCATCATGGAAGAGCGTTATTACGATTTGGTTTTCATCGTGCGGCCGGCGACGCCGGAAGAAGAGATCAAAAAAGTGCTGACGGTCATCGAGCACACGGTCGCGGAAAAAGGCGGCAAGATCGAGAAGACCGAGCACTGGGGCACGCGGAAGCTGGCGTACCGCGTGGCCAAGCACCGCGAAGGCATTTACGTGCACCAGGAAATCCGCACCACGCACGGCGAACTGATCGCCGAGCTGGAACGGCGCCTGCGCGTGCAAGACAACGTGATCAAATATCAGACCGTGCGGCTGGATGAAGATTTGAAGCGCCAGAAGAAGCTTTCGCAGAAGCGCGAGAAGCGCGCCGCGCGGCGTCCGCGCCGCACGACGCCGGCCCCCGCTCCCGCCCCAGCGGCGCCAGCGCCGGAGCAAGCCGCGGCCAGCAGTTAGTTCCACGCGCCGAAGAATTTTTTTGCGTCGAGAAAAGTGACTCCGGCCTGGCCGGGGTCACAAGCAGTTTGGTCCCGGCAAGGCCGGGACGATGATTGAAAGGGTGGAAGGTATGGCAGAGGAACAGAAACAAGCACCAGCGCCCGGAGGAGCTCCGCGGCGTGAAGGCGGCTCCGGCGGTCATGGAGGCCACGGCGGTCCGGGCGGCGGGCACGGTGGTCCGCGGCGCGAAGGCGGACCGGGTGGCGGGGGTCCGGGCGGTCCCGGGGGCCGGCCGCGAGGCAAGCGCCAGTATTTCCGCAAGAAGAAGGTGTGCAAGTTCTGCGTCGAGAAGATGGACTTCATCGACTACAAGCGCGCGGACATCCTGTCGCAGTTCGTGCAGGAGCGCGGGAAGATTTTGCCGCGGCGGATGACGGGCGTTTGCGCGCGGCATCAGCGGTGGCTGGGCGTGGCCATCAAGCGGGCGCGCAATATCGCGCTGCTGCCGTTTGCGGGCAGCGCGGCGGGCACGCAAGCGCCGCGCGTGGTCGTGCCGGGAGCGCCGGCGGCTCATGCCGCGCCCGCGCATACAACACCGACACCGGCTCCGGTGACGCCGGCGCCGGCGCCAGCAGCGGCGACACCAGCGCCGGCTGCCGAAGCGCCGAAGGCGTAAGGGAACAGGAGCTTAGAGAGAAGACATGCAAATTATTCTTCAAGAAGACATTGAAAAACTGGGTCACCGCGGGGACGTGGTGACCGTCAAGCCGGGCTATGCGCGCAATTTTCTTTTGCCGCAGAAGCTGGCCGTCGAAGCGACGGCGGGCAACTTAAAGGCGATCGAGCGGATTCGCACGTCGCTGGCCAAGAAAACGGCGACGGAGCTAGAGGCGGCGCAGAAGCAAGCCGCGCTGCTCAACGGCGTTGCGCTGAAATTCACGCGCAAGACCGGGGAGAACGATCAAATGTTCGGCTCGGTCACGTCCGCCGATATTGCGGAAGGATTGGCGGCGCAGGGCTTCAAGATCGACAAGCGCCAGGCGCAGATTGGCGAACCCCTCAAGACCATCGGCGAATTTCCGGTTACCATCAAGGTGTTCCGCGACGTGACGGCGGAGATCAAGGTGACGGTCGAAAAAGAAGCGTAGGAAATCCTTCGATCGAACGTTTTCTCAAGAGGGGCGCAGCCTGCTGCGCCCCTACATTTTTTTGCGGCGGCTTTCCGCATTACATCGTTAGGACGACGCGGAATTCGGCTTTGCCGCTCATCATGCGGGCGTAGGCTTCGGCGGCTTTTTCCAGGGGAAATTTTTCAATCATGGGACGCACGCCGGTCATTTCGGCGAAGCGCAGGGTGTCTTCCGAATCCGTGGGAATGCCGCCGGGCCAGCCCTGGACTCTTCTTCGTCCCACGATCAACTGAATCGGGGAAACTTCGATCGGGCCCTGCCCCGCACCAACGACCAGGAGCGTTCCGTTCAAGCTGAGACCGCCGACCAAGTCGGACATCGATTTTGAATCCGGGGCGGTGGCCAGGATTACGCGGGCGCCGCCGAGTTTCTGCAGTTCTTCCGCGGCGTTGGTGGCCTTGCTGTCGATGTATACGTGGGCGCCAAGTTTCTTAGCGAGAGCGGCGTTTTGGGGGCTGCGACCGACGGCGGCAACTTGGTATCCAAATTTGTTGGCAAACTGAATTCCAAGATGGCCGAGGCCGCCGATGCCTTGGACGGCAACGAGGTCTGAAGGCAATGCGCCGCTGTGGCGCAGTGCGTTGAAGGTGGTGACTCCCGCGCAAAGGAGCGGGCTGGCTTCCATAGCGTCGAGGCTGTCCGGCATTGCGGCGAGCGCTTCCACGGGAGCGATCATGTATTCCTGGTAGCCGCCATCGTAGCTGATTCCGCAAATTTTCAGGTTGCGGCAATTGGCGAAATCTCCGCGGCGGCACGGAAGGCAAGTGCCGTCCTGGCCGCCGTGCCAGCCGACGCCGACGCGCTGGCCTTTTTTCCAGCCGGTGACGCCGGAGCCGACGTCGTCAATCACGCCGGCGACTTCGTGTCCGGGAGCGCGGGGATATTGAATTCCCGGCCAGTATCCTTCTTTTACGAGGCTGTCGCTGTGACAGATGCCGCAAGCCTGCACGCGAATGCGCACATGCCCGGCAGTTGGGTTGGGAATTTCGCGCTCGACGATTTCAAAATCGGCTCCGGCTTTCGGCACCAATGCCACTTTCATTTTCGCCATGGGGACTCTCCGTTTTTATTGTCGATTCGGGGACGGCAATTGGATGCACGTCGCGCGCAAACCGGCACATGTTCAGCGCGACTCTCTGAGCGCTTTCGCGGCAAGATTGTTGCATTAGGGCAGTCGAGGGGCGGAAGAAAAAGTTTTGCAGAGATTTCCGACGCGATGCACAGGCACTCCGATTGACGCATGCACTGGTTGCACGCACAATCCACGAACCAGCTTCAACTGAGATTCAGTCGAGATCCCAGAAAACAAATCCACGCTTGCACGCCGGCGGGGCTTGTGCTACAAGAATGACTATGGGCGAATAGAAAGCGAACACTGATGCCCGCTGACGCGATACTCGAGAAACCCTTACCGAATAACCTGGATGCGGAGCGCTCCGTTCTGGGCGCGATTTTGCTGGACAACCACGCGCTGAACCCGGCGATCGAGCATCTGCGGCCGGAAGATTTTTTTCTGGACCAGCACCGGCGCGTGTTCACGCAAATGATCGCGCTGGGCGAGGGGCAGCAGGCCATCGACCTGGTGACTTTGACCGAGGAGCTGAACCGTAAGGGCGACCTGGAAGCCTCTGGGGGCGCGCCGTACCTGGCGTCGCTGGCGGACGGCATGCCGAAGGTCTCGAATATCGAGCACTACGCGCGCATCGTCAAGGAAAAGGCGATCCTGCGCAACCTGATTCACACCACGCACAATATTCAGCAGCGCGCGTTTGAGGGCGAAGACGGCGCGGACGCGATTTTGGATGGCGCGGAGTCTTCGATTTTCGCGCTGGCCGAAGACCGCGTG
>WNFG01003820.1_pt1 | contig 18348 bp, 17 predicted proteins | sample 5400431 | NCBI WGS metagenome assembly WNFG01 (sample SAMN13153346, study PRJNA577476) | soil metagenome | isolation source: 120 cm saprolite under Douglas fir tree site 2 hole 3 replicate 2 | place: USA:California | collected 2015-04-18 | reverse complement strand
AAAGTATTCGAAGGCGTGCACGTGCGCTCGCAGCCAGGACTCCATCTGCTGATCGCGCGTGGCTTCGGCCCAGGTGTAGGAACTGGCGCCGAGCGCGGCCACGAACAGCGGCGCTTGCCAGGCTTGGCCGGTATGACGGTCATAGACCGGGATCGTCGCGCCGGCCCAGTCGACGAACATCTTTTCACCGGCCTTATGCTCCTGCCGCAGCACTACGTCAAGTTTCGAGCGCCACCGCTGGTACAGCTCGCAGAAGCGCGAGTAGCGATAGCCGTCTGGGTTCGCCTGCCGGTATTCCTCCCATAGCAACTGCAGGGTCACGTATTTGTTGCTGCGCAGTTGCTCGTGGATCGCCGTGCAGTCGAGGGCTGTGCGCACCGGGTTCTTCTCCGCAGCGCTTGCTTCTGGGCGCGGGAACACCGCCGCGTCTACCCGTGCTTCATCCCAACCGTCGGGCAGGGGCCAACTCAGGCCCGCCGCCTCGGCACGCTTCAGGTACTTGTGGACGGTGCTTACCGCGATCGCGCAACTTCGCCCGATCTGCTGGTAACCCAGTTTGAGTTCGAATCGGAGGCGCATGACCTCCTTGATTTTCCGCATGGACAGTCTCCTGGCCGGCAAGCTGTTCCTCCCTTTCGGGGGGAGGCTTGCTTGCCATTGTGATGTCCAGCGCCGCTGCCTGTGGAAATCATTCCGGGCATCGCGAAAGCCATTCCGGGCTCCAGCGAAAACTGTTCGCCTTCGCGCCGGAATCACTGTTCGCCTTCAGCCCGGAATCCTGTTCGTCTTCACCCCGGAATCCTTTTCGCGTTCACCCCGGAATCCTGTTCGCCTTGCCCCGGAATCCACAACTACTCGGTGAGCCGTTGTTCGGGACCCGGATATCTAAGCCCACCCTGTAGTTAACTACCTCGCAAGCGCGTTATCGTTGTTCGGAAGAGCCGCCTTCAGCGTGTGATCGAAGGAGCATGTCCGGAGCCACGGTTAGTGACCTGCGGTAACTTTGAAACATCCCAACCCCCACCCAGCGCCTTGATCAGCAGCACACTTGCATCCACCCGGCGGCGGAGAATGTCTACCGTGTTCCGCTCGTTCAGCAGCGTAATTGTCTGAGCGGTAATGACCGGCAGGTAGTTATCAACGCCGCCCGTGTAACGGTTGGTGAAGAGCTGAAGGGCTTCTTGCGCCGCGGCCACGGCGACCTTCTGCTGTTGGGCTTCCTGCTCCAGAATACGAAGCCCGGCCAGGTTGTCTTCCACCTCCTGGAACGCGGTCAGCGTCGTCTGGCGGTAACCGGCCAAGGTAGCATCATAGTTCGCAATTGTCGCCTGGGACGTGGCGCGCCGACGGCCCCCATCAAATAGAGTTTGTAGCGCTGCGGGTCCGATGGACCAGAAGCGGCTTGGCCAGGTTAACCAACTTGCGATTGAACTTCCCTCAAATCCGCCCGTCCCGCCCAGTACGACGGTCGGGAAAAATGCCGCGCGGGCGATGCCGATCTGCTCATTCGCCTCGGCCATCCGGCGTTCGAAGGCGGCAATGTCCGGTCGGCGCTCGAGGAGCTCCGAAGGTACACCAACCGGGATGTTTGGCGGCAGCAGGTTCAACGGCGATGGAGCAATGCTAAGCTGAGCGGGCGGTTTGCCGATGAGGATCGCGATGGCGTGCTCGAACTGCGCGCGTTGGACCTCGATATCCGTGTCCTGCACACGCGTGGTTTCGAGCTGCGTTTGCGCCTGAGCCACGTCGGCCTTAGGAGCGGCGCCTCCTTCAAAACGATTGGTCGTGAGTTGAAGAGCGTTGGTGTAAGCTTTCACCGTGTCATCCAGGAGCTTCTTCTGTGCGTCCGCGCTGCGAAGTTCAAAGTAATCGAAAGCTAGTTCAGCCTGCAGGATTAGAGTCGCGTTTTGTAGATCGGCCGCAGTTGCCTGGGCTTCCTCGCGGGCCGCAGCCATACTCCGGCGGACTCGCCCCCAAAGATCTACCTCGTAGGAAATGTCGAATGGCAGAACGAAATCGGCGCTCGTTCCACTTCTCGTAGTCAACGGACGATTCGCCGACTGGTGCAGTGATGAGATGCTGGGCGCCGTGGAAATCGTAGGGAACTGCGCAGCCCGGTTAAATCGGATCATGGCGCGCGCTTGCTGGAAGCGGGCTTCCGCAACCTTCAAACTTTGATTGGATGCCGCGACTTGTTCCTCCAACGAATTAAGCTGGGGGTCACCGAATATTTCCCACCAGTTGGCGCGCAGCGTTCGATCGCCGGGCTGCGCGGTCTTCCACTCCTTGAACGATTCTGGCGGCGGCTCCTTGAATGCCGACGTCATCGGCGCCAAAGGCTTGTGGTATTTCGGACCAACCATGCAGCCTGCCAGGAGCAGCGCTGCCAATGTGAGTACGCCTCGACGAAACATGATCATTTCCCCGCTGCTACTGTTGGGAGGCCGGTAACGGTTGGCAGCCCCCCCACTTTTACCGGCGTGCCGCTAATCAGGGAGTCCACCGGGTCGAGAATGACTTGATCGGTGGGCGCGAGCCCCGAAAGTATTTCGACTCGCGATCCGTAATCGCGGCCTATTTGGATTGGTGTCAACTGCGCCTGGCCGTTCCGCACAACTCCCACGCGCATCCCTTCGGTCCGAAAGAGCAGCGTGTTTGCGGGTACGGTCAGCGAATGAGCCTGTCCCGCTACTTTGAGATGAACCGACGCATAAGCGCCCGGCAAAAGCTTGCCATCGGAATTAACGACATCCACTTCCACCAGCAACGTGCGCGACGCGGGATCGATGGCGTTGGAGTTTCGGACCAGCGTGCCGCGGAATGTCCTTCCCGGATTTGCATCGGCCGTCAGCGTTACGGTGCCCCCGTTCACTGCGGACTGCGCGTATACCTCAGGCACCGCGACAAACACTCGAATGGTATGGAGCGCAGCTATATGAAAGAGTTCCCGAGCGGACGGGTTACCGCCAGGCGCGGCCGTGATGGTGGCCCCGCTGCCGGTACCCGGGCTGGCGCCAGCCGTAATCAGCGCGCCGACGTCGGTATTGCGCGCCGTGATGACTCCTTCGAAGGGTGCATATACCTTTTCGAAGAACTGCAGTTCCTCGAGCCTATGAACATTGGCTGTATTGGAATCGACAATAGCCTGCGTCGCCTTCACGTTGCTCAGCGCCTGGTCGGTCTCCTGCTTCGACACGGAATTTGTTTTCAGCAGGAATTCCCATCGGGTGGCCGTCGTTTGCGCGAGGTTATGGTTGGCCTGGGCAGTTTCAAGATCGGCTCGCCCCTGTTGCACTTGTCTGTCGATTTCAGGAGTATCGATTTCCGCCAGCAGTTCGCCCTGTTTCACGCGAGCCCCGATATCGAAATACCACTTCTTCAGGTAGCCACTGGTGCGTGCATAAATTGGTGTATCCGCGAACGCTTGCGCACTGCCCGGCAACACAAGTTCGTTTGCCGGCGCGCCGGGTTGCGGATGAACCACGCTGACGGTCATCACGGCTGCCTGGTCAGTAGCCTTGACAAGAGTCGTGCTGGCCTCGACTCGCGTCTTAATGCCCGAAATAATCACGAACGCGATAGCGGCTACTGCTCCGCCGAGTAGTAGGAGCGTGACAAAACGGCGGGGCGATTTAGAGCTGTGCTTGACTTCAGCAGTCTCTTTGGAATTGACTGTAACTTGTTCAATCATTGAATTACCTCAATTGACAGGCCGCGAGGCCTGTCCTACTCGACGACCGTGCAGCAGACTAAAGACTGATGGGACGAAAATGAGCGTGGCTATCGTGGCGCAGAAGAGGCCTCCGATGACGGCGCGTCCCAGCGGTGCATTCTGCTCGCCACCATCTCCCGAGCCCAGCGCCATTGGAATCATGCCGATGATCATTGCCAACGCGGTCATCAGGACCGGCCGAAAACGTGCATAGCCCGCCTCGATAGCTGCCTGGCGGGAATCTCCGTGGTGCTCGAGGCGCTCCTTGGCAAACGCCACCACCAAAATACTGTTGGCTGTCGCAACGCCCATGCACATGATGGAGCCCATTAAAGCGGGAACGCTCAGAGTTGTATGCGTGAGGAACAGAAAGATCACGATGCCAGCCAGCGCCGCCGGAAGCGCGGTGATGATAATGAGCGGATCCAGCCAGGATTGAAAATTCACCACGATGAGCAAATACACAAGCACTACCGCGAAACCCAGTCCTCCGAGTAAGCCCGTATAAGACGAACGCATGGTATTCAACTGCCCGCGGATATGAACGAAACTGCCGCGCGGCAAAAACTTCTTAAATGCGTTCACGATCTTGGTGATGTCACGGCCGGCTGCACCCAGATCACGGTCCTGCACGGACCCGTAGATATCCACCACCCGGCGTACGTTGTAGTGAGATACAACTTCCATCTCAGTCGTTCGGGAAATCGATCCGACGTTTGCCAGGATCTCCGGACGAACCATTCCCGGTCCGCTGAGAGCTATGTTCTGCAGGTCCTGAAGAGATTGGATCTGATATTGTGGTGTTTGTGTGACCATAAAGTACTGCACGCCGTTTTGGCGGTCCAGGAAAAATGTTGGCGCAGTCTGGAAGCTTCCGCTCAGTGAAACCAGCATGCTGCCCGCGATATCGCGTTGCGTATATCCACCCAGGACAGCTTTCGTCCGATCCACGTCGATATGGAACTTCGGATAGTCGAACGATTGCGCGATATGCGCGTCCACCATTCCAGGCACGCGCCGAAGCTGGGCCAGCATGCCGTCAGCCACCTGGCGATTCCCCAGAATGTCCGCTCCATCAATTTGAATATCCACCGGCGCGGGCAGCCCGAAATTGAGGATCTGGCTGATCATATCGGCGGGCAGAAAATAGAACACAACGCCGGAAAACTCGTGAGCTAGTTGTATCCGTAAATTGCGCACGTAATCGGCTGTGGGATGATGCTTGGGTTTCAGCGAGACCATGATGTCCGCATCGTTGGCGCCCATAAATCCGGATGTCCCGTGGATATAGCTGATATTGCTGTAGGGCAGGCCGATGTTGTCGATGATGCTGTCCATTTCTTGGGGGGGGACCATTTGGCGGATGGTGTTTTCCACGACGTCGCACAGCCGCGCGACTTCCTCAATGCGCGTTCCAGTCTTGGCTCGCACGTGAAGAATAAATTGGCCGCTATCCGTGTTCGGGAAAAAGTCCTGACCGAGCCAAGGCACCAGCAGGAATGCCGACAAGCAGATCAGCAGAAACGCCGGGATGAAGATTTTGCGCCAATTCACCAGCGTCGTGAGCAGAGCCTGGTATCCTAGCCGCACCCGCTCGAATCCGCGCTCGAATGCCTTATGGAAGCGAGTAAACGGATTACGAGAAGGCCCGGTTTCTTTTTGCTTTTGCTTTAGCAAGTATGCAGCGAGCGTCGGAACAAGGGTTCGCGAAAGTATGTAAGAAGCGAGCATCGCGAACACTACCGCTTCGGCTAATGGCACAAACAAATATCGGGCCACACCGCTCAAGAAAAACATTGGCAGGAACACAATGCATATACAAAGAGTAGAAACCAAGGCCGGCACCGCGATCTGTCCAGCGCCTTCCAAAATGCCCGTGCGCAGCTCCGCTCCTTCTTCCAGGTGACGCTCGATATTTTCGATGGTGACCGTAGCGTCATCCACCAGGATGCCGACGGCAAGCGCCAGGCCGCCCAGCGTCATCAGATTGATTGTTTGCCCGAGAAAACTGAGCACGATCACCGACGTCAGAATGGAAAGCGGGATCGAAATAGCGATGATCAGTGTGCTGCGCCAACTGCCAAGGAAAACCAGAATCATGATGCCCGTCAGGCAGGCGGCGATGATGGCTTCGCGAACCACACCGCTGACAGCGCTCGCAACAAAGACAGACTGGTCGGCCAAGGGCTGAATCTTTAGCGCCGGCGGAAGCGTGGTGGCGATCGCCGGCAGCATTTGGCGGACTCGCGCAACCACGCTGATAGTCGAAGCGTTGCCTGATTTCAGTACGCTCAAAAGAGTCCCGCGGCGCCCATCCTGGCGAACAATATTGGTCTGCGGTGCAAAACCGTCGCTGACCTGAGCCACATCCCGGAGGTAGGTTGTCGAGTTGCCCACAACCCGGATCGGCAGATCGTTCATCTCCGGAACCGTGTTGGGCATCGCATTCAGATCCACGTTGTATTCGAAGCGTCCGATCTTCGCCGTTCCACCGGGTAAAACAAGCGCCTGTTGGCCCAGGGTATTTACGACGTCAGTCGCTGACAATCCCCTGGACTGCAGAAGTTGTGGATTGATGTTCACCATGATCTGCCGTTGTTTGCCGCCATACGGAGCCGGCACCGTCGCGCCTTGAACGGTAGCGAGCTGTGTTCTCAGGAAGTTCATCGCCAAGTCGTTCAACTGCTGTTCGGAAAGACCATTTCCCGAAAGCGCCAGTTGTAGAATGGGCACTGTTGAAGCGCTGTAGTTGAGGATGATCGGTGGCAGAGTACCCGGCGGCAGTTGTCGCAGAATAGTCTGTGACGAGGCTGTAACCTGGGCATTGGCGACTGCAATGTTGGTTCCCGGCTGCAGGAATACTTTCACGATCACCTGCCCGTTCACCGTGTTCGATTCAATATGTTCTATGTTGTCTACGGTTGCCGTAAGCAGCCGCTCGTAGACGGAAGTGAGTCGGCCTTCCAGTTCTTGAGGGCTTAAGCCGGTAAAGACCCACCCGACTGCAACCACCGGGATGTCGATGTTTGGGAAAATGTCCGTCGGTGTGGTGAAAATGACTACCGGGCTGAGGAGTAGAATCAGCAGCGCCAGTACGATGAAGGTATAGGGACGTTCGAGAGCGACCTTGATTATCCACATGAGGCGAATCCTTCTTAAACAGCCCCGAAGGCCATGGCCCGCGAGAGACCGCGCTTGCGCATTTTGCTGATCAAAGTGGTCCGCTTGACGCCCAGACGTGCCGCAGCACCGGCCGCACCGCCCACCACCCAGTTACTTTCCCGCAATGCATTCAGGATGTGATCGCGCTCTGCGTCCGCTAGCGTAACGGGGTCTATCGGAAACGCCGCACTGGATGGCAGCGCCGAGACTTGCAAGACATCGCCCTTGGTCAGAATCACCGCCCGTTCGATGAAATTCTGCAGCTCCCGAATGTTTCCGGGCCAGGGATAGCGCACCAGCGCCTCCATGGCATCCGAGGTAATATTCTCGATCCGCTTGGCCATGCGTTCCGAATATTTGTGCACAAAGTGCGCTACCAGCATCGGTATATCTTCCAACCGATGACGGAGCGGCGGAAGGGCAATGGGAAATACATTGAGGCGGTAGTAGAGATCCATCCGGAACTGCTTCGCGGCGACCAGCGCTTCGAGGTCTTGATTAGTTGCGGCCACCACGCGTACATTGACCCGATGGGTATACGTGCTGCCCAGCCGTTCAAACTCCTGCTCCCGCAAAACCCGCAGCAGCTTCGCCTGCAATTCAAGTGGAATGTCGCCGATTTCATCCAGGAACAGCGTGCCGCCGTTGGCAGCCTCGAAACGGCCGATCTTCTGCGCCACAGCTCCCGTGAAAGCGCCCTTTTCATGACCGAAGAGCTCGCTTTCGAGGAGTCCCAGAGGAATCGCGGCGCAGTTCAGCTTGATGAAGGGTCGATCCCGGCGTCGGCTGTGCATATGGATCGCCTGCGCTATCAGTTCCTTGCCAGTACCGGTTTCACCTTCGATGAGAACCGTGGAATCGGTGGGTGCGACGGTTTGAATCTGATCCAATACTTCACTGAGAGCCGTGCTTGAACCTACAATTCCTTCAAACCCTTTTCGGATCTCCTGTACATCGCGATGCGGCTCTTCGTAGTAGTGATCGAGCGCAACGTAAGACTCGAAGCCGTTTGAGTTCGGCTCAGATCTATTCAAAACGACGACATTATTGGAATGCATCTGTCTATCTCTCCGTTTCACTTTCCACACTCATTTTGAATCGAGCACTGTTTGTCTACAACCCTCGATGGAAGTTCCACTCGCTAACTTGATCGTGATGCCGGGTGACACTACTTTCGAGGTATAAAACGGCGACACTTTATGCTCCTCCGCGTCTTTGTCTGGTGATCCACTCGCGGATGTATGCTGGGCAATTCTTTAGCGCGATGCTATCCGCTTCGCAGCGCTCCAGAAAGCTGACGGCCTCTTGATTCACCAGCGTTAGATCTTTTATGTCCAGGACTATACGCCGCCTGTTCGTTTCCGACTTGAAGAGCGCTTCCAACTCGGATATATTTTCTGCCCTCATTCGGCCGCTCAGCGTGAAGACCGCCTGGCCATCCCCTGCTTTCTGAATCTTCAACATCTCGTGAAACGAAAATGCAAGCGCCGGTCCAATCGCAAACTATTGAATAATAAGCTATTAGCAGTTTTATAATTGGCGAAGTTTCGCCAATTGGCGAGATTCTGTACAACGCTGCAACACAGGCACGCGTGCCAGTGTTGGGCTTAGCTAGATGGATTCCGTAGTTTTGAAGCGATTCTTGTCGATCTTCAGCGTCCGAATCTTCGACTCCAGGGTGGATCGTGGCATACCCAGCTTGGCAGCCGCCCCTAAGGGACCGAACACGCGGCCTCCACTTTTGCTCAAGGCAGCTTCAATCAACTCTTTTTCCTGAGCGGCAAGCCTCTGCGAAAACTCAAGGTCGCTTTTCGGCTCAGCCGCAAGAGGCTGCCGCGAAAGCCAACTCTCATCGACCGAGAAGTTTTCCGTTTCACAGACGATGACGGATCGCTCAATGACATTCTGCAGTTCGCGAATATTACCTGGCCAAGGGTACGCCTGAAGTAAGCCCAAGGTCCTTTTGTTTAGCGAGCGTATGCCTTTCCCTGCTTTCCTGGCGTAACGATCGATGAAGTACTCGACCAGCAAGGGAATGTCTTCTCTTCGTTCCCGCAGGGGAGGAATTTCAATCGGAAAAACGTTGAGCCGGTAAAACAGGTCGCTACGAAAAGTGCCTGCAGAGATGGCAGCATCCAGGTCTCGGTTAGTGGCGGCAATCACCCGGACATCGGTTCGGATGGATCGGTTTCCACCGACCCGTTCAAATTCGTGCTCCTGCAAAACGCGCAAGAGAGCGATTTGGGTCTCGGCTGGAAGCTCTCCAATTTCATCCAGGAAAATGGTGCCTCCTTCGGCCGATTCAAAACGGCCCAAATGCCGCTGCAATGCCCCCGTAAACGCACCCTTCTCATGACCGAACAATTCCGAAGCGATCAAATCGCGCGGGATTGCAGCGCAGTTCACGCTCACAAACGCGCGCGACGAGCGCCGCGAACGCCTGTGGATGGCGCGGGCCACAAGCTCCTTCCCCGTTCCAGTTTCGCCGGTGATCAGAACGCTGGAATCGGTGGGAGCGACTTTGGATAGCCGGGAAATCACCGTTTGAAGAACGGGAGAAGTTCCGACGATTTCCTCAAACATCGATGCCTTGTCGATTTCTTCGCGCAGAGCGATGTTCTCGTATTGGAGCCTCTGTTCGGTCTGTTTGCGATCCTCGATATCGGTCGCCGTGACAATCCAGCGTATGATGTGTCCGTGTTGATCCCGCACCGGGTTATGGCGAAAAAGAAACCAGCGATACTGCCCGTCGCTTTTCAGTAACCGCGATTCGGACTCGAACTGCAACCCGCTTGCGACTTTCCTCTGATCCTCGCTCATCAAGCGCTCCCAATCATCCGGATGAAAGAACTTGCCAGGGCCCGAGTTCTGCCACTCCTCGAGAGTAATGCCGTGATAATCGAGGGCGGCTTGGTTGAGACTTGGACTAGTTTCCGAAAAAAGACGTCTGCGATCGGGTCCCAGCACCGCGATGTGCTGAGGCAAGAGGTCAATGAGCTGCCGAAGCTCCCCTTCGCTTTGCCGAATCTTGTCTTCCGCCTCCTTTGCAACAGTGACATCCATCACCGCTCCAACATACTCGATACTGCCCAATTCATCGCTGGACGCATGAGCCACAACATGGACATGTTTTACGGAACCATCCGGCATCAGCAATCGATATTCGTGATCAAAATCTTTTGTGTCCCGCGCAGCGCGCTCGATTGTCTGTTTCACGAACACGACATCTTCCGGATGAACCCGCTTAAGAATAAGCTCGACAGTCGGTTTCGTTGTTGGGTGGTATTGGAAGATTCGATGGGTTTCCTCCGACCAGAGGATCTCGCCACTGGAAAGGCTCCAGCCGAAGCTCCCCATATCGCTTAGTCTTTGTGCTTCAGCCAAATATGCCTGGCTGCGCCGCAGCTCTTGGTTGACAGCGCTCAGTTGGCTGGTTCGCTCAGCGACTCGTTGTTCCAGCGCCTCTGCGACACGCTTCTGCTCGCCCGAGCGTCGAGCCTCTTGTAATCCAATCGCGGCTTGGTTGGCCGCGACACGCAGGAGCAGCAGTTCGATGTCGGTCGGGAAATCAGCTCGCCGGGAGCCTACCACAACCACTCCAAGTCCGTCCTGAAGACCCAGGGCGAACGACGCGACCGCAACCTCACCCTCGCCAACCGGATTTGGAATTACGAAACGCGGCGCGCTTTGGTCACCGCTCAACCAGCGGCTGAGCGCTCGAGCGACTTCCTGCGGTTGAGCGGAGGGATTCCGGCGTTGAGCCAACCGGACCACTTCGATTGGCGAACCGTCAATCGAGTCGTTAAGACGGGCGCACGCGAAATCCAGCCGCAGAATGGCAATGAGCGCCTCGAGCAACGTGCCGATTATTTGGCGTGACTCGCCGCCGCTCCAAATGGCGGCTAGGGCCAGAACACTGACCAGATCATTGATACAGCTCTGAAGGCGCTTGACCTCATAGACTGTCTTTTCCATGTTTCACTTCCAAATCAGACCAGTGATGGAGGCGGCGTGTTGCCCGTGTTCTGTCGTTGGCGCAGTTCCCGCAAGAATTCATCGGGCGGAACGAAGAACGGGTTCTCCTGAAGTATGCCGCCGATGATAATCATCGGGTGGGTCCGCATAATGTCGACTACGATCTCCCCGCCAAACTTGGCGAGATCGTATATTCATATGACCGGGTCCTGATAACGAGGCAATATATAGTTCAGCCTCGTCTCGTACTCCACGAGGTCGTCGACGCCCGGTCGATCTTCAAGGGCCCAATCCATGTGCGCGACCAGCCTGGTAAGCGGGAACCCTTGCCGGATGCCGCCATCAAGGACCTCTTCGATTAGCGCGAGCATCCGGTCCTGATCGAAGTGACCATCGCGCAGATAGGCGTCAGCCCAGTTGCGCAGCTCGAACTGGCCACTTTTTTCCGCTGCCTCCACATCGATGCCGGCCGACGCGAGCCGCCGCGCGTGCTCCACGCGCAGTTTGGGATCGACGATGTGGAACGCCTTCTCGCCCCGCTCGAAACCCTCTTTGATGAACGGAAGCAGAATCCGATATTCTTCGTCGGGATTGTGAAAGAACGCGCAGACATGACGTTTTGCGCCAAGCACCGAGCCCGCGAATCGAATCGGCTGGCTGCTCTCGCTCGAAGTTCCCCCACGGGACTTCATGCGGTCATTGGTGGGATCCATCGGTCATGACACCTCAAGCCCACATCGTACTCCACATCCGCGCTGTGCGTCGAATCGAAATCACTCCCGGGCAGATGTGGATTCCAATGCGTCTGCGCTCTTCTGTCGAGAATCGCGAGAGCGCGAGATGCTGCCCATTGGCTCAGTTGGTATGGTCAGGTGAGATGAGCACCTTGTGCAGTTCGCTCACCCCCCGGATACAACACGAGCCGTGGTGTCGTGGGTCACCACCCAGTCAAAAGCAATTAGGGAGCAGCTCAGTGCCATCCCCAACCGAAGCCGTCGAAGCTCAACCGAGCACTCGCGGTCGTCGTACCGCTGAGCCGGAGCACTGCGGCAGATGCGTCATACCGTACGATGTCGCTCTTGTCGTCCAGCACGGGCGTGATTGCGTTCAGCAATGTAGGGTCCTCTATCTTGGCGATCGCGTCCACGGCCGCAGCCCGAACACGCCATTTCTTATCCGAGCAGGCTCTGGCCAAAGCCGCACGGATTTTCGGATCCCCATCCGTAGCCAGTTCGCGCGCGGCAGCCGCGCGTACGGGTGTGCGGTCGTCCTTGCGGGCTCTCTTGAACACTTCATACCCGGCTCCGCCAAAGGGCACGAACCCAAGACCGGTCTCGAGTCCGATCACCGCCACAGCCTTTGGATTCTTAAGCTCGTTCACTCCGGACGCTACAAAACCGTCCGCAGCCTTGCGTTCGCCTATTAACATCTCATAGTCGATTTCGTACGAATCTTCACGATCTCCTAATAGGAAGAGTGAATGGGCGGCAGCAAGAACCACGGCCGGCTCCTTGTCATCCAAGACTGCCTTCAGCTTAGGCACGGATGACACAGCGCCCATTGGACCAAGGGCCCTTGCAGCAGCGGCTCTAACGTTTGGGTTCGGATCGGCCAAGGCGCCGCGTTCGCGCGTTTTTCGGCCCGCTTGTTTGCGAGCCCTCGCTGAAGAATCTGCCAGGCCCTTTCGGTGGGTGTTTGGGACACAGGTAAAGTCTCAGCGGGCAACAACGTCCCTAAGATTGATAAGACGAGCAACGTTCGTGTCATATTGTGAATCCTCCTATTCATCTGTCGCGAGCCAAGTCGCGTCTTTGTGAAATGCGGTCATCGCGGTTGCCAGCGCGGACGTGCTTGCGCCAAGATCCTTCTCATAGACAACACCTTTTCCCGTGACGATGAAGGTCTTCACTCCGGATGACCGATACTCCGCCGGATAGGCGATTAAGGCGAATCCGCCAGTTCCATGGGGACGAATCGCCAATACGCGAAAGTAGTAACCATACAATAGTACGGGCTCGCTTCCGGTGGATCCGCTCGCCACTTTAGCAACCAAACTCACGGGAGAGATGTTGTCCTCCAGATTTGATGTGTTCGGTTTTGCCCGATATTGTTTCTCGGCGGCGACGAATTCGTGGCAAGTCGTAATAGCCGCCAGTTCGTTTTCACCGATTCGCCGGAACAAGACTTCCTTCAGACCGGCATCGGAATCGAAGCGCCAGGCGCCGTTTTTCGCAACTAGCGGAACAGGGAACGGCCAGTTCTCGGCGCCGATGTACAGGGTCACCGTGCCGTCGGCCTCGCGGCCCACGCGGTGCATCTCCTGGTATTTTTGGACGAACAGTTCGCGGTCGACCTTATCTTGGTCATCGTCACGCGAGGATGCGAGCTCCGTCGGCCCGCCCAGAATTTTTATTATGGCCTGCTCGTTGTTACTCTGCACGGCCTGAAAAAGATTTTGACTTGCCTCCGCGGCCGACGCGAACGCCGGCTGAGCGGATTGCTCAGCCAGCGCCGAGGAAGCACCAGTGGTTGCCCACATCGCAAGAATCGCGAACGGAATCACCGCGGATCGGTTAATCGTATTCATTGTTTTTCCTTTCATGGTAATCACCTCGTGCTAACTATCTATGGCCCCCGCCGCCGTGGCCTCCGCCACCTCCGTGGAAACCCCCGCCGCCGTGGAAACCTCCGCCCCCGCCGTGGAAGCCGCCAAAGCTGGACCGTCCCCGGGAAGCGTTGCCTCTTGCAATCCCGCCATGGCCGAACCCACCGAAGGCCCCGGAATGTGTTGCCGCCGGTGTGTGCGAGTTGTTGGACCCACGAAATCCCTGATGTCCGTCGAAACCTCGGCCATGCGAATCGCCGGCATTCTTGAAGTTGCCTCGATTCCCAAAATTGTTGCGATTGACTATCGTTCTGCTATGCGAAACGTAGGTGTTGTGGTTGTAGACAACTCGCCCATCGTGGTGCCAATCGTATCTCCAATGGTGCCAACCCCAGCCGAAGCCGGAATATAAGCCGACTCCAAAGCCCAGTCCAAAACCTATTCCCGGACCATCCAGGAAGAGTCCCGGATACGGATACCAACCGGGGAACATAGCCATCTGCGCTCCATACACCAGCCAAGGATCGTATTGAGGCACGTAAACCATGTCTGTTTCCGCCGGCTCAATGACGATCGTTTTTCCCTTATTGCTCACCTTCTCTTGGGCCGTTGTATTCAAGTTGCCGGCCTGTTTAGCACGCTCTCGCATGGTTTGAATCGCCTGCGTCAGCTCCTGCGGCTGGTTGACATGGACGTCGCCAAGCTCCGATGTCCAAGCAAGATTCTGGTTCATATTGGCGAGCACCGCGGGGAACTGCGTTAGAGCTTTGACGCTGGGATCCCAAGATTGTTTGTCTACTTCTTGAGCCAGTTGGCCGCCTTGAAGATTTTTACTCTGTTGCATCCACTTCCCGGCCTCTACTACCTGGTCCGGATAAGTTGCAGCGGCCAGGATTTGCGCAATCAAAGCGTCCGGGTACAGTGCGATGGGCGCAACGAGTTGCTCCAGTTGCTCAGGACTCTGTTGCGCAGCCTGAGGCAGTTGCTGCGAAGCCGGCGTGTCCGCTGGGTAAGCGAACACGTCTCGTACGCCTGCGAAGAATAGGCACCACGAAAGGACCAGTGCCATAGCTTGTTGAATGGGTTTCATAATGAATTTTCCTTCAATCCGCTCGGCGATTAATGCTTCTCGCCTGGCGGAAAGTGTTCGAACATCTTCTGCACGCCCTTGTCGAGGTTCTTGATGTTCTTGTCGGACTTGTCTGAAAGGGTGTCGCTGGACGATCCCCGCCAGACGACTGTTTTGGTCTTCACGTCGAACAGATCGACAACCAAAGTGCCGACTTTGTAGGTGTCAACGGTTGTGGTCGCGTTTCCGAATCCACCTCCGCCGCGCCAGCGCCAGCCGCCGCCGAATCCGTCGTAGAAAGTGTTGAGGGTACTTTGATTCTGAGTCGTTTCGATCGCCACGACCGCGACATCACCGCCAGATTGCACTAGTGTCATGCCCTTTGCTGTCAGGTCTGCGTTGACGGCCTCTTTGATCCGGTCGACCCAAAGCGGGTCTTGTGTTTGGACCTTTTCCCAAGAGTACGTTTTGTACTGGCTAAAATTTGCGCTGCGGTCGTAGTCCGTCTTCACCTGCTGTGCGAATGAAGCACTCGCAAAGAGAAGCGCGATCCCAGCGGATGCGAATATTGTACGTTGCACGTTCATGAGTTTCTCCTTTAAGTCGTTGTGACTGTTTGTTCTTTCGTTGAACATCCGCATGCATGGAATGCAATCGAGCAGCCAAGACGTGGAGGTCGTATCTCACAGTGTTCCCACGCTAAGCCGGGTGGCGCATGCACTGATCGTGACTACATGTCGCCAGTAATGTCTCGATTGCGCCTCTGAGATAAGTGCGGGAAATCTACCGCTGCGGAATCTGAATGCGCTTGCGTCCGAAGAGACGCGCATCCACGGACCACGCGCCAGGGCCGAGCATCGCGAGTGCGACGCCGAAGGCCCCGAGCAGGATGTGCCTCCACGGATCGATAGGATGCGAGAAGGTGAGACACAACTCCGCAGCCGCCAGCAGCACGCCCGCGACCGGTGTCCACAAACCAACCAGCAACAGCGCCGCTGCGGCCGCCGCCAGCAGTTGCAGGTTGATCAGTGCCGGCAGAGGCTGCGCCAGCAGTCCGGCAATGGCGTGTTGAAGAGGCGGAATGGCGGCAACGGCCCGCAAGAATAAGAGCCCGGTTCCAGGCCAACCTTCCGGAAATGTCGAGAAAAGCCGTTGCACGAGAGGTCCCGTTTTTAGGCTACCTGTACGGGAAAAGAATCGAAACCCTAAAAAGCTATTTGCGGAAGCCCCTCTTTCGAGGGGCTCTAACCTTGGACATTTGTGGTCTGTGTGATGTGGGGCAGGTTGACAATCCGCCCTCGACAGTCCAGGAGGCCTGTCCTACAGTTCGATAATGCCGCGTTTCAGGCCGATGGTAACGGCGTGCGTCCGATCATTCGCGCCCAGTTTGGCGAGAATGCTCTTGACATGGCCCTTTACGGTTTCTTCCGTGATAGAGAGTTGGGCGGCGACCTCTTTGTTCGCATTCCCGCCCGAAATCAGCCTCAGAACCTCAATTTCCCGAGAGGACAAGGCATCATCGGTGGCATGCTCGGCGAGTTCTGTGGCCACCTCGGGTAGCATCCGCTTTTGCCCGGCGTGAACCAGGCGAATGGTTTCCAGAAGTTCTTTCCGCAAAAGACCCTTGAGCAGGTAGGCTCGAGCGCCGGCTTTGAGCGCGCGCAACACCTGAACGTCTCCTGTGTAGGTCGTCAGAACGATAATTCGCGCTCCAGGGAATTCCCCGCAAATCGCAATCATGGCATCGACACCGTTCATTTCCGGCATCTGCAAATCCATCAGGGTCACATCAGGACGATGCAATCGGTATTGTGCGATCGCCTCTCGTCCGTTGGATGCCTCGGCAACGAGTGTCATGTCGGATTGAGCGGCCAAAAGCGCGGCCACGCCCTCGCGGAGCAGAGGATGGTCGTCGACCGAGAGAATACGAATGGGGGCGCGGTCAACGCTCATCAGCCCGCTTCCTTCTGTTTCCGGAAAAGCCGGAACCCCCCGCGGTTGGGCGACGTCGCGTACGCAACTGAGGCTGGAATCCGCAACTCCACCTCCGTGCCCGCTCCTACTTCGCTCCACATATCGAACTGCGCGCCGATCTGTTGTGCTCGCTCACGCATGCCTGGCAAACCCCAATGTCCATCGCGTCCCGCGTCCAGGAGCTTCGAGTCAATACCCTTTCCATCGTCCCGGATGCGCAGCCGAAGAAGACGTGCGCTGTAGGTGATCTCGGCTTCAATTTTACTCGCCCGTGCGTGGCGGAACGCATTTCGCAGAGCCTCGCGCGCAATGCGGTAAACGTCGTCGCGGAGAATCGGATGCAAGTCGCGCGATGTGCCCTCTATGGAAACGTGGAACGCGGCGGAGTTCCTCTCGCCGTCGCTGGCGGCCGCGAGCTCTTCACCCAACGAAGCCATGGCCTGGGCCAGCTCGTTAGTTACGGTTGTGGAAGAACGTAAATTCTGAATCGCGTCGCGGCCTTCGACGATGGCTTGGTCGGCGCGATCGAGAGCCTTTTCCAGACGTTCCTTCGCTTGGCCGGGCGAAAGAAGATCGTTTACGGCTTGAAAATGAAGCATCAACCCTTGAAAACTCTGCAACAACGTGTCGTGCAGTTCGCGGGCGATTCGAGTTCTTTCGGCCAAGCGTTCTTCAAATCGCAAGGTGAGCTGGGCTTCTGTCAATTTGCGCACTCGGGCCACCATCGCCGTGATTACCAGAGCCGTGATCAAGAAGGTAAACGTGGCCACGATGTCGAGCGGGTTCTTTGAACCGGGCGGTGAGAACAGCGGAATGAAATAGTAATGCAAGCATGACACCGCCATGAGCGAGACCAGGACGGATGAGGCAATGCCAGCCCGCAAAGACACGAATACGATGACAATCAGATAAAGAAGCGAGATCGCCCCGGGTTGGAGGTGGAACCGGACGGCACCAAAGGTGATCAAGGCCAAGCCGACGATGCCAAACACAAATTGTGCGGCGGAATGCCGCAGTCTATGAGGCGTGGGCTCGGGCATGGGGCATTGGTCCCTACAAATAGAGTATCTCTCCGAAGGGCGGGAATCGACGAGCCAGTGTCGGCCAGATGCCAAACGCTGTCAGGCACTCAACTGTACGGCCGGAACGGATGAAACTAAATCCCTTGAAATCAAAGGCCACAGTTTGGACATTCTCCTGCGCAGTTGAGAGATGAAGGAGAAAGAAAATGAATAGCAGTTTGAAAGTTTTATGGGTCGGCGGATTATTGGCGCTGACTTCCTTTATGACGAAGCCCGCCACGGCGCAGGAGTGGAACAAGAGAACCGAATTCACATTCAGCGCGCCGGTGGAGATTCCCGGAAACGTGCGAACGGGAAGGAACGCCTGATCGCAACTCTTCTGGCGATTCCGGAACAGGCTTCGAAGATCCCGACTAAACCGATTGTCCAGTTCGAAGAGCGGCCCTCCGGGTCCCCCGAAGCGATTCACAGTTGGTTTTATCCCGGAGAGCAAACAGGTTGGGAGTTCGTTTATCCCAACTCGTAGAGTCTTGCAGGTAAGCGCGGGTACGATGCCGGTTGAGGCTCGGGTAGTCATCTCGGCTGCTCCGAGTCCGCCGGCGTTCAGTGTGTCAAACTCTACTATGCGTAATTTCAATAGCCTCTCGGAGCGTGAAATTCTCGCCCTAGCCATCGCTCTGGAAGAAGAAGACGAGCGCATTTATGCCGACTTCGCCGAGGGCCTTCGCCAAGACTTTCCGGCCTCGGCGGCGGTGTTCGACGGCATGCGTGCCGAGGAATCGGGCCACAGGCGCCGGCTCATCGAGCTCTATCGCGAAAAATATGGCGA
>WNFG01002813.1_pt1 | contig 18359 bp, 16 predicted proteins | sample 5400431 | NCBI WGS metagenome assembly WNFG01 (sample SAMN13153346, study PRJNA577476) | soil metagenome | isolation source: 120 cm saprolite under Douglas fir tree site 2 hole 3 replicate 2 | place: USA:California | collected 2015-04-18 | reverse complement strand
GCCTCGTTGGAGGACCCTTCAGGCCTCTTCAACTCCAGCCTCGAAGGCAACACCAGGCGTGCCATCGATTTCCATGAGGGCGACAAGATTGATGAAAAGGCGTTGAAGGCGCTCATTCGCGCCGCCGTGGCACTGAACACGTCGGTGAGAGCTACCGCTCGCCCCGTCCGCTCTCAGAAGAGACCAAAGAGCGCTTAAGGAGCGTCTCAAAAGGATGGACCAATGAGCGAACCCGCGACCGAAGCGCTTTCCGTCATTGTCGAACGAGAAATCCCTTATCCGCCGGAAAAGATCTGGCGCGCGCTCACGCAACCATACCTGATCGAGGAGTGGCTCATGAAGAACGACTTCAAGCCTGTCGTGGACCACCGTTTCAATCTTCGCGCAGACTGGGGTGCTGTCGACTGTCAGGTCGAACAAAAGGCTGTCTTACACGTGGGCGGCCTATGGTCTCGAGAGTGTCGTCACTTGGACTCTCACCCCTACGAGCACGGGGACCCACCTGCGCATGGAGCAGTCGGGCTTCCGGCCGGATCAGCAGCAGGCCTACCATGGCGCGAAGGGCGGGTGGCAGCAGTTCTTTGCGGCCCTGGAGCAGGTCTTGGCGCGGATAGACTGAAGCTCTTCGGAACAAGTCAAAGCCGGGCGGCCCGGCGTTGAAAGTCAGAACCTACATCAATCCCATCCCTTTTAGGCTCGTATGCCCGTCCCGGCCAACGATGACGTGGTCATGCACCGCGACCCCGAGCGGCTTCGCGATCTCCACGATCTGCCGCGTCATCTCGATGTCGGCGCGCGACGGCGTCAGATCGCCGGAGGGATGGTTGTGCACCAGAATGACGGCGGTCGCAGACAGTTCCAGCGCCCGTTTGACCACTTCGCGCGGATAGACCGGCGTATGATCGACTGTGCCGACCTGCTGGACCTCGTCGAGGATGAGCTGGTTGCGTTTGTCGAGAAACAGGATGCGAAATTGCTCCCGCTCGGCAAACGCCATCGCGGTGCGGCAATAGTCGAGCACCGCCGTCCACGACGACAGCACGTGACGGCGTTTCACCTCGCCGCGGGCGAGCCTGAGGGCGGCGGCCTCGACCACCTTGAGTTCGGTGATGGCGGCATCGCCGAGCCCGTCGACCTCGGCAAGACGCGCCGATGGCGCCGCGATCACTTCGCCGAACGAGCCGAATCTCGCGATCAGCGACTTCGCCAGCGGCTTGACGTCCCGCCGGGGCAGCGCGCGAAACAACACAAGCTCGAGAAGCTCATAGTCGCTGACCGCATCGCTGCCGGCCTCGCGAAAACGCTCGCGCAGGCGCTCCCGATGGCCGTGATAATGCGGCGGCGCTTCCGCGACGCCGGGCTCGCGACCGCTACGATTTTCTACCATGAACGCCCCGCCGCACGTCCTTGCCCGCACCAGCATGGCGGCATTTCCGCCCGGCATGCAACTGCTACCTTGCCCGCCCGTGTTAGGGAAAGGGATCAGGAGATCTTATACGGCGGCCGGTCGAGCCCCTTCGGCGACAACGTGAAGATTTCGACCCCCGAATCGATGACCCCGACCGTGTGTTCGAACTGGGCTGAGAGCGAGCGGTCGCGCGTCACTGCCGTCCAACCGTCGGACAACACCTTCACGTGGGGACGGCCGAGATTGATCATGGGCTCGACCGTGAACAGCATGCCGGGCCGAAATACCGTGCCCTCGCCGCGGCGCCCGACATGGACGATATTGGGCTCGTCATGGAACAGGCGGCCGAGCCCGTGACCACAGAAATCGCGGACGACGCTCATGTGCTGGGCTTCCACGAAGGTCTGGATGGCGGCCCCGATGTCGCCGGTGGTGCCGCCGGGCCGGATCGTCGCAATCCCGCGCATCATGGCCTCGTAGGTGACGTCGATCAGCCGTTCCGCCCGGCGCGGGATTTCGCCGATCGGGTACATGCGGCTCGAATCGCCGTGCCAGCCGTCCACGATCAGGGTCACGTCGACGTTGATGATATCGCCGTCGCGCAACGGCTTGTCGTTCGGAATGCCATGACAGACCACGTGGTTGATCGACGTGCAGGTGGATTTGGCATAGCCCCGATACATTAACGTCGCCGGCATGGCCCCGTGATCCATGGCGAATTCGAATACCAGCCGGTCGATATGCTCGGTCGTGACCCCGGATCTGATCTCCGGCACCAGCATGTCCAGGCATTCGGCCACGAGCCGACCCGCCTCGCGCATGCTGGCGAACGCCTCCGGCCCATGAAGCTTGATGTGACCGGTCTTGCGCAACGGCGCGGTCGCGGCATCAACGTAATTCATCGTCATTCCTGGTTGAGCGGAGATCCTAAGCACCGTCGAATGTAAGCGGTCGCGGCAGTGACGCAAGTCGGAAAACCTGCCGCTTGGGGATTGACCATGAACGGCGCCGCAAAATCCTTATCCCCGCTTGCCGGGATACATCGCCGCTTCTCCCCGGGGCGAAACGGCGCGCGGCCGGCGCACCGGCATTTGAGCAAAACGAAATACCCCTAAAAAAGCATGCAAATTCAAGTGCCTCCAGCCACCCTCCCGGGAGGTCGCGAAAAAGCAACTCGGAGGGGCCGGTCACACCGCCGGATAGCCGAGGGACAAGACGGTTCTCTATCATCGGCTCATCAGCCCAACACCGGGACCGCACCCGCCACGGCGATCTCGGTCGGCGATATCACGCAGCGATAGGCGATCGCTTCGACGCCCCCCGACCGGGCCCGGTCGAAGGCAACCCCGTAGTTCGGGTCGATGTCGCGCGCCAGCGCGAGCCGGTCAGCCGAGCCGATCTGTACGAGAAACATCATCACGGCCCGGTGGCCCTGCGCGGCAACAGCGAAAAGTTCTTCGAGATGCTTGGCGCCGCGCGCCGTCACCGAGTCAGGGAACTCCGCCAGACCCCTGGCGCGCATCAGGTGGACGTTTTTTACCTCCACGAAGCAGAGCGGCTTGCCCTCTTGTTCCAGGAGAAAGTCGATCCGCGAATTGCGGCCGTATTTCACCTCCCGTCGCAATGAGCCGTAACCCGAAAGTTCCCGGATCGCGCCGGCCGCGATCGCCGCCGCCACCAGCGCATTCGGATGGCCGGTATTGACCCCGACAAATTCCATTCCGGAGCCAAAATCGACTTCCGCCAGCTCCCACGAATAGGGCAGCTTGCGCGCCGGGTTGTCGGATTTGGAGAGCCACACCTTGGTGCCGGGGGCGGCGAGCCCCGTCATGGCCCCCGGATTGGCGACATGGACTGTGATCTCTTCGCCGTCCGCAAGCACGACGTCGGCGAGGAAACGCTTGTAACGGCGCAGCAGGGTGGCGGGAATGAGCGGCGAGGGAAAGCGCATGGCCTACCGGATCACGCCGCCGAGCTCGTCCTCGATATGGATGCGGATGATCGCTTCGAACGACTCCTCCGCCACAAATCCAAGCTCGTGCGCCCGCACTGCATCGAACCGATGGGGCCAGCCGTCGACGATGCGAATGACCAGCGGATCGGGCTCGCGGCGAATGCGGGCCGCGACCTTGTCGCCGGCGATCCGCCGTAATGCCGCGATCTGCTCCGCGACCGTGCACGACACGCCCGGCATTGTGAGGTTGATGCGCGCGCCAAGCCGTTCCGGAAGAAGCCCAGCGGCGTGGATGAGAAAGCCCACCGCGGCGCGAGGCGACGCATGGGTGTGCAGGATTTTTTCGTCCACGGGCAGCACCGCTTCGTGGCCAGCCAGGGGCTCTCGGATGATACTGGAAAAAAAGCCGGACGCGGCCTTGTTGGGCTTGCCGGGGCGCACGCAGATGGCCGGCAGCCGCAGCCCGACGCCGTGGAGAAAACCGCGGCGGGTATAATCGGCAAGCAGCAGTTCACAGATCGCTTTCTGGGTGCCGTAGGAGGTGTGCGGCGTGAGATGGAATTCATCGCCGATGATGTCCGGAAACGGCCCGCCGAAGGCCGCGCAGGAGGATGTGAAGATCAGCCGCGGGCGATAGTTGCCGCCGGCGCCGCGGATCGCCTCAAGCAGCGCCCGCATACCGTCGAGGTTGCTGTGATAGCCTTTGTCAAAATCGACCTCGGCCTCCGCCGACACGATGCCGGCAGTGTGAAAGATCACATCGGGCCTGCCGGCGACAAGCGCTTCGGCGATGCCTCCCGACGCAAGGTCCCGCGTTACGATCTCGACGTCGGCGGCTACCCCGGGCAGCGGGTGGGCGGTGAAGACATCCGTCAACGTGAGCTTCTCAATCGCGCGGCCGTGCAGGGCGCCGTCTTTCGCCAGCCGCTCGGTCAATTTGCGGCCGATCATCCCGGCCGCGCCGGTGACGAGGATATGCATGGCGCCTCAGACCTTCGACAGCTCGTAGGTCGACGGCGCGAACATCTCGTCCACCTCGAGTTTGCGCACTGAGAGCCCCTGCGCGAAGGAATAGCGCGTCAGCGTTTCCAGCACATGGCGGTTCGCCGCGACGCCGTAGCTCCAATAATCCTCGCCCATCGTGGTGCGCAGGCGGTCATATTCGGCGACGCTCCATGGCAGGGACGTGGCGAGATGGCCGATCTGGCCGAGTTCCTTCATGCAAAGCGCTTTGGCTTTGAGAAAGGCCTTATAGACGCTGACCGCAAGCCAGGGGTGACGCTCCACCAGGGAGCGGCGAATGCCCACGGCATGCATGATCGGGAAGATGCGGGTCTTGCGAAAATAGACCTCCTCGACGGCCGGATAGTCCGCAAACATGCGGCCGACATGGGGCGCTCCATCGAGAAAACATGACGGCGCCCGCGCGCTCAGGAGGGCGTCAATCTCCCCCTTTGCCAGCATGTCGGAAAGCGTGCGATGCTCCGGAACAGCCGCATAGTCCACATCGGCCGGAAGTTTGATCTTCGTGCGCTCCTCGCGACCCGGCTCCTCGAGGCCGCCGCGCCGCCACCTGATGTCGCTCGGCTTGACGCCGTATTCGTCCTCGAAAATGCCCCTGATCCAGACATTCGCCGTCATCTGGTATTCGGGCAATCCGACCGGCCGGCCCTTGAGATCGTGCGGGCCGGTGATGCCGCGATCAGTGCGGATATAGATGCCGCTGTGGCGGAACAGGCGCGACACGAACGCCGGAATGGCGACGTAATGCGCTTCCCCGCGCGCCGCCGTCATCATGTAGCTGCTCATCGAAATTTCGCTGATGTCGAATTCGTTGAACTTGAAGGCGCGGTGAAACGACTCCTCGGGTTCGAGCGCCACAGCGGTCACGTCGCAACCCTCGATCTTGGCGCGGCCATCGAAGATGGCGCGCGTGCGATCGTAGTCGCACACCGCAAGGCTCAATTGCAATGTCATGACGTCCTCCCCGCCCCCACCCTACCCTCCCCCGCATGCGGGGGAGGGTAGGGTGGGGGCATGTTGTGTCGCGCTCTCACGCGGGTGTCAAACCCGCGGCGCCTCCGCTCGCTCTCCCCGCGCAATAAGTCTCATCTAATCGGAACGCGATTCCGCCGTTGCATTGACCGGCCGATGCGCATGATGATAGGAAAATTGAAGATGTCCCTTTGCCAAGCCGCATTTTACGATCCGAGTTTGTGAATGAAGCTGCCCGCATTCGATTATGCGTGCCCGGCGACCCTTGCGGAGGCCGTGGCGCTGCTGGGGTCGCGGGACGAAGCCAAGGCGCTCGCCGGCGGCCAGAGCCTCGTGCCCATGATGGCGTTTCGGATCGCCTCGCCGTCGCTGCTGGTCGATCTGCGCAAGCTTGCCGATCTGCGGCAAATCACGATCGACGCGAGCGGCGTGCGGCTCGGCGCCATGGTGCGCTGGCGCGATATCGAGGACGATGGGCGGCTCAACGCCGCCCATCCGCTGCTCAAGGCCGCGGTCGCCCATGTGGCGCATTACCAGATCCGCAATCGGGGCACCGTCGGCGGCAGCGTCGCGCACGCCGATCCGGCCGCCGAAATGCCCGGCATTGCGGTGACGTGCGATGCTGAGATCGCGGTCGTCGGCGCCGCCGGGCCGCGGGTGATCCGCGCCGACGATTTCTTCATCGCGCCGCTCACCACGGCGCTCGCGGCGGACGAAATCATCACCGAAATCCGCCTGCCGGCGTGGCCGGCCCAACGGCGCTGGGGTTTCCGTGAATTCTCGCGACGGCGCGGCGACTTCGCCATGGCGGCGGCGGCGGTGTTCTTCGATGTGGACGACGCCGGCAAGGCCCACAATACCCACATCGGCGCCATCGGGATCGGCGACCGACCGGTGCGGCTCGCGGCCGCCGAGGCGGAGGTTAACGGCGAGGTCGTCGATGTCGCCGTGAGCGAGCGCGCGGGACGAGCCGCTTCGGCAAGCGTCAACCCGCAGAGCGATATTCACGCGAGCGGCGCCTATCGCAAGTCGCTGGTTGGCACCATGGTTGAGCGTGCGCTGCAAAGCGCGGCAGGATTGCCATGCCGGTAAGTTTCGAAGTGAACGGAAAACGCGTGACCGTCGAGGTCGAGCCGCGCATGACGCTGGTCGACTGCTTGCGCCACCAATTGCGGCTCACCGGGACCCACGTGGGCTGCGAGCACGGCGTGTGCGGCGCCTGCACGATCCTGCTCGATGGAGAAGCGGTGCGGGCGTGCCTGATCCTCGCCGTGCAGGCTGAAGGCTGCAAGGTCGTCACCATCGAGGGCCTCTCCAACGACGAGGCTTTGACGCCCTTGCAGGCCTCGTTCCGGCGGCATCATGCGGTGCAATGCGGCTTCTGCACGCCCGGCATGATCACCACCGCGCACGCGCTGTTGACCGCGGAGCCCGACTGCGACGCCGATCGCGTCCGCGAAGTGCTGTCGGGCAACATCTGCCGGTGCACGGGCTATATCTCGATCGTCGAAGCCGTGCTCGATGCCCGCAGCGCCTACCGGACGCCCGAATCGCAATCATGAAGAATTCCTATGTCGGCAGCGCAGTCGAACGGCGGGAGGATTTGCGGTTCGTGCGCGGCCGCGGGCAGTATGTCGACGATCTCGCCCCGGATGGACTACTCCATGCGGTGATCCTGCGCAGCCCTGTCGCCCACGGCCGCATCAGATCGATCGACGCCGCGGCGGCCCTCAGGATCGCCGGCGTCCATGCGGTCATCACCGCACGGGACATGCCGGGCGGCCCGCCCCGCATCGCAATGCGGTTGCAGCCGCTGCCGGAATTCAAGCCGTTCGAGCAGAGCGTCATTGCGGACACCAAAGTCCGCTATGTGGGAGAGCCGATCGCGCTTGTGCTGGCGACCAGCATGGCGGTCGGGGAAGACGCGCTGGACCGCATCGTGGTGGACATCGAACCGCTCCCGGCCGTCAGCGACTGCGAAACGTCCGCCAAAGGCGACCGGCTGCTGTTTGCGCAACAGGGCACCAACTGCGCCATGACATTCACGGCGGAGTGCGGGGATGCGGATGCGGCTTTCGCAATTGCCCCCTATGTGCGACGGGAGAAATTCCGTACCGGCCGGCACTACGGCCTCACCCTGGAGCCGCGCGGCGTGATGGCGGAGTGGGACGCCGCAACGGGCCGGCTGACGGTGTCAGGGGCCGCCAAGGTGCCGTTCTTCAACCGGCGGATTCTCGCCAAGCTGATGGGCCTGCCGGAAGACGCCATCGCGATGGTGGAGAATGACGTTGGCGGCGGCTTCGGGGCGCGCGGCGAGTTTTACCCTGAGGATTTTCTCATCCCGTTCGCGGCGCGTCAGGTCGGGCGGCCGGTGAAGTGGATCGAGGATCGGCGCGAAAATCTGATGGCCATGAACCACGCGCGGCAGGCGCAGGTCGATGTCGAAATCGCCTGCACACGCGACGGCACGATCCTGGCATTGCGCGGCCACGCCGATGTGGACATGGGCGCCTATATGCGCACCAACGGCGCGGTCGCGGCCCGCAACATCGCGCAGTTCATGGCGGGGCCGTATCGGATCGGCAACATCAAGCTTAAATCCTCACTGTGGATGACGAACAAGACACCGGTCGGCACCTATCGGGGACCGGGCCGCTTCGAAACGGATTTTTTCCGTGAACGCCTGTTGGACATGGTCGCGAAGGACTTGCGTCTCGATCGTGTCGAACTCCGTCGCCGCAATCTCATCCCGGCGTCCGACATGCCCTACCGGATAGCGACCATCACGCCGTTCGAGTCCACCGACGAGATCGACAGCGGCGATTACCGCCTCGCCCTCGACCGCTGCCTTGAGGAGTTCGGCTGGGCCGATAGGGCAAAGCTCCAGGGCAAGTTGATCGGCGGCCGCTATCACGGCCTCGCGGTCGGTTGTTTCATCGAAGGCGGCGCGGCCGGCCCCAAGGAGACGGCGCGGCTTGAAATCAACCCGGATGGATCGGTTGCGGTTTTCATCGGTTCGTCGGCGGTCGGCCAAGGCGTCGAAACCGTGTTCGCCCAGATCGCCGCGGATGCGCTGGAAATCCCCATGGACCGCATCAGCGGCGTCCATCACGGCTCGACCGCCTACGTCAGCGACGGCTACGGCGCCTACCATTCGCGGTCAGTCGTGATGGGGGGATCGGCGCTACTCGATGCAACGAAAAATCTTTGCGACCTGATCCGCGCCACGGCAGCGAAGCGGTTCGGCTGCACGCCGTCCGACATCAAAATGAGCTTGGACCGGATCGCCGGGCCCGCAGAGATTTCGGCGTGCTTTGCGGACTTCGCCGGCCTTACGGCCGAAGGCATCTTCCTCAACAAGAAGCACACCTACACCTACGGGACCCATGCGGCCCATGTCACGGTCGACGCCAAGATCGGTCAGGTCGAGATCGTCGATTACATCACGGTCGTGGATTGCGGCCGCATCATCAATCCCATGACGGTACGCGGCCAGGTGATCGGCTCGCTGGTCCAGGGGCTCGGCGGCGCCTTGCTGGAGGACCTGCGGTATGACGAGGACGGTCAGTTCTTGACCGGCTCGCTTGCCGACTATCTGGTGCCGACCGCAGGCGATTTTCCCAACCTGCGCGCGATCGTGACCGATGCGTTCCCGTCCCCGATCAATCCGCTCGGCGCCAAAGGCGCAGGCGAAAGCGGGATCATCTCCGCCGGCGGCATCGTGGCGAATGCCGTCGCAAATGCGCTGAGCGCATTCGGGGTCGAGCCGCGCGAGCTGCCGCTGACCCCACAGCGCGTCTGGGAAATGGTCGAGGCCGGGCGGGCGGTGTCGTGACGACGGCACTCACGCCTCGGCCTCGGCGTGCCGCCGCGGCGGATCCCACGGGAACCGGCGCCGTGCATGGGGAGGGCGAGGCCGCAGTTCGTCGAGCGCGAGACGCCGTGAACCCGGGGCAAGTTGATGAACCCGCGCATAGAGCTCCAAGGTAAGTCCTTGCCGGTCCGCCCTGGACGCGAGTTCGGTGAAAGGCACCACGGCGCCCACGTGCACCGCGACCCTCGCGCCTATAAAGCTTCGCAATTCGGAAACCATCAGCGCCAGCCGGGCGGTCACGCTGTAGCGGCTCACAAGATGAAAGAGCGGGCTGTTCTGGCCCTCGAAATAAACCGGAAGCACGGCCGCCTGCGCCTGCTGGATCAACCGGGCGGTGAAAGTCTTCCAGGGCAGTTCCTCGGCCTTGCCCGTTGGATGTTCTGCGGTTGCCACCCCGCCCGCCGGAAACACCACCATCGTTACACCCTCCCGCAATAAGCGCCGCGCTGCGTTGCGGGATTCGACATTTGTCTTGATCGCTTCCCGGCTCTCGGAGAAATTGATCGGAAGCGCCAAATGGCGGATTTCCGGAACCTTCAGCAAGTCGCTGTGGGCGAGAATGCGACACGGACGGCCGAGTTGTTCGGCGAGCGCCAATATCGCAATTCCGTCGCCGATGCCGAACGGGTGATTGGCCACGATCACCAGCGGCGTTTCAGGCGGCACGGTGACGGGCCAGGGACCCGCATTGGAGTTGCCTGCGTTGATGTCGAGCCTGGTCCCGATCATGTCGAGTAGCTCGTTCATCATGCGCGGGCTTTTGCCGGCAACCTCGGTGCGCCAGGCGCGGTAGATCGGCAACAATCGGCGTCTCCCCGAGAGGTCCTCGATCGCGTGCATCGCCCAGCGCTTCCACCACGGGTCTTGCGGTGACGCGTACGTCAGAATCTGGGATTCCATAGGCGTTCTGTGTCCGCGGCTTCTACGACGCCCGAGACTTTCGCACGCAAGCGCATGAAAAAATCGGAGGGCGTATCGATTCGATCGGGGATGGAGCGCGCATAAGGCGGATTAGTCATACCGAGTCGGAGGGCGGCAACGCAATCCGCCGCTCCATCGGCCAACGCGGCAGGTTGACGCGAGCCAAAAGCTTGAGGGCATAGAGCGCATTGGGCGGATCAGCCACCGGGTCCGGCCGGAGCCTGCCATCGGGCCGGCCAGAGGCCGGACCCGGTGGGCCGGCCCGATGGTGAACTTAAGCGTAATCCGCCGGCCCGCGGCGCAATGCGCTTCGCTTATTGCTCCCTACGGGGGGGCGCGGCCAAAAGCTTGAGGGCATACAGCGCCTCCAGGGCTTCGCGCGGCGACATCTCGTCGGGATGCAAGTCGGCGAGCGCTTTCACGACCACATCGGCGACGAAATTGGCGGGTGCCGGTAGAGGCCGCGCCGCGGCCGAAAACAGCGGCAGGTCGTCGATGAGACGATGTGACGGCGACATGCGATCCTCGGCTTCAAGCTCGGCCAGCACGTGCTTCGCCCGCTCGATCACGGCAGCCGGAAGGCCGGCAAGCTTGGCAACCTGGATGCCATAGGAGCGGTCGGCCGCGCCCGGCAGCACCTCGTGCAGGAAGACCACGTCGCCGTGCCATTCCTTGACCCGTACGGTGGCGTTGAACAGCCGCTTGAGCTTGGCGGCAAGCGCGGTGAGTTCGTGAAAATGGGTCGCGAACAAGGCGCGGGAGCGATTGACCTCGTGCAGGTGCTCGATCGCCGCCCAGGCGATCGAGAGCCCGTCGAAGGTCGCGGTGCCGCGCCCGATCTCGTCGAGGATGACAAGGGAGCGCTCGCCGGCCTGATTGAGGATGGCGGCGGTCTCCACCATTTCTACCATGAAGGTCGAGCGGCCGCGGGCGAGATCGTCAGCGGCCCCGACCCGCGAGAACAGGCGGTCGACTATGCCGATGCGCGCCTGCTTCGCCGGCACGAAGCTCCCCATCTGGGCGAGCACGGCGATCAGCGCATTCTGGCGCAGGTAAGTCGACTTGCCGGCCATGTTGGGGCCGGTGACGAGATAGATGCGTCCGGCCCCCTCCCTACCCTCCCCCGCAAGCGGGGGAGGGTAGGGAGGGGGCGGCGGCGACAGATCGCAATCGTTCGCCACGAAGGGACCGCCGTCGCGCGCGCGCGCCTGCTCCACCACCGGATGGCGCCCGCCGACGATGACGAAATCGCGGCTGGCGTCGACTTCCGGCCGCACATAGCCGCGTTCGACCGCAAGCGTCGCCAGACCCGCCGCCACATCGATGGCGGCAAGCGCCTCGGCCGCCGCCTTGATGTCTTCGGCAGCGCTCACCGCCTGCGCGGCGAGGCGGTCGAAGATTTCAAGCTCCATCCCGAGCGCGCGCTCTGCCGCACTGGCGATCTTGGCTTCGAGGCCGCCAAGCTCGGTCGAGGTGAAACGGACCTGGCCGGCGAGGGTCTGGCGGTGAATGAACGTGGCATTCCACGGAGCGCCCATCAGCTTGTCGCCATGCTGGGCTGTCACCTCGACGAAATAGCCCAGCACGTTGTTGTGCCGGATTTTCAGCGTCCTGATCTGAGTCTCGTCGGCATAGCGCGCCTGCAGGGCCGCAACTACGCGCCGCGATTCGTCGCGCAACGACCGCGTGTCGTCGAGGGTTTCATCATAATGCGCGCCGATAAATCCGCCGTCGCGCCGCCACAGCGGCAGGTCCTCGCCGAGCGCGGCGGAAGACTCGGCCGCGATCGCCGGATCGGGCCGTCGCAATGAGATGACAGCGTCCGCGATCTCGGCGACCTGCGGCGCCGCCGCGAGCCGTTCCGACAGCTCCGCGGCGGCATGCAGGCCGTCGCGGATTGCGGCGAGGTCGCGCGGCCCGCCGCGACCGACCACAAGCCGCGCCAGCGCCCGGGCGAGATCGGGCGCCGCCGCGAGCCGCGCCCGAACGTCGGCGCGCAAATCGACCTCGCTCACGAACAGGCCGACCGCATCGAGGCGCCGGATGATCGCGGCCGGGTCGGTGAGTGGCGCCGCGAGGCGCTGCGCCAGCATGCGGGCGCCCGCGACCGTGACGGTGCGATCGATGGCGGCGATCAGCGCGCCGCGGCGCTCGCCGCTCTGGGTGCGCATCAACTCAAGGTTCGCGCGCGTCGCCGCATCGATCGCAAGCGTCGCACCCGCGGCTTCGCGCGCCGGCGGCGACAGCGGCGGCCGCTTGCCGAGCTGGGTGCGTTCCACATAGGTGACGCAGGCGGCAGCGGCGGTCAGTTCGAGCCGCGACAGCGCTCCGAACACGTCGACGGTCGCCACCGCGAAATACCCCGCGAGTCGGCGCTCGGCGCTCGCCCCGTCGAACACGTCGCGGGCGAGCGGCGTCACGGTGGGCAGCGAACGCCACAGCGGCGCCAGCTCGGCGTCATCGTAAAGCGCGTCCGACACGAGGATCTCGCCCGGCTCGAGCCGGGCGATCTCGGCCGGCAGGCCGTTGCGGTCGCAGGTGGAGATGCGGAATTCGCCGGTCGAGATGTCGAGATACGCAAGCGCGAAGGCGCTGTCCGCGTCGGTCGAGCTGCGCTTCGCGCGCGCGACGGCGACGAGATAGTTGTTGCGCTTGGCGTCGAGAAGGGAATCCTCCGTCAACGTTCCGGCCGTGACCAGGCGGATGACGTTGCGTTGGACCACGCTCTTGGCGCCACGCTTCTTCGCCTCCGCCGGGTCCTCGGTCTGCTCGCACACCGCAACCCGATGACCTTGCGCAATGAGACGATGGAGATATTCATCGGAGCGGTGCACCGGCACCCCGCACATCGGAATGTCCTGCCCGCGATGCTTGCCGCGCTTGGTGAGCACGATGCCGAGCGCGCGGCTCGCCACTTCGGCGTCCTCGAAGAACAATTCGTAGAAATCGCCCATCCGGTAGAACAGCAGGCAGCCCGGGTTGGCGGCCTTGATCTCGACATACTGCTCCATCAGGGGCGTAACGCGCTGGTCATCGCCCTGCTGCGAAGAGGGACCGAAATCAGCGGGAGCGCGGGACGGAGTGGCATCCATGGCGCGACGCTAGAGCATTTTTGCCGCGGCGTGTGAAGCGGCTTACGGGATAAAGTGTGGAGGTCGCGAGAATTGCGCACAGTTCGCGCCAGCACGACGTCCTTGGGTGGGTCGCCACCGTGTTGGCCCGCGCCGCCTACGCTGCCGCCTGCACGCCGATGACAAGCTGTTGCCCAAGCGTGCGAAGAGCTTCGGTCAACGTCGCCAATTTCGTTCTATGACGGGGATCGAGAATGCGACGGACTTCCTTCTCGTCTTTCCCAATTCGTCGCCCCAACTCGGACTTGCTGATGCCCGAGCGCTTGAACGCCTCCAGCACCGCGATCTTGGCCGCGACCTCCGGCTCGACCGCTATCGCAATCAAGCCTCGTCCTTTCGCTTTCGCATGAGGAATGGGGAGGTCTCGCCTTGGGTAGGTCAAAAGCGCCAAGCCCAACGCCTCTTGGGCCTGCTTCATCGCGTCGGCCTCGCTGTCGCCCTGCGTGATCGCCTCCGGGACATCGGGGAAGGTCACGACGACGCCTCCTTCGTCACCCGGCTCGAATCGTGCGGCATAAACGAATGTTCGCATGCATGTCCTCTAAGCCATCACTGAGACAGGCCAGAGACCCTTAGTTGAGGCCAAGCGCCTTCCTGATTTTGCGTGCGGTCTTGGGGTCGATCTCTCTTCCCGGCACCGTGGTTACCCTATCGGTGCCAACCCAGACCATTGAGTGGCCGCCCTTGCCGCGATCTTTCTCTTCTCGGAATGCCAGATTTCTCTTTCGGGCCTCGCGCCGAAGCTTGGCAATGAACTTCGCCCGCTTATCCATACGCCTAACTCTATCTTATCGGACATTTTTGACCGAACGTCAATGGTCATTCCGGAGCTGTCACGTTCAGGCAGAGAGTTCCCAGAGCAGGAATCGAAGCCCAGCAGCTACTTCACAAATGTCTTCCCCGTAATCTTCTCCAAATTCCCGTAGAAAATCTTCTCCTGCACGTCCTTCGCCAGATTGAGCGAATCCAATATGCGCAGCGTCTCGCGGATATACCCCGTTCCCTTCTCGGGATCGATTGAAGTAGTCGAGCGGGCGCTTCTTCAGGCTCTTGCGCAGGCTGACGTAATCCTCGTCGGAGGTGCGGGCGCCGAGCTGGTCCCAGCCGGGGCCGATGCGGCCTTCGAGGATCGGCACGATGCCGCCGAAATGGTGGACGATGATCTTCAGGTCCGGGTGGCGGTCGATGATTTTGGAGAATACGAGGCGCGCCATCGCGCTTGCGGTTTCATAGGACCAGCCGAACGTCCACCAGATCTCATAGAGCGATTTCTTCTCGTCCACATAGTCGGGGCGCGCGGCGGTGCGCGCCGGGTGCATCCAGACCGGCTTGTCGAGCTTTTCCATCGCCGACCAGAACTCCTCGTATTGCGGACGGTCGATCGGCGTGCCGTTGACGTTGGTGAAGATCTGCACCCCGCAGGCGCCGAGGTCGTGGATCGCGCGCTGCGCCTCCTTGATGGCACCGGCAGGGGAAGCGAGCGAGACTTGGGCGACGAACCCCGGGAACTGGTCGGAGTGCTGGCGTACGATTTCGGCGAAGCCATCGTTGATCATGCGGGTGAGGTCGTCGAGCTGATCGCCGGCGGCGAAGCTCTCAAGCGGCGGCATCGGGTAGGACAGGATTTGCGCGTAGTCCGGAAACAGGGAGACGATGCGGCGGCGCTCGTCGAGGTCGAACAGGCACGGCACGCCGCGCATACGCTTGCCGATATCCGTGCCGGCCCCGGGAATTTTTTCGACCGCTTCGAAGAATTTCTTCGGAATGAAGTGGGTATATGCGTCGATGCGCATAGAGAGACTCCGGACTTAACCTAGGCCGAGGCACGGCCAAGATGTTGCGATGAAGGCAGGGGAAGACTTCGCGCCCGTAGGGGCACGTGGAGCAGGCGGATGTCAAGGGATCTTGACCTCTCCGTTATCCCGCCGACCTGACGGGCTCGAGCCCCTTGCGGATCAGCAGCGGCGCGAGCCGAGGATCGGCCAGATGGGCAATCAGCTTCTCCGCTCCGTCCGGATTGCGCGCCGCACGAAAAACGCCCGCCGCGAACACCGATATCTTCTGCACTTCATCCGGCAAAGGCCCGACGATGTCGATGCCTTTGACCGGCATCAATTCGCTGATCTGCTGCACCGCCATCTCGGCTTCACCTCGCGCGACAACTTCGCCGATGTAGGCGTCGCCGATGTGGGCCTTGCGGCGCACTTCGTCCGCGATGCCGAGCCGCTCGATCACCTGTGCGAAGTGCACGCCGCTGGCGCCAAGCCGTGTGAAGGCGATCGACTTCGCCTCCCCGAGCGTGCGCTGCAGCGCCGCAACCGTGCTGATATCGGGCTTCGGCGCGCCGGCCCGCACCGCGATCCCGACGCCCGATTGGGCAAGGTCCGCCGTGCTGCCGTCCACCAAGATACCGTCGCGCACCAGGCGATCAATGGCCTCCCGGGTGATGATGGTCATGTCGGCGGTCGCGCCCTCGGCGATCAGGTTGAGGATCATGTTGGTCGACTTGTAGGTCGCCGTGAAGGAGAGTCCGGTCAGTGCGCGGAACTCGTCCGCGATCTCAAGGAGCACGCCGCGCAACGCCAGGGTGCTAAGCACGTCGATCGAAGTCGTGGCGGCGTCGGTTGCAGTCACCGTATTGTCCCCTTCGGCTTGAGGTCCTTGCGCTGCGGCGAATGAGCGCCCTCTCTATGTCGCGGCCTTAGATCCATGTCCAGGGTAGCGACATTCTTTGACTTTCGCGCTAAGCTATCGGTTCATAAACCGAACCAAAAGTGGAGGAATGCCGTGACCATATCGCGACGCAACGTGCTGTCGGGAGCGCTTGCCGCGCCCGCCCTCATTGCATCAGCGCGCATGGGTTCGCTGGCGGCGGCTCAGACGCTCAAGATTTCGCACCAATTCCCGGGCGGCACCATTGACGAAGGCGATTTCCGCGACCGGCTGTGCAAGAAATTCGCTGTCGAACTCGAAAAGCGCAGCAACGGCGCCGTGGTGGCGCAAGTCTACCCCAATTCTTCGTTGATGAAGACGGTGGCGCAATTTTCGGCGGTGCGCAAAGGCGCGCTCGACTTGAGCCTGTATCCGATCTCCTATGCGGGCGGCGAATATGCCGAGCTCAACATCGGGCTGATGCCCGGCCTGGTGAGCTCATACGCGCAAGGCGCCGCCTGGAAGAATTCGGCGGTGGGGCAGCGGTTCAGCGCGTTCCTGGCCGAAAAGGGGGTCGTCATCCTGTCCTGGATCTGGCAGGCCGGCGGCGTCGCGAGCCGTAGCGCGCCGATCGTCAATCCGCAGGACGCCAAGGGATTGAAGGTCCGCGGCGGCAGCCGGGAGATGGACATGGTGCTGCAAGCCGCGGGCGCCACCACGCTGACGACGCCGTCGAACGAGCTTTACGCCGCCATGCAGACCGGCGCCTGCGATGCCTCCATCACCTCCTCGACCAGCCTGATCTCGTTCCGCCTTGAGGAGGTGGCCAAGAGCCTGACCACGGGACGCGGCAAGTCCTATTGGTTCATGCTCGAGCCGCTCATCATGTCGAAGCAGATCTTCGATGCCATGCCGAAGGCGCAGCGCGATACCATCGTGGCGCTCGGCGCCGAACTTGAGCAGTTCGGGACCAAAGAGGCCATGGCCGACGACCAGAAGGTTGCGGAGGTTTATGCGAAGAAGGGCGCCAAAGTAGCCGATCTCGACGAGGCGACCGTCGACAAATGGCGGGCCATCGCCCGCGCCACGGCGTGGAAGGACTACGCCCAGAAGACCGCGCTGTCGGCTGAGTTGCTGAAACTCGCCGAAGAGGTGCGGGTGTCGTAGGGGATGTTGCGACGAGCGTTGGGCATACAAGGGTGGGCAAAGCGAAGCGTGCCCACCTTTGCGGCATCCCGGTGGGCACGGCGCGAAGAGCGCGCCTTTGCCCACCCTACGAGTGATTACAATTGATGGTTCACACGCTCGACGCGGTAGAGACCTCCCCCGCGCCCCTCACAGTGGCAGGCGGTCCGGTGGGGCGCGCGCTCGTACTGGTCAATCGGGCCATTGTGCTGCTGTCGTCGATCGCCCTCGTCATTGCCTCGTTTGTACTCACCTATAGTGTCGCGAGCCGCTACTTCCTGCACCTGTCGACCGACTGGCAGGACGAATTGTCGGTGTTCCTGATCGTCGGCGCGGTTTTCATGTCGTCGGCGTCGATCCAGGCACGGCGCGGGCACGTGGCCATCGAGGCGATCGTCGGCCTGCTGCCGGCAGGCGTCAATCACGTGCGGCAGATCTTAGTCGATGGCGCGAGTTTCGTGTTCTGCGCCTTTTTTGCCTGGAAATCCTGGTTGCTGCTCGACGAGGCCTGGACCGAGAACTTTCATTCAGAATCCACGTGGGGGCCGCCGCTGTGGATCCCCTATTCGCTCATGACTATCGGTATGTCCCTCCTCGCCGCCCAAATCCTGATGCAGGTTGTTCTCGCGCTGACGCCGCGAAGGTCGCCTGAATGACGACCGCCGCCATCGGGCTCCTGTACGGCGCCGCCACACTTCTTGCGATGTTCGCCGGCATGCCGATCGCCTTCGCGCTCGGCGCAGTCGCGACCGTGTTCATGATCGTTTTCATGCCGGCCGCTTCGGTCGATACGATTACGCAGAACGTCTATGAGGAAATGGCGTCCATCACGCTACTTTCGATCCCGCTCTTCATCCTCAAGGGCTCGGCGATCGGCCGGTCGCGCGCCGGCCAGGACCTCTACGGCGCGCTCCACGCCTGGATGCACCGCATTCCGGGCGGGCTCGGCATCGCCAATGTGTTCGCCTGCGCACTGTTCGCCGCAATGGCGGGGTCGTCCCCCGCGACCTGCTCGGCGATCGGCTCGGCCGGCATTCCGGAAATGCGCAAGCGCGGCTATTCGGGCGGCTTCGCGGCCGGAATCATCGCCGCCGGCGGCACGCTCGGCATCCTGCTGCCGCCGTCGATCACCATGATCCTCTACGCGGTGGCGGCCGAACAATCGCTCGGCCGCCTGTTCCTTGCCGCGATCGGCCCGGCCCTGTTGCTGGTGGTTTTGTTCGCCGGCTATACGGGCTG
>WNFG01001726.1_pt1 | contig 18361 bp, 15 predicted proteins | sample 5400431 | NCBI WGS metagenome assembly WNFG01 (sample SAMN13153346, study PRJNA577476) | soil metagenome | isolation source: 120 cm saprolite under Douglas fir tree site 2 hole 3 replicate 2 | place: USA:California | collected 2015-04-18 | reverse complement strand
GCTGATCGAGGTGGCGCCGGGAGTTGGTCTTGACGACATCCAGGCGCTGACGGAGCCGCGGTTGATCGTCGCTGATGACGTGAAAGAGATCGCGGTTTGATCCGCCCGCTTGCGCTCGCAGCCGCTGTCGCCATCGCGGCCGGAGCGTTCGAGCCGTTCTACTTCCGCATCTTCCTCCTCAACCGCGGGCGCGTTTCCGCGAACGAGGTGGCGCTGCCGTATAGCAAAATGCCCGGGGCGCGCGAGCTCATCCTCGAGGTCCGGGCCCGGACGAAGCCGGGCGACGTCATCGGCATCGCCGTTCCCTTCACGAAATGGGATCAGGGCTATTCGTACCTCTACACGCGCGCCCTCTATCCACTGACGGGCCGCGTGGTTCTGCCGCTGATCGATGAGCATGACCGTCCGCGCGCCGACAACCTGGCGCGAGCAAACGTCGTGGCCGCCTATCGCTGCGAGCCGCACCTGGCCGGCTTCGCCGTGGTCTGGCGCGGACGCGACGGGATGCTGCTGCGGAGAACACCGTGATCGTCGAATTGTGCGCGATCGCACTCGCGCTCGCCGTTGGCATTCCTCTGGCGCGGATGCTCAACTCCCTCCGCGTCTCCGCATCTCCGCGTGACAACGTTTCCCTCCTGACCGGCGGGGGATTGCTCCTCGGCATCGGCATCTGCGCGGCAATGCCGGCCGTCCTGCCGTGGTCACGATGGTTCATCGTTCCCGCGCTGCTGGTCATTGCCGTGGTCATGGCCGGCCTCTCCGCCTGGCGTAGCGCCGGCAGCTCGCCGCCCGGACCGCCACCGGCTCCCTCGCGGTGGGCACTCCTGTTCTACGCACTGGCCCTCATCGCCCTCATCGGCTATGCCCTCTACGCCACCGTCGCTCCTCCCCCCGAATTCGACTACCTGACCAACTGGGGCTTCAAAGCAAAGGCCTTCTTCGAGGTGCGTTCCATCGACTGGCAATTCCTCGGAAAGGCGATCTACTTCAATGTGCACCCCGACTATCCGCTCCTCCTTCCGCTGACCTACGACTTCATCGCCATCCTCCGCAACGGTTGGAGCGATGCACACCTCGGCGTCGTCCATGTCGCCTTTGCGACGGCATTGCTGCTGGTCATTCATGGCGCGGCGCTGGAGGAGACGAGGTCGCGCCTCGCCGCGGCCTTCATCACCGCCGCCCTCGTGCCGTTCGCGGCGACGCCGTGGATCGGGCTGGCGGAGGGGCCGTTCGTCGCGTTCGCAACGTCGGCTCTGTTGCTGATCCGGCGCGGCAACATGGCCCTCGGCGCGATTCTGCTCGGGCTGGCGGCGTCGACGAAGAACGAAGGTCTGGCCCTGATCGTGGCCGCTGCCCTCGGCCTGGTCTGCGCGCGCCGCGCCCGCGACGTCATCCGGCTCTGGCCGGCCGTGGCCATCCCGCTGCCGTGGCTCATCGCCCGTTCCCTTCACTCGCTTCTGACGGATATCGCCGCCGGTGGTGTGATGGCGCGCGTCGTCGCCCATCTGCGCAATCCGATGCCGCTCATCGCCGCGATCTCCTCGGTATCGCTGGGCAAGCCGCTGCTCTGGATCGCGCTGGCGATCGGGATCGTGATTGCGTCGCGTACGCTGGCCACGCGCGAGCGCTTCCTCATGGTCACGCTCGCCGTTCAGTTCGCCTGCTACATCGGCGCGTACCTGGCTACGCCGTTCGATCTGGCCTGGCATGTGACGTGGTCGTGGGAGCGGCTGGTGGCGCATCTGACGCCGGCGTTGACCTACGTCGTCCTGGCCTCGCTCATCGAGAAGGCAGAAGGATGAAGGCAGAAGGCAGAAGGATAAGGATGAAGGATGATCCTTCACCTTCATCCTTCTGCCTTCATCCTTCTGCCTTCATCCTTCTGCCTTCCGCCTTCTGCCTTCTGCCTTTACTACGGCGCGGACATGTCGCTCTCGTTGGAGATGTCGATGGTCTCGAATTGCGCGCCGAGCGCTCTCACCCCCATCCAGACCTCGGCCAGGAGGATGCCCACCGCCGGCATCGTGGCCACGGCCACGAAGGCTGGATTTCCCGCGAAGAACTTGTAGGCGATCCAGAGCGACGGAAGGAAGACGAGGGCAGCGGGGATGAGGGCGACAGCGAGAACGAGCAGATTGCCGGCCAGAACCACCAGCCGCTGACCGGTCATCACGAATCCGCGCGGCTCGTCTTTGCCGCGCATCGCCCACGCCGGAAAGAGAACGGGGACGGCGTTGCGGATCAGGAGCTGAACCGCGATTACCGGCAGCGTGAGGATGAGCACGGCCACGATGAACTGTGGTGTGGCTACGAAGCGGAAGAGTGGCTTGATTGTGCCCGACATGCCGATCAGCACCGCGGCCGCGGTCGAGAACAGCATCTCCAGAATCGAGATCACGGCCAGCGGCGCGGCGATCTCCGCGGCGATCAGACGATCGCCCGCGATCGGGTAGCTCTTCAGCACTTCCAGCCGCGGCATGTCCAGGCGGAGATCGTTCGCGAAGACGTTCGGCGCCAGGAGCGGGAACATGCATGCCATAACGAGTAACCCAGATCCGATCCCCAGGTATCCGGCCGAATTGTGCGACCAGAGCGCCATGCCAAGCAGGAAGGCCAGGGTCAGGGCGAAGACCGCTACCCAGGCAATCGAGTTGCGCACGAGGGCGATCAGATTCTTCCAGACGATGGCCACTTCGACCGGACCGGTCTCGTGCAGACGGAACGGCGGCGGTGCGCGGCGGAACATCACCAGCGTGCCGGCGCGCTGACCGCGCACGCGGTCCTTGCGCGCGGCCCGTTTCTGCGAGGTGGCCAGGGATGCTTCTTCGAAGGAGACGTTGAGGGCGACGGTGATGTAGAAGAAGGCCACGCCGAGGGCGACGACGGCGAGCACGGAGAGGGCGAGCGTCGACAGAGAGGCGGGCAATGCTGCCGAGGCAAAGAGGCGAGGGATGAAGAGAATCGTCCGGATCAGCGGCTTCTGAAACGGCGCGGCCGCGCGCAGCGCTTTGAAGACAGAGGAGGCGTCTTTGAGGCCGGCGAAATGGATCGTTCGGAGCTCGGACACGGCGAGCCAGAAGAGACCGGCCACGATCGCGGCAACGCCGAACAGGCGGGCCACGAAGCCGACGTGCAAGAGCCGAAGCCGGGCGCGACCGAGGGAGACCAGCATGAAATAGATCGAGAGGACGGAGATGACGGCCCACATCCCGACGAAGAGCCCGTTCCGCCACCAGCCGAGCACCGTCATGATCAGCGCGCTGAACATCGCCTGCGGCTGTGCGCGGAGGATCTTGTAGAGGAGGATCTCGCGCCGCCGCAGCGGTGCGGGAAAGAGGAAGGCGATTTCTGTTTCGCTGAAGTCGAGTCCGCCGGAGTCCGCCGGCAACGCCCACGCCAGGATCATCAGCAGCAGAAGGACCACGCTGGCGACATCGACGATGATCGGAGTGATCGACATCGTTTTCAATATCACCCTGCCGTTGCTGGCCCCGGCCGCTCGCCGGAAGATCAGGAACCAGAAGTAGATGCCCCCGGCGATCGCTCCGATGAGGTAACGCGGCTGGCGCAGACGCCGGAGGCGCTGCATGATCCGGTTCTTCAGCGTCAGGAATGCAACCGTTAGGAAGGTACTGATCACGCCGACGGCGTCTCCTCGGCGGTGATCTTCAGGAAGGCGTCCTCGAGCGAGAGGTCGTTGCGGCCGCTGGTGATCTTCCACTTCAGGTTGTCGATGGTGTCGTAGGCGATGCGGGTGCCGTGCTGGATGACGGCCACGGTGTCGCAGAGCTCTTCGACGAGATGAAGCAGATGCGAGCTGAGGACGACCGAGGCCCCGGCCTGGGATCGGCGGACGATCGACTCTTTCATCCGGCGGATGCCGAGGGGATCGAGGCCGGTCAGAGGCTCGTCGAAGATCAGGACGTCGGGATCGTGGATGAAGCCGCAGGCGATCATCAACTTCTGCTTCATCCCGCGCGAGAGCTCGGAGGGGAGTGCTTTGCGCTTGTCGGCCAGCTCGAATTCGCGAAGGAGCGGCCCTATCTTCTCTTTGACGCCGGTGACCTGGTAGAGCCGGGCCACGAACTGCAGATGCTCTTCGACGGTGAGGTAATCGAAAAGACGCGGCTCATCCGGCATGAAGGCCAGGTGCCGCTTGGCGTCGACGGCATCGTTGCGAAGGTCGAAGCCGCAGATGCGGATGGTGCCCTCCGTGGGCGGGTGGATCCCGGCCAGCGCGCGCAGCGTGGTGGTCTTCCCCGCGCCGTTGGGCCCAACCAGTCCAAGGACCTCGCCGCGCTTCACGGCGAAGGAGAAGTCCTTCACCGCGACGAGGGAGTCGTAATTTTTCGTGAGGCCGTTGACCTCGATGCCGTAGTCCATGTGTGGGGGATGATACGGCGTGGAGGGGTGCTTGTTGCGGAAGCGATCGTCGCAACGGAGCGCTGGCGTCTCGCCGCCGGTCTGGGCAAGACTCCCAACATGGCGGGTAACCTCCTCAGCGGCGAGACGCCAGCGCTCCGGTCTCGCCGTGAGCGGCGTCACTATCCGCACACTGCTCGGCACCTTTCGTGAACAGCTCATCCGTTCGTATGCGAGTGCCTTGGAAACCGGTTGCCATTCTCACGACGATTACGACGGTTCTGTTGTCCCTCCTGCTCCTGCCGGCCTGCTGTTGCGTGAAGGGACCGCTGGCGCCGGCGATCGGGCCGGCGAAGACGGAAATCCCGCTGATTGGGACCGAGCCGATTCCGACGCCATCCGAGGCGGCGGCGAAGGCACCGACGCAAACGTTCATGCGCAACGTCTGGTTCCACATCGATCAGGATGCCTATCTCGACATTCACACCCTGCGCGGCGAGATGGTGTCGAAGGCGCCGGGAACGCCACTGAACTTCGACAACAAGACGTCGTTCGTGCTGAAGGTCGATACCGGAGAGATCGGGATGCGCAGCGCCAGCCTCGATGTGCTGATGAACCGTTACATCTTCGGCTACCCGAATCCGCCGCTGCGTAATCTGCATGTCGAGCCTTCCGGCAGGCAACTCAAGCAGAGCGGCATCATCCACAAGATCGTCGACATCCCCTTCACGATGTGGGCGGACGTCTCGGCCTCGAACGGGATGATCCGCATCCATCCGACGAAGATCGACATCTGCGGCATCAACGGCATCGGCCTGCTCAAAGCGGTCGGTATGACCATGGAGAAGATGCTGAAGCTGCCGAAAGAGCGCGGGATCTCCGCTCAGGGGAACGACCTGCTGCTCGATCCCAATCACGCCCTGCCGCCGCCGCAGGTCGAGCTGCATCTCGTCGACGTCCGCATCGAAGGCGACGAGCTGGTGCAGATCTTCGATGCCGGCCGCCATCTCCCGGAGATGGTGCTGCCGCATCCGGAGGAGAAGAACACGATGTACTACCGCGGCGGCACGCTGCGGATGGGGAAGCTGCTGATGGTCGACGCCGATATGCAGGTCGTCGACACCGACCCGAGCGACCCATTCGACTTCATGATCGACCGTTACAACGATCAACTCGTCGCCGGCTTCGACCGCAATCAGCCCAACTACGGGCTGTTTGTCTTCATGCGTGATTTCGATGACGTTGGGAAGCCGATGCGGCCTGGGGAGAGGGGGGCGCCGTAGGGTGGTTGCTGGGTTACTGAGTTGCTCGGTTACTGAGTTGCTTGGTTACTTGGTCTCGCGGTCTCGCGGTTGCGGGGTCTCGCGGTGTGTAGTCGGACGGTCTCGTAGGGTTGCTATCCCACCGCGCGACTGCGAGACCGCGCAACCCAGCAACCAAGCAACTCAGCAACCAAGCAACCCAAAACGACAAGGGCGGCTCGCGCCGCCCTCTCGCTTACAACCTCTGTCTATAGGTTTACTGGGGAATCGTGACGTTCGCCGCCTGAAGTCCTTTCGGACCCTGCACGAGGTCGAACTCGACCTGGGAACCTTCGGCCAGTGAGCGGAAACCTTTCGACTGAATGGCCGAAAAGTGAACGAACACGTCCTCGCCCCCCTCGGTGGTGATGAAGCCGAAGCCCTTCGCATCGTTGAACCACTTGACTGTTCCGGTGCTACGCATTCTTGAGAATCTCCTTTGATTTGTTACCGATATTTCGTGAGGCTGCCTGGAGATCCGTAGAGGCGACCAACGTCACTCAACGGCTCGCGTACAGACTAATCACGCCAGACTCGGACCAACATTGAGAGGGGGGACGCCTATTTCCACGGCTTTTTCCGGCGGAAGGCGATGGTGGTGACAAGACCGGCCATGAGCACCACGGCGGCGGTACCGGCGGCCACCGGAGCAACGGTGCTGTGCGCCGGCTCGAGCGTGACATCGAGGCCGTCGCGCATTTCGTTAAGGGAGGCCAGATGGTCCGGCACAGCAGCCACCGATACGGCATCCTTCGTGGCCCGGAGCATCGTGGTGATGACCAGATCGCGTCCATGCGCGATGTGCTGCTCGTAGTGCAGCGCCGGACCGTCGAGGACGGTGTCGTTCTCGTCGACACGCGCCTTGGCGCCTCCTCGGATGATGAGCCGCTCGGTCACGTCGAGCGGATAGGTGATCGCCAGCGGCATGGAGCGCACCAGCGTCTCGGGATGCGTCAGGTGCTGCTCGACCGCACGCGGGTAGTAGGTCCAGGAGCCGTTCTTCCAGAGGTCGTGGATGGTGTAACGCTCGTGGAGGACGAGAACGTTGCGGAGGCGATCATCGGCGATCGACGGCTGGCCGAGCGCTTCGATGCGCGGATGGTCGGCCGCGTAGCGATTGAGATGAGACCTGGCCACGTCGGCCAGCGACTCACTGGCCATTTGGGAGCGGATGTCATCCGCGTCGTGCCCGGAGTAGGTCGAGGTGACCTCGAGCGTCGTCCGCTGTTTGTCGCCGCGGATGACTTCTTCGACGACGACGTTGCCGCGATTGTGGACGACGATCGGCGCCAGCGCCTTTGTTTCCGGGCGGACGATCAAGGTGCGCTCATCGCTCGGCGTCTCGATCGTGGCCAGCGTTCCCCCCTGATCGGCGAGCGTGCCGTCGATCCAGTAGGTTTTGCCGCCGTCGAGGACCTGCGTGATCACGTGGTCGAACAGGAAGGGCGACGGCAGGTAGCCGTCCAGGTGCGTCCGCAGCTTCGTATTGACCAGCGCCGGGTAGGCCTCGATGCCGAGCTCGCGGAGGAGCGCGGCCAGCAGGAGCGCTTTGTCTTTGCAATCGCCGTAGCGCTGGGTCAGGACGGCTGACGGTTGCCGGGGCTCGTGCGAGCCGCGGCCCATCTCGATGCCGAGGTAGCGGATGTCGTCCTGCACGAACCGGATCGCGGCCACGATCTGCGCGTCGCGGTCTCGATTCGCCTTCCGGATCTCGTTCGCCAGCCTGGTGACCGCGGCTTTCGACGTGTCGTCGAGGTGGAAAAGCGCATCGGCCCACCGTGCCACCTCGTTCCATGAGGCGTACTCGGTCACCTGCACGGTCTCCCACGGCTCGTACCAGTCGGGGATCGAATCTTCCGCGGCGGTCGATCCGACGTCGCGCCGCTCCCACGTGTACACATCTTCCGCGCCGCGATGTTCGATCTTCGCCGGCTTGCTGAGGTGGATCGGGCGATTGGCCGGCCAGAGCATGCGGTGGCGCATCACGCGTGTCGGCACGTGCGCGCTGAAATCAAATTCGTCCGCGTAGCGGCCGCCGAGGAGCGGGTTCGAGCCTTCCAGGGTCCAGGAGTAGTCGATCACATCGCCGGGCCGGACATCCTTGAGAAACAACAGCGCCGTGAGCTGTCCGTCGTAGATGCTGTCCTTGGAATCGGATTCCTTCTCGATGATGCGCACTTCATCGCGCGCCATCTCCTCGATCCGTTTTCCATCGCGGATGATGGCCACGTCGTGGAGCACGAGCCGCTGATACGAGGGATCGAAGTCGATGCTCAACTGGGAGGCGCTCTGTACGCCGGCCGAGGTCACGACGCGCCGCACGCGGCGGTAATACTCGTCGACGTTCGCGCCAGCGACGTGAACCTGATGATCTTCGAGCAGTCCGTCGATGCCCGAGCGGGCGCTGCCGTTTGCGGTGCGCGTGTCGGCGATAACGGGTTCGATCCAGGCAGGCGCATGGCGGACTTCGAACTGGGCAGCGTCGTCGGCGCGAACGGCAGCGTCTGCCGGGACGGCGAACAGGAGAATGAGGAGGAGTCTGTTGAGCATGCGCTTCGCGCGTTGTCGGTTATCGGTTGTCGGTTGATTGGACGTTTTGCACGCGTCGGTGGTGGAACACGCGGCAGGGCAAGACTTATTTTCTCTTCTTCGTTCCACGCGGTGAACCCACCGACAACCGAGAACCGACAACGCGCCGAAGGCGCCGTGTCGCCGCCCATGAGCAGATCGGACAGCCTTCGAAATCGTGATTGCGGGCCGGGCAGTACTCGCGGCCGAAGTAGATGATCTGCAGGTGGCGCTTCGCCCACTCGTCGCGTGGGAAGAGCTTCTTCAGGTCCCGCTCGGTCTGCTCGACGTTCTTCCCTGACGACAGTCCCCAGCGCTCGGCGAGGCGGTGAATGTGGGTGTCGACCGCAAAGGCCGGCTCGCCGAATGCCTGCGACATGACCACGCTGGCGGTCTTGTGGCCGACGCCGGGGAGTTTCTCGAGAGCCTCGATGTCTTTCGGGACGTTCCCGCCGTGCTCATCGACGATCGTCTGCGCCAGCTTGCGGATATTGCGCGCTTTCCCGGGAGCGAGGCCGCAGCTCCGGATGAATGCCAGGATCTCCCCCTCGCTGAGCGCCGCGAGTTTCTCCGGCGTCGAGGCGCGTTTGAACAGAGCCGGCGTCACCTTGTTGACCTGCACGTCGGTCGTCTGCGCCGAGAGCACGACGGCGACGAGCAGTGTGAAGGGATCGGCGTGCTCGAGGGGGATGGGCGGGGAGGGGTAGAGGTCGTCGAGAATCTGGCCGATCCGGTTTGCTTTGTCCTGCTTCTTCATCCGCGCTCGATGATGTCACGCCAGGCCGCAACCGCTTCCGGCATCGGTGGAGAGGCCATCTCCGGCTTGCCGGCCAGTTCGAGCATCTCGTGTGGCTTGACGTTCCCTGATTTCCCACGAAGCAGTCCCCGCACGTAGGCCTGCGCCGCCACCTCGCCACGCCGCTCGAGGATGTGCTCGAAATAGAGCCACTTCTCGTCCCAGCAGACGATGCGCGAGCGGACGGTGAATCGTTCGAAGGGGAGGAGGGACTTGCGGTAGCGGATGAATGTCGCCCCGACCATCGGCCGCCATCCACGCTTCAGAACCGGCCGCAGCAATCGCGTGCGCGCCAGGATCTCCACGCGGCCGATGTCCATCATGCTCAGGTACCGGCCGCTGTTCATGTGCATGTTGAGATCGAGATCGTTCGGCCAGACCCGCATGGCGATGACGCAGTCATCGAGAATTCCGAGCGGCCGCCGGAACCGGCTCCTGAAGATCGCGAAGAGGAAGCGGAAGAGGACGACCATGGAGGGCAGTAGATTAGTGGATTAGTGGATCAGGCCAAGGCATACATCCTGCACTTCTAGCCGGTGATTTCTGCGCGCGACAAGACGATTTAACCTCGAGAGCCCTTCTCCCCCAGCGCTTTTCAGCTGGGGGAGAAGGTGCCGAAGGCGGATGAGGGGGCGCTTCACGCGGACGTCAGTAGCCCACCAGCAGCATGGCAACCATCCATGTGACGCCTTCAATCGTTCTCGGACCAGCGTCGGTAGATTGCATCTATCGCGTAGACGCCCCCCTCATCCGCCTTCGGCACCTTCTCCCCCCGCAAAAAAACCGCGGGGGGAGAAGGACTCTCGACGAAAAGGGGTCGTAAGAGGTTCAGGCAGACGGTTTCTAATCCACTAATCCACTGATCCACTCGGTTCCTCAATTCAAATCAAAAAGCAGCACCTCCCCATCCCCCGCGATGGTCACTTTCGTCTCCTCCTCGATCGCCGCCCCATCGCCGGCGCGGAGCGCCTGTCCGTTGAGCGACATGGAGCCGCGCGCCACCTGCAGCCATCCGTAGCGGTTCGGACGGAAGTCGAAGGCGACGCTGGCGCCGTCGCGCAGCGTCGTGGTGTAGAGATCGACGTCCTGGTGAATCGTCAGCGAGCCGTCGCGGCCATCGTGCGATGCCACCAGGCGAAGCTTGCCATCGCGCTCGGAAGCGGGAAACTCCTTCTGGTCATACTCTGGCCGAATCCCGTGGCGCTCCGGCAGAATCCAGATCTGGAGAAGGTGCACCGGCTCGTCCGACGCGTTCTTCTCGCTGTGCTTCACGCCGGTGCCGGCGCTCATGCGTTGCACTTCGCCGGGGCGGATCGCCGAACCGGTGCCCATCGAATCGGCGTGACTCAGCGCTCCTTCCAGCACGTACGTGACGATCTCCATGTCGCGATGCCCATGTGTGCCGAAGCCCCGCCCGGGCGCTACGTAGTCCTCGTTGATCACGCGCAGGGCGCGGAAGCCCATGAAGTCGGGGTCGTGATAATCGGCGAACGAGAACGTGTGGTAGGTGTTGAGCCACCCATGGTTGAAATGTCCCCGCTCCTCAGACTTGCGGATGCGAATCATTTTTCTTCCTCCCATTGCCACAACAAGAAACCATTCCGGCTTACAATAACCATCCCATCAAAGCGAAGGAGTCGCGCATGCGTCTCGGACGGGCATTTATCGTTGTGATCGTTGCGTTCGCCGCCTCGGCGCTCGGTCTGGCTCAGGAGAGTTTGCCACCTGCGGCCCCCGACTGCACGTTGCGGCCCGAACAGATGCATGGCCACGAGCGCGACGTCTGGCGCATCCTCTCGGTTCATGCCGAACAGCTCGCGCCGAGCGCAACAGCCAACGGCGCCGCGGCCGGCCGCGGCCGCGCCGCCCGCCCTCCGAACGGACCGCCCTTTCCTCAGTACAAGTCGGCGAACTTCATCGACGACGAGATCTACGGAAAGATGGTGCGCGACAGGATCCAGTGGACGGTGGCTTCGGGCGATGACGAGTTCCTCCGCCGTGTCACGCTCGACCTCACCGGCGAGATTCCCACGCGCGACGCCGTCAAGGCGTTTCTGGCGGACGCGAGGCCCGACAAGCGCGAGAAGGTGATCGATCAACTCATCGCTTCCGACGCCTTCGCAGACCGCTGGTCGATGTGGCTCGGCGATCTCGTGCAGAACGTTGTGAATGCGTCGAATTCGAGCATCGGCTCGGTCGGCCGCGATTCGTATGCCCATTTCCTCCACGACTCGATCCAGACCGGCAAGCCCTACGACTGGATCGTTCGTCAGTTGATTTCCGGTTCCGGCGATGAGGCGTCGCACGGCGAGGTTCTCTTCTGGAAACGCCAGATCCAGAACAACGGCCCCAGTCAGGACACGTTGGACAACCTTTCCGCCTTCTCCGGGTCTCGCTTCCTCGGCCTCACGCTGCAGTGCCTTTCCTGTCATGGTGGATTCGCTCACCTCGAGCAGGTCAATTCATCCCTGGCGAAGAGGAAACGGATGGACTTCTGGCAGAACGCCGCGTTCTTTGCGCAGGTGACCACCACCTCGATGACGTATCCGGTAGGCTCGAACTCGAAGATCTCGGTCTACAACGACAACACCACCGGTACCTACCGGCTCAATACCAATTCCGGCAACAAGACGCCGCGGCAGCCGATCGACGGTGTCAGTGCCGTCGAACCAGCGTTCATCCTCACCGGCGAAAAGCCGGCGCCCGGGGAGGTGCGCCGCGCGGCCTATGCGCGCATGCTGACCGCGCATCCACAGTTCGCCCGCGCCAGCGTCAACTACCTTTGGCAAGAGCTCTTCGGTCTCGGTATCGTGGAGCCGGCCGACAATCACGATCTTCTCCGGCAGGATCCGGCCAATCTGGCGAATGGAGCGGTCCTGCAACCGACGCACCCCGTGCTCCTGACGAAGCTGGCGAACGCCTTCATCGCCAATGGCTATGACCTTCGCGCCACGCTGAAGTTGATGGTGATGTCGAACGCGTACCAGCTCTCTTCGCGCTATACGCCGAGTGCCTGGAACGAGACGTGGACGCCATACTTTGCACGCCACTATCCACGGCGGCTGATGTCGGAAGCTCTGCTCGATGCGGTCATGCGCGCCACCGGGGTCGGTGCCAGCATCGGCGGTGGGACGTTCGGCCCGGTTCCGAAAGCGATGATGCTTCCGGACACGAATGAGGGTGGTAACTACCGCCTGTTCCTGAATACCTTCGGCCGAGGAAATCGCGACGATGATGCTCGAAGCGACGACACCTCGGCGGTCCAGGCACTGACGCTGCTCAATGACCCGATCGTCGTTGCCCGCGTGCGCAACGTCACCGCCGGCTCAACGGTCCAGACAACACTCGCGGCAACGAAGGACATGGGCACGATCGTCGACACGCTGTATCTGTCGACGCTTGGGCGCTACCCGACCGCGGCCGAGCGGACGGCAGCCATCGCGCAGCTCGGCAGTGGTGACCTCACCAAGAAGACCGAAGACCTGCAGTTCGCACTGCTGAACAAGCTGGAGTTCCTGTTCAACTAACAGGGGACGAGGATGCGACATGAGAAAACACGACGACTGTGAATGCGAACGCGGTGGATCGTTTCCCCTCTTCGGCGACGGATTCTCGCGCCGTCGATTCATGCGATTGGCCGGCACCAGCCTGGTGGCGTCCTATTTTGCGCCCGTGCTCAGCGCCCGCCTCCTGCAAGACGTCAAAGCCGTTAAGCCATCACTGCACAACACGGCAAGGAACTGCATTCTCATCTTTCTCTCCGGCGCGCCGAGCCACGTCGATACCTGGGACTTGAAAGAGGGGACGTGGACGCCGGCCAATTTCGATCCCACCTCGTACGGCACGTTCCGCTTTCCGCAGGGGTTGATGCCGAACACCGCCAGTCAGCTCGACAAAGTGTGCATCGTCCGCAACGGCCTGGCCTGGGCGGCGGTTCACTCGCTCGCGCAGACGTGGGCGCAGATCGCGCGCAATCCGAGCGGCGCCACGGGAGCGATCGCACCACACATCGGCGCCGTCGTGGCTTTGGAAGCGCAGATCAATCAGCAGCCCGGCGATGTGCTGCCCGGCTTCGTCTCGATCAACCAGTTGATGGCGGGGTCGGGATACCTGCCGGCCCGCTATGCGCCGTTCCCGGTCACGGCCTCGCAGAACGGGCTGGCCGCGCTCACGCATCCTGACGGCACTGCACGCTTTGCCGACCGATGGAATCTGATTCAGAAGGTGGACGACGATCGCACGAGCGGCGGTCTGGGGCGGAACGCCTCCGACATGGACGCGTTTTACGATCAGGCCAAGGCGCTCTTCGACACCCCCGAGATCGCCAGGACCTTCGCATACACCGCTCAGGAATACGCTCGCTACGGCAGCACCGGATTCGGCGGTTCGCTGGTGGTTGCGCGAAACCTCGTCGCCGCTCGTCGCGGTACACGCTTCGTACAGGTGTCCCTGGGCGGCTGGGACAACCACTCCGGTATCTACACCGCGAACGGCGGCATCTATGCACCGATGAAGAGCTTCGATCCGGCTTTCGGCGCGCTGCTGGCGGACCTCGCCGGAACGTCCGGCTCGGCGACCGGCAAGACTCTTCTCGACGAGACGCTGGTCGTCGTCATCGGCGAGTTCGGCCGCACGGTTGGCGCACTCAACGCGCAGGCGGGCCGCGATCACTTCCTGCGCATGTCTGTCGTGTTCGCGGGCGGCGGTGTGAAGGGTGGGCGTGCCATCGGCGCTACCGATCCTACCGGTGCCAACGCCACTAATTTCGGCATCCTCGGCCGCGACGCGCGGCCCGAAGACGTCACCTCGACGATCTACTCAGCCCTCGGCATCGACTACACGACCGTGCGCCACGATGACCCCCTCAACCGCGGCTTTGAGTACGTCCCCTTCGCCAAGGACGGAACGTACGGTCCAATCGAGGAAGTCTTCGGATAGCATCACTTGGTGTTCGATGACGGGCTGCACAAGCTGAGCGAACGGAGCGGCAGGCATGTATGCGTCCGCTGCCTTTCCGAGGTCGAGGCGGAGGAGTACTTTCGGAATGATCACCTCTGCGACAAATGCGCCGCGGAGGGGGACTACCCGCTGGCATCGACGCCAGATCCGAAGCGGAAGAAGAATGTTCGGTAAGGTCGCCGTCATCCACGACTGGCTGACCGGAATGCGCGGCGGGGAGCACGTGCTCGAGGCCATCCTCGATCTCGTACCGGGCGCGGAGCTCTTCACGCTCTTTCATTTTCCCGGCAGCGTTTCGCCGGCCATCGAGTCGCACACGATTCACACCTCGGCGTTGCAGCCGCTGGCGACGCGGGTCTCCAACTACCGCACGCTGCTGCCGCTCTTTCCGCGCGCCGTGAAGCAGTGGGACCTTCGCGGATTCGATCTCGTCATCAGCTCCAGCCACGCCGTCGCCAAAGGAGTTGACAGCCGCGGCAAACCACACCTCTGCTACTGCCACACGCCGATGCGCTACATCTGGGACCGGTTCGATGACTACTTCCCGCGCGGCGTGAAGCGCGCTCTGGCGCGGCCGCTGGCGGCCCGGCTTCGGCGATGGGACGTGGCCAATTCGGAAGGCGTGACCCGCTTCGTCGCCAACTCGAACTTCGTGCGCGAGCGCATTCGAGGCTACTACGGCCGCGAGGCCTCCGTGGTCCATCCATTCGCCGACGATGTCTTTCTCGCCGCGCCGCTGCCCGATGGCCGTGACGATTTCCACGCCGTTGTCTCGGCGCTGGTCCCCTACAAGCATGTCGAGCTGGCCGTCGACGCCGTGAACGACAGCAGACGGCGGCTCATCGTCATCGGCGGCGGGCCTCTCTTGGCCACTCTTCGTAAACGCAGCGGGCCCAACGTTCGGTTCCTCGGCCACGTATCGAGAGATGTGATCATCGATCACCTCGGCCGCGCACAGAGCCTGATCCTTCCCGGCGTCGAAGACTTCGGCATCACGCCGCTGGAGGCGATGTCGCTGGGGACGCCGGTGGTGGCCCTCGGCACCGGCGGCGTGCGCGATTCGGTCGTGGAGGGAATGACCGGAATTTTCTTCCAGACGGCGGCGGTACACTCGCTTCGCCAGGCTCTCGACGAGGCGGAGCGTCACACGTGGGATCGCGCGGCCATCCGTGCCCACGCGGCGACGTTTTCGCGTGCGCGGTTTCAACGGGAGATGCTCGCCGAGCTGCAAAACGAGATGCTAAAGGTCATCGCGTGATCGAGAAACGACATCGGGCGCTGTCATCCATCTACCTGATCAACGATGCCGTGGCATCGAATCTGGCCATGCTCTGCGCCTGGTTTCTCCGCTTCAGCGTGAAAGTCATTCCGGTCACGAAGGGGCAGCAGGAGGTGGAGACCTATCTCCAGCTTCTGCCGATCGTGACCATCGTTTTCCCGCTCGCCTTCGCAGTGCAGGGGCTGTATCGCATCCGGCCGACGCGGTCGAAAGCGGAGGAGTGGCTGTCGGTGGCCATCGGGTCGATCGTGGCCACGGTGGTCTTCTCCGGCGTGCTGCTGTGGCTGCGGCCCGGACGCCCGGACATTCTCTACTCGCGGGCGACGCTGCTGATCTTCCTCGTCTGCGCGATCATCTTCGTGATCCTCGGCCGGGCCATCGTGCGGGCGATCGTGGAGCGAGGACACCGGGAAGGGAAGCGGCTCGACCGCGTGCTCATCGCCGGCAGCGGCGAGCTGGCCAGCGCGGTGGTGGACCGTGTGAACGGACATCGCGAGCTCGGGTTCCGCGTAGTCGGCTATCTCCGCAACGGCGAGGAGTCGAAGCTCGATGATCTGGAATGTCTCGGAACCATCGATGACGCCGAGCGCGTGATCGATGAAAAGAAGATCGACCACGTCTTCGTGGCGCTGCCGCACGCCTCGTCGGAGGCGATGATGGTTCTGCTCGACCGCCTCGTGCGCAGCGTCGTAGCTATCCACGTCGTCCCCGACCTCCTGCAGTTCATGGTGCTGCGCTCCCGCGTCGAGGACCTCGACGGTCTGCCGACCATCAACCTCTCCGAGACGCCGCTGGAAGGGTGGAGCAGGTTCCTCAAGCGCGGGTTCGATCTCGTCGTGGCCACCATCGCCCTGATCGTCTTCTCGCCGGTGATGCTGATCGTTGCCGTCGCCATCAAGCTCGGCGACCGCGGTCCGGTGTTCTACCGCCAGGAGCGGATGGGGCTCGACGGCAAGCCGTTCGATATTTTCAAGTTCCGCTCCATGCGCGTCGGCGCGGAAAAGGACACCGGCGCCAAGTGGGCCGAGAAGGATGACCCGCGCCGGACGCGCGTGGGCGCCTTCATCCGGAAGACGTCGCTCGACGAGTTGCCGCAACTGTTCAACGTCCTCCTCGGCGACATGAGCGTGGTCGGCCCCCGCCCCGAGCGCCCGCAGTTCGTCGAACAGTTCCGCGCCGAGTTCCCGCACTACATGCTCCGCCACAAGGTCCGGGCCGGCATGACTGGATGGGCGCAGGTCCACGGCTGGCGCGGCAATACCTCGATCCGCATCCGCATCGAGCACGATCTCTACTACATCGAGAACTGGTCGCTACTGCTCGATCTGAAGATCCTCTTCATGACCGTGATCCATGGGCTAAAGCAGGAGAACGCGTACTAACCGGAGCGGTGGCGTCTCGCCCCCGGTCTGGCAAGACTCCACATATTTTCCTGTAACCTCCGCATCGGCGAGCCCCTTCGGCTTCGCTCCAGGGCAGGCTCTGCTGCGCCAGCCGGCGAGACGCCAGCGCTCCGGAGGTTCCAGAATTGGCCTGAAAGCCTCCCGGAAAAGGCTCGGAGTCCACTTAACTCACCAGAAATGGTGAGCTCACACTCGTAGAGTCCATGAGTGGACTCCTCGAGTCCACTAGTCGACTCCACGAGTCCACTAGTGGACTCCACGACCTCACTAGGTGGACTCCACGAGTCCATTAGTCGACTCCACGAGTCCACTAGTGGACTCCACGACCTCACTAGTGGACTCCACGAGTCCACTAGTCGACTCAGGGGGTGCGCCGCAACGTAGGCCGGACTCGCCTGTCCGGTCGCGCATGAGGACCAAGAACCTTTTAAGTGTGGCCTAAAGCCTCTGGAAAGTGCCGGCCCTTCTATAATCCGCCCCTACATGGGCAAAAACTCCGAAACTCTCTTCCAACGTGCGCAGGAGATCATCCCCGGCGGCGTCAACTCGCCGGTGCGCGCCTTCCGAGGGGTGGGCGGCACGCCGCTGTTCATCGATCAGGCGCTCGGCTCGCGTATCTTCGACGCCGACAACGTTCAGTACATCGACTGCGTCGGCTCGTGGGGGCCGATGATCCTCGGGCACGGTCATCGTTACGTCGTCGAGGCGGTGAAGAAGGCGGCCACGCGGGGCTTCTCCTTCGGCGCGCCGACGCTCGGCGAGATCGAGCTGGCCGAGATGATCGTCCAGGCCGTTCCGTCGATCGAGATGGTGCGGCTGGTCAACTCCGGCACCGAGGCCACCATGAGCGCGCTCCGGCTGGCGCGCGCGGCCACCGGTCGAAAGAAGATCATCAAGTTCGACGGCGGCTACCACGGACATGTCGACTCGCTGCTGGTGAAGGCGGGCAGCGGCGGCGCGACGTTCAACGTTCCCGACTCCGCCGGCGTGCCGAAAGAGGTGACGGAACTGACGGTCAGCGTCGCCTACAACGATCTCGAAGCGGTACGCAACGTCATGGACGACGACGTGGCGGCGATCATCGTCGAGCCGGTGGCCGGGAACATGGGATGCGTCCCGCCGGCGGACGGTTTTCTGACAGGGCTGCGCGATCTCTGTACCGAGCGCGGCGCGCTGCTCATTCTCGACGAGGTGATGACCGGCTTCCGCGTGGCCTACGGCGGCGCGCAGTCGGTCTACGGCGTGAAGCCCGACATTACGACCCTCGGCAAGATCATCGGCGGCGGCATGCCGATCGGCGCGTACGGCGGACGGCGCGAGCTGATGCAACTCGTCTCGCCGCTGGGTCCGATGTACCAGGCCGGAACGCTGTCGGGCAATCCGGTGGCCGTTGCGGCGGGGAAGGCCACGCTCGGCGTGTTGAAGAACTCGTCGATCTACGCCGATCTCGAAGAGCGCTCCGGCGAATTCGAAACGGGCGTTCGCAAGGCGGCCGAAAAGCACGGCGTGCCGCTGACGATCAATCGCGCAGGCTCGATGTGGACGATCTTCTTCACCGAGGGCCCGGTCACCGATTACGAGAGCGCGAACCGCTCGAACCGCGACAAGTTCGCCCGCTTCTTCCATCTGATGCTGGCCGAGGGCGTGTACCTGCCGCCATCGCAGCTCGAGGCGGCATTCTTCTCCGCGGCGC
>WNFG01006321.1_pt1 | contig 18375 bp, 19 predicted proteins | sample 5400431 | NCBI WGS metagenome assembly WNFG01 (sample SAMN13153346, study PRJNA577476) | soil metagenome | isolation source: 120 cm saprolite under Douglas fir tree site 2 hole 3 replicate 2 | place: USA:California | collected 2015-04-18 | reverse complement strand
ATTCTCGCTGATAGAGGATTTACTGTAAAGGAAAAATCACTGTATGCGGAAGCCCGCGGCCGTAACCTTGGACGCAGGCGTCCCGTCTGTGGCGACGATTTGCGGGGGACGAACTGCAATCTCGACGAATGACGCCTGGCGCGCGGCGAACAGAAAATCCGCAAAGGCAAAGTACGCCAGCGAGACCGTCACAACCAACGTCGTATAAACGCGCGGGGCCGGGCCCATCCATCCTGAAGTCGCCACACAAAGAACGAACGCGACCATGAGTCCGGCAATGCGCAGCAACATCGACAGAAAGCTGGCGCTGGCAAACTCCGGCCGGTGTGAGCGCCCAAGCCCTCGTGCCGCGCGAATGGCGCGCCACGCGGAGCCGGCGCCAGCGCACAAACATACCGGAGCCAGGGCAAGATACCAGTTCACGATAGACCAGACAATCGCAATCACCAGCAACGACGGCAGCACCATGATGTAGTAGAGGGCAAAGTCAGTCTTGTCTCCGTGCGTGGCGATCTGTCCTTCAATGCCGATGGTGGCAATCAGGACAAACGTCCCCAACCACATGGAAAGGACGCGCGCGGCTTGCAGCCAGACGACCGAACCAAAACCGACTTGTCCGCGAGACTGCGCAAGGTCGCTCAGAGTCGCGTAGCGGCCAAAACTGGAGAGCACAACCCAGAGCACGGTTATCGCAGGCAAGATGCGCACGGCAAGCGAGAGCAGCACGCCTCCATTGTCCTCGATGATCTGAGCCAGCGAAGTTGCGAGGGCCAGGAGATCCCGATTGTGCCACGCCAGAGCATCAGCCTCTGTAACTGAAATGGTTCCGGAAAGCACGCGATAGGCATAGAACAGCAGACCCAGCGCCGCAAGACCAAAGGCCCACCGCCAGAGAATCTCCCAGAGCCACAGCGAGGGCTTGCGCCATGCGATGCGGAATCCTTGCGTGACTGGGTTGGGAGGGGTCATGGATCATTTGGTAATTGGGTAATTTGGTAAATGGGTAATTGAAAAGCTGCGCTGCTTACCCCCTTCAATTACCCAATTACCAAGTTACCCAATTACCCAATTTCTTAGCGCACCACAATGTTCACAAGCCTGCCGGGAATCACGATTACTTTCACAATCTCCCTACCGGCGATCTCGGCTTTGACTTTTTCGTCGGCCAGAGCACGCTCGCGTACGAATTCTTCCGGACTATCAGCGGGGACGGACACACGTGCCCGGAGCTTGCCGTTGACCTGGACCGCGTACTCAATCTCCTCTGCCTTGGCTAACGCCGGATCATATTGCGGCCATGGATGGCGCAACAAGCCACTCTTCTCTCCCAGCGTCTCCCAGAGTTCCGCGGCAAGGTACGGAGCAAACGGCGCGAGCAAGAGAACAAGTTTACGCTGGACATCGGTCAGGACTTCTGGCGGGAACTTGCCGGCTGCTATTTCCTCTTCCACTCCGTAGAGGGCGTTGACCAATTCCATGATGGCGGCTACACAGGTGTTGAAGTGCCAGCGTCCCTGGAAGTCGTCGGTCACTCGCTTGATCGTCTGGTGAAGCTTGCGCTGGATGGTGCGGGCCGACGGCGTGGACGCTGCGGCAGTGCTTAATGTCTTACTTGAAGACTTCCTGGCAACCTCAGCATGCCGCATGACAAAGCGATATGCCCTTCCAAGGAAGCGGTGTACGCCCTCGACGCCTGCTTCCTGCCAATCCAAGTCGCGGTCCGGCGGCGCTGCGAAGAGCGCATACATGCGCGTGGAGTCGGCGCCAAAGCGCGCGACCATGTCGTCGGGCGAGACCACGTTGCCCTTGTTCTTTGACATCTTGGCGCCGTCTTTGATGACCATGCCTTGCGTGAAGAGGCGCTGGACCGGTTCATCGTTGGTGATCAGGCCGATATCGCGCATGAACTTGGTCCAGAAGCGCGAATAAATGAGGTGCAAGATGGCGTGCTCGACTCCGCCGATGTACTGGTCGATCGGGAACCAATACTTCGCCGTCGGAGTATCGAACGGACGGTCGCTGACACCCGGGCTGGTGTAGCGATAGAAATACCAGGACGAATCCACGAAGGTATCCATGGTGTCGGTCTCGCGCCGCGCCGTACCGCCGCACTTGGGACATGTGGCGTTCACAAACTCCGGAAGGCGCGACAACGGCGAGCTTCCCTGCAACGTGATCTCAACGTTCTCCGGCAAGATGACGGGAAGCTGGTCTTCAGGCACAGGCACCACGCCGCACTTCTCGCAATAGAGCATGGGGATCGGCGTGCCCCAGTAACGCTGGCGCGAAATTCCCCAGTCCTTGAGCCGGTACGTGGTTGTCTTTTTGCCAAAGCCATGCTCTTCGGCGAATGCGGTCATCTTGTCAATGGCTTCCTGGTTCGAAAGCCCGTTGTACTCGCCGGAATTGATGACCAAGCTGTCTTTGTGCGTGTAAGGAAGGACCGGGGGCTCGTCCTGTCCCTGCTCGGGCGGCTCTCCGGTGCGTCGCGGAAGAATGACGACGCGGATCTCAATCTCGTACTTTTGCGCGAATTCGAAATCGCGCTCATCGTGCGCCGGGACGGACATGATGGCGCCCGTGCCGTAATCCATCACGATGTAATTTGCCACCCAGATCGGGACCTTTTCCTGATTGAAGGGATTGACGGCGTAGCGTCCGGTGAACACTCCATGCTTTTCAATGGAGCCGATGTCGCCGGTTTCTTTCGCTTTGCGCTGTTCGCCGACCAACTCTTCCACTTTGGCATGCAGTCCAGGATCGTTGCCGATGAAATCGGTGACGAGCGGATGCTCCGGCGCAAGCTGAATGGAGGTTGCGCCGAAGATGGTGTCAATTCGCGTGGTAAAGACGGTGATCTTATCGCCGGCCGGGCCTGCCGGACCATCGAGGGCAAAATCCACCATCGCGCCTTCGCTGCGTCCGATCCAGTTGCGCTGCATGGTGCGCACTTTTTCCGGCCAGCCTGTGAGCTTCTCGATGTCGTTGAGCAATTCTTCCGCGTACTTCGTGGTGCGGACGAACCACTGCTCCAACTCGCGCTGCTCCACCTGGGTCTCTTCGTGGCGCCAGCAGCATCCGGCTACGACCTGCTCATTCGCGAGCACGGTCGCGCACTCCGGGCACCAATTCACCTTGCTCTTCTTACGGTAGGCGAGACCTTTTTCGTAGAGCTTCAAGAAAAACCACTGGTTCCAGCGGTAATACTCGGGCTGACAGGTCGCAAGTTCGCGCGACCAGTCGTAGGCAAAGCCCAGCCGGTTCATCTGCGACTTCATGTGCTCAATGTTGCTGAGCGTCCATTTGCGCGGCGGAACCTTGTTCTTGATGGCGGCATTCTCCGCCGGAAGCCCAAACGCGTCCCACCCCATGGGATGAAGCACGTTGTAGCCGTTCATCCACATGTAGCGCGCCAATGCATCGCCAATGGCGTAGTTGCGCACGTGTCCCATGTGCAGCGCGCCCGAAGGATACGGAAGCATTTCCAGCACATAGAACTTCTTGCGCTTGGTGCTGGCCGCGTCAGCGGCGTAGAGCTTGGGGTCCGCCTGCCAGTGGCCGTGCCACTTCTCTTCAATACCTTGCGGCTCATAACGGGCTTCGCGCTGCTCGGTAGGATTACCGGTAATGTTCTGCGTCTCGGGCATAATTCGATCTCTAACTGACAACCAACGACTTCAATGTTTCTATGTTCCGCAAATCGTCTTTCGCTTCGTCAATCGGCGTTTCCGCAATGAACGCCGCATGCTTGGTCCGCGGATCATTCAATAGCCGGCGGAATGGCTCCAACCCGATCGTTCCCTTCCCGATATGCTCATGGCGATCTCGCTTTGAGCCTCGGGGATCTTTCGCGTCATTGCAGTGCCAGACAAATACATTGTTCAAGCCGATTGCTTCGTCCAACTTCTGCATTGTCTCCTGGTATCCGTCTTCGGAGACGATGTCACATCCGCTAACGTGGGTGTGGCATGTATCAATGCAGGCCCCCGCTGGACAGACTGTCTTCAATCGTTCCAGCAACTGCCCAACCTGCTCGAACGAACCACCCAATGAAAACTCGGCTCCCGCGGTGTTCTCAATCAGCACTCGCAAGACGGACTTTTCCAGATCCAACCCCTGCGCCGCTTCTGCGATCGAAACCGCGACCAGTTCCAGGCCTTCTTCGCGGCTGCGTCCGCGAAACGATCCGGGATGCAGCACCAGAAATTCCGCGCCCAACGCCAGCGCCCGCTGTAACTCGCCGCGAAAAGCTTCCACCGACTTGCGATGAAATTCCGGCGTCACACTGGCCAGATTCACCAGATAGCTGGTGTGAATGGCCATGGGAACCAGATCATACTTCTCGCGAAGGCGGCGCATCTCCGCGCACTGTGCCTCCGTCAGGGAGTATGGCTGCCACTGCCTGGGACTGGAGGAAAATATCTGAAAAGTATTAGCCCCCAGCCGATAAGCCCGCTCAGCGGCGCTTTGCACTCCGCCAAACGTCGATGTATGGATCCCAATGCGTCGCGGCCCCGGCTTCGGCGGCTCACCCTCCGTCCACAGCAGCACGTCTTTCATGCTGAGCTTCTTACGCCCTGACTTCTGCGGCGGCATCACGCTAAACCATTGATTTTAACATGCTAGGAATGGGAGGTCGCCAGGCGGAAATTGATTCGAACAGTCATCGACGCGGGCCGGTTGGCAGCCGTAATGCCTGGAGAAGTGATTGGAAGTCCGCGGGCACTTCGCATTCAACGGAGATATTGTCTCGCGATCGTGGATGAACGAACTGAAGATGCCCGGCATGAAGAGCGACGCGAGCAATTCGCCGCTCCGACGCTTCTGCCGGATGATACTTTCTGTCTCCGATCACCGGATGGCCGATCGCCGAAAATTGCACCCGTATTTGGTTTTGCAAGCCTGTCACCAGCGTAATTCTGACGAGCGAAGCGGCACGAAGGGGACGCTCAACCGAATACTTAAGTTCAGCGCGAGCAGCCGTGGAATCCCTCTCGGTGGTCAACTCTTGAAACATTCCTTCACGACGAAAATAGTGAACGAGTGTTCCTTCTTTGATTCCGAGATGCCCGCGCACGACAGCGAGATACTGCCTTACCGGAGTATGACCGAGAAATTGTCGAATGAGCGCGTCTCGATCGGACTCGGTTTTGGCGAAGAGCAGAATTCCGGACGTAAAACGATCGATGCGATGTACCACCAAGGCTCGTTGTCTCTTCCGTCTGAGTTCCGCAGAAAGAAGAGACAAGGCTGATGGTGTGTCAGAGCCTCTCACGGGCACACTCGGAAGTCCTGCGGGTTTATTGACGACCACAACAGCATCGTCTTCGTAGAGCACGTTAAGCGCCGACGAGGAACGACCTTGCCGCCTTCCCTGCTTTCCTGAACGGTGACCGCCCTTGTGTGGACGTTTCTTCATTGCATGGTCCGTCGATATGTTACCAACTTCTGTGCGGGTCGCCAGGCCAACGTGTTCGTCCCAGCGCAGGCCGATCCAGAAACCCGCACTATCGTTGCGGCGCAGCATTAATCGAAGTAAACTAAGCACTTAAGAGGTCCTGAGTCTCATGCTGGTAGTGATGCGCGCGCACGCAACGGAAGAGCAGGTGCGCGCGGTTTGTGAAAAGATCGAGTCCCTTGGCTATCGCGCTCATCCCATTCCTGGCGAGCAGCGGACCGCCATTGGCATTACCGGCAATCGTGCCGCGGTGGAACCCGGAAGCCTGGAAGAGATGTCCGGGGTGCAGGAAGTCATCTACGTCACCAAGCCCTACAAACTGGTCAGCCGCGACGTAAAGGAAGAAGATTCCGTCATCCGCTTTGCCGGTACCGATGCCAGTTTTGGCGGGCGCGATCTCGGAATCGTCGCGGGCCCTTGCGCCATTGAATCTCGCGAGCAGGCGTTTGCCGTGGCCGAGCATGTGGCAAAGGCCGGAGCGCGCTTCTTTCGCGGCGGAGCTTACAAACCGCGCACATCGCCCTATGCGTTTCAGGGACTCGGGCTCGACGCGCTGAAGATCATGGCGGAGATTCGCGAGCGCTACGGCTTGCGCATCATTACCGAGGCCATTGATCACGAGTCGCTTGATCTGGTCGAAGAGTATGCCGACGTCATCCAGATTGGCGCACGCAACATGCAGAATTTTTCCCTGCTCAAGAAAGCCGGCAAGACGCGCAAGCCGGTGCTGCTGAAACGCGGGATGTCCGCCACGCTGGAAGAGTTTCTTATGGCCGCGGAATACATCATGAGCGAAGGAAATTACGAGGTCATCCTGTGTGAGCGCGGTGTCCGGACCTTTGCCGATCACACGCGCAACACTCTCGACCTCAGCATCGTGCCCGCGGTGCAGCGCCTGAGCCATTTGCCGATCGTGGTTGATCCCAGCCACGGGACGGGAAAGCGCAACAAAGTGCTCCCACTTTCGCGCGCTGCGGTTGCGGTGGGCGCGGACGGTTTGCTGGTAGAAGTCCATAACGATCCTGACCACGCCCTTTCTGACGGAATGCAGTCGATCTTCCCTGCCCAGTTCGATGAGCTCATGACCGAGGTGCGGCAGATTGCCGCCGTAGTGCGCCGGAATGTCCAGGAGCCGCTGCCTCTACCTTCACTGGCCAAGGCCGCAGGATAATTTGCGCTCGCCTGCACGCCATCTTGCAGCACTGGGTCTCCTGCTGGCGCTCACGCTCAGCGCCTGCAATGACGTTCCTGAACCCAGCGCCAACTACCACGAATACGCGTACGTCACCAACGGTCTAAGTAATACGGTCAGCGTCGTGGACCTGCGCGCGCTGAGTGTGCTGGCCACGGTTACCGTCGGCAAGAGTCCTACAGGTATCGCGGAGAACCCGAAACACAACGAGATCTACGTTGCCAACACTGAATCCAACAGCGTCAGTGTGATCGATGCCGAGAGCAATAAAGTGGTGTCAACCATCGGAGTGCATCGCGCGCCGTATTTCGTGAGCGTCTCCGCCGATGGCACGCGCGCCTACGTGGCCAATTCTGGCTCGGCCAATGTGTCAGTGATTGATCTGGCGGCGCGCAAGGTCATCAAGACCATTCCCGTTGGCAATGGCAGCGACCTGGCGCGAGTGACTCCCGACGGCACACTGGTTGTGGTCGCCCTGCGGCTCGAGGATTCCGTCGGCATTGTTGACGCACGCTCGCTCGCGCTGCGCTCCAAGATCAAGGTCTGTCCCAAACCGGGGGACTTCACTATCCTAGCCGACTCCAGCAAAGTTTTTGTGACCTGTCCTGCGTCTAACCAGGTCGCCGTGATTGATTTAAAGAACGGCAAGCTGCTTACGCTGCTGGACGTGGGCAGGACGCCGATCTATGTCGCGCTGAAGCCCGACGGCGGCGAGGTATTTGTCTGCGACTTCGATTCGAGCTCCATTTCCGAAGTAACCGCGAGCCTGAACGAGGTAAGCCACACCTTCCTGATCGGCAAACAGCCGGTGCGCGCGCTGGTTTCCCCGGACAATACCTACCTCTACGTCACTAATTTCGGGTCTGACACGCTTGCCGTCTACAACATTGATAGTGGACATTTGTCCACTTCGGTAGACGTCGGCAGCCGTCCCGAGGGCCTGATACTTTCTCCCAATCAACTTCGGCTGCTGGTGGTGAACACGGTCAGCGGCGATCTTTCGGTCTTCGAATTGACCGGCGTCAAGGGCCAGCCGCGTCCCGAAGCTCCCATGCTTGCAACCATGGTGCCTTTGGGCAAGGGTCCGCGCGCCATCGCGGTAAAAGCCTTTGTCAGCCCGCACTAGCGTGCCTAAAGTATCTTGCGATCCTGCCGATAAGCTATCAGGCCCTCTTTTGGCATGGGCCCAGGAGGCCTCATTTTGGCGACCAGCCTTAGGAAAAGTCTCGCGACCAACGCGGTTGCGCCGGCAAGCAACAGCCGTCTTCTCACTCACGCCGCTCACGGCGCCGACCCGCTAGGCACCGTGCTTCTGGTCGAAGACGAGGAGAGCGTACGCGAAATTGCGTCTCTAATGGTTTGCACTCTGGGTTATCACGTGATCTCCGTGGCTAGCGGGGCCGAAGCTATCCAGGAGTTCCGCAATACAAAAGAACGCATCGATGTAGTGATAACCGACGTGCTCATGCCGAGCATGAATGGTTCGCTGCTCGCTGCAACTCTCCGGGGGATGGACGCCACAGTCAAGATCGTTTTCATCTCGGGATATTTCCCCGAAACGTTGCAGCTGCCCCGGGACGCCATCAGCCTTCAGAAGCCCTTTTCCCGCAGCACACTGGCCGCCAAATTGGCAGAGGCCATGGAAACGACCGTAACTACTCCAATCCCAGACCACCATCCACCGACAATATCTGCCCGGTAACAAAGTGCGGAGCTGCCGCGAAGTAGAGTACAGAGCTCACAACGTCGGCTTGCGTGCCGTTTCGCCGCATAGGCGTTTTCTCGGCAAAGCGTTTGAAAGCCGAGGCGTCACCGGTTCCGTCGGCCAAGTCAATCATTCCGGGAGCAACGCAGTTTACCGCGATCTCCGGCGCAAGCGCCTTGGCCATCACTTTGGTCAGCATGTGCAGCGCGGCTTTAGAAGAACAATAGTGCGCGTGCGTGGCCCACGGATGTTCTCCGCCCAGCGAACCAATATTAATGATCCTGCCGTGGCTCTGGCGCAAGGCGGCCAGACAACGCTGTGACACGAGAAACGGCCCGCGGACATTCACCGCGAAAATGTCGTCCCACTGTTCCTGGCTAAGATTCTCAAACTTGGTGGTTTCAAAACGGCCGGCGTTATTGATGAGAACATCAATCTTGCCAAACCGTTTCAGTGTTGCCTCCACCGCCGCGGCAATACTCTGCGAATCGCGCAAGTCGCAGCGGATGGAAAGGCCTTCCCTGCCCATAGCTTTGATAGCAGCCAGAATTTCCTCGGCCTCTTCCGCCGATTGCAAATAGGTGAACGCGACCTGCGCGCCCGCTTCCGCTGCGGCCAGAGTCATGGCCTTCCCGAGGCGGTGCGCGCCGCCGGTCACCAATACCGTTCTGTCTTTAAGTTCAGTCACGGGATGCAATTGTACTTGTGAAGCGGCGCTTTCCCTTTTTTGAAGCTGAATCTTTTTGGCCTTGCTCATTATCCAATGAGTCGATGGACACCAATATTAGTTTCGTTTCTTTGCCTTCAGAACTCAGCGACACTTCTGAAGCACAGGCCATGGATGCCTATTCGCGCGTGGTCACAAGCGTTGTCGATTCCGTAAGTCCCGCGGTTGTCCGTATTCAGGTCGAGATGGCCGGACGGCGCGGAGGCGGAGGCTCCGGCTTTGTTTTGACGCCCGACGGATTTATTCTCACCAACAGTCATGTCGTCCATAAGGCGGAAAAGATCAAAGTCTCGACGCCGGATTCGGGCGAATTCAACGCTCAACTTATCGGCGAAGATCCGGACACCGATCTCGCCCTCTTGCGCATCGATGCTCCCATTCTGCAAGCAGTCAAGCTGGGGGATTCCCGCAAGATCCGCGTTGGCCAGCTCGTGGTGGCCATCGGTAATCCCTACGGCTTCCAATACACCGTGACTGCCGGCGTGGTCAGCGCTCTGGGACGCACGCTGCGGTCGCAGTCCGGACGGCTGATTGAAGACGTCATCCAGACCGACGCCGCCTTGAACCCGGGAAATTCCGGCGGACCTTTGGTCAATGCCCAGGGCGAAGTCATCGGAGTGAACACCGCGACCATTCTTCCGGCCCAGGGACTCTGCTTTGCGATTTCCATCAGCACCGCGGAATTCATTGCCACCAAGCTCATTCGCGAAGGCAAGGTCCGGCGCAGCTTCATCGGCGTGCAGGCCCAGACAGCGCCCCTGAACCGGAATATCGCTCGATACCACGAGCTTCCCTCGGCCACGGGCGCGTTGGTACTGACCGTTGGCGAATGCGTGGAGGGGGTGGACGTTTTGCACCGTCTCCTCAATGAAGACAAGATCGGCGTTCCGACGGAATTCACTCTCCTTCGCGGTTCGCGCAAGTTGAAGGTCAACGTTTTGCCGGAAGTACGATCCGCATAGTAAATTCGTTGCCATGACATCACGCCTGAATTCCCAGCCAGTACGCGAGCACCACAATCGATAGAACGCCGAACGAAACCAGCGCGTACTTCAGATCGCGTTCGCGCAGAAACTGGATTCCAGCCACAATGATCCGCAACACAGGCGTTGCCAGTAGAACCACCACACCTGCTTTCGCCAGCATTGTTGCCCAGGCAAACACCGGTGTCAGGAGCACGCCGGCAAGTATCAGCACGAACGACGTGTAGGCACCCGCCTTCAACGTGAGCGCGAGAATGTGGTCGGTTGCTGAGCTTTCGCGGCTCATCGAAAACCTCCGGTCATCAGTTTGTAGACCATTTCCACCGCCAGCCATCCGGTAACGCCGATCAGCAATACCAGAATGTAAAAAGACCGAACTCGCGGCGCCAGGCGCGCGCCCAGCTGCGATCCGGCAAAGACTCCGGCTACCAATGGCGCCGCTACTAATACGTTGATGTCTCCGCGTCCCCAATAAACGTAAGCGCTGGTGGCTGCAGTTACGCCGATCATGAAGTTGCTGGTTGCCGTGGCCACACGCAACGGCACCTTCATAAATAGATACATGACCGGAACTTTGATTGGACCTCCGCCAATGCCTAACAGTCCCGAAAACCCTCCTGCAATCAACGAGGCCGCAAGCCCGAGCGGATAATTCTGGGCTTTGTAGTCTGGGATCAATGTTTCGTGTTCCTGCTGGCGCGATCCCCATGCCTTCTTCACCATCGACATCGCGCTATACGCCAGGAAACACGCGAAGAGCGCGGCGAGAGTGCGGCGGTTGATATGATGCGCCACCAGCGCGGCAATCAGCGCTCCCAGGGTCGTCGCCAGTTCCAGCGTCATTCCCAAACGAATATCAGTAACGTGGCGCTCGACATACTGCGACGACGTAGCGGTGGAGGTTGCGATCACTGAGACCAGGCTGATGCCGATAGCTTCATGTATCGGCAAACCAAAGTAGATGGCCAGCAACGGTGTGATGATGATTCCTCCCCCAACACCGGCGAGCGCACCAAAGCCGCCGGCGCCAAAGCCAATCAGCAAAAGCACAAGCGCTGATGCCGGGCTCATTCGGCGTCTCCCGCAAGCAAGACGATCGGGTCTTGCCGTTTTGCATCGGCGTCCGAGAGCAAGACTGCGCCTACTGATCCCAAAACCACGACCATGGCCACGATCATCAACAACGGCACAGCCTCATGTCCGAACAGGGAGCCCTCAACGACCGCAATGATTGGCACAACCAAGGTCAATGTCGAAAGCTGATAGGGCTGCATGTGCTTCAGCAACCAGTAGTAGATGGCGAATGCCGCCGCTGATCCGAATACCGCAAGGAACAGGAGTGCTATCACTGATGTCCGCGACCACGTGGTCGTACGATGCGATTCCAGGGCCCACGTCCCCCAGAACAGCACGACGCATCCGAAGAGTGATTGCAGTCCCGTGGAAATAACCGGATCAATATCCTGCAGTCTGGTCTTGGCATAAACCACTGACCAGGCGCTCATCACAACAGCGGACAGCACAGCCAAACCGCCCAATACTGTGCGCGAACTGGCGGTGAGTTCCCCTCTCCAAAAAAGGCTCGCCAATCCGCCGAAAGCCAGCAGCAGCGCAAAAACGGCTTTGCGGGGCACGGTGCGATGCAGCATCAGCGGCGTCATGAGCGCCACAACCAGAGGCATAGCTGAGAACAACAGCGCGCCTATGGAAGAAGATACGTACTGCTCGGCCCAGAACAACAGCCCATAAGGAACGCCGATCACAGTAAAGCTCAGCAACCCAATCGCATTCCATTGCTGCCGGCCTTGCGGCCATTTTGCCTTGCGAAAGAGAAGCGATGCCAGCAGCAGGATCGCCGCGATCAGGAAGCGGAGCGCCGCGGCTTTCAGCGGCGGAACTTCCTTCACCGCAACCCGCATCGCCAACCAGGTACTTCCCCAGATGAGGCAGAGCGCGAGAAAACCCAACATCTGCACACGAGTGAACGATGTATTGGCGCTGGACATGGACGGAACAGTTTATCGGATCGTCTACGCGTCCGCGATGCGGTTGATGCATGTAAAAAGGCCACCGAGTTCGGTGGCCTTTTTTACTTTATAGATTTAGTGGGAGCCACCGCCGCCACCGCGCGGTCCGCGATCGCCGCCTCCGGGACGTCCGCCGCGTCCACGACGCCTGCGTCCGCCACCCCCGCCGCCTCCGCCATAAGGAGGACGGTCGCCGCGCGGACGGTCAGGACGTGGAGCCGTATGAACGGTCTCGCGGTTGGCTTCTTCGCGATTGAAGTTCGGCTCGTCATCGTTTTCCGGGAAATCGCCGCCGCCTTCGATGGTGATGGTCTCTTCACCTTCTCCGCCGCTTTGGCCTTCCGGAGAACCCTCAGGTGACTGGGCGAAAGGCGATGCTATGCCGCCTCCGCCGCCACGGTCCTCTGTCTCGCCGCCGCTGCTAGCTGCCATCTTGGCGCGCTGCTCTTTCAGGATCGCTTTGCGCGACAGCTTGATGCGGTTGCCTTCCATGGCCAGCACTTTGACCAGCACCTGATCGCCTTCTTTCAGCTCGTCTTTCACTTCCTTGACCCGGTGCTCGGCGATTTCGCTGATGTGCAGCAGACCGTCGGTGCCGGGAATGATCTCCACGAAGGCGCCAAACTCGGCCAGGCGAACGACCTTGCCCAGATAAGTCTTGCCTACTTCGGGAACGGCCGTGAGGTCGTTGATCATCTGAATGGCTTTTTGCGCGGACGGGCCATCGCTGGAAGCAACGTTGACTTTGCCGGTATCGTCCACGTCGATCTTGACGCCGGTCTGGTCGATGATGCTGCGAATCATCTTGCCGCCGGGGCCAATCAGGTCGCGGATCTTGTCCGTAGGAATGTGCAGGGTGTAAATGCGCGGAGCGAAGTTGGAGATGTCCTGGCGTCCGCCGGTGATCGTCTCTTCCATCTTGTCGAGAATGTAGAGCCGGCCACGGCGCGCTTGCTCCATGGCTTCGTGCATGATCTGGGACGTGATGCCGATGACCTTGATGTCCATCTGCAGCGCGGTAATTCCTTTGCGCGTGCCGGCGACTTTAAAGTCCATATCGCCGTAGTGGTCTTCCGCTCCGGCAATGTCGGTGAGGATGGCGTAGGAGTCCGGCTCTTTCACCAGACCCATGGCCACTCCGGCCACAGCGGAGGAGAGCGGCACGCCGGCGTCCATCAGCGATAGCGAAGCTCCGCAGACTGACGCCATGGACGATGAGCCGTTCGATTCCAAAATGTCAGAAACCACGCGCATGGTGTAAGGCCATTTGTCGTCGGTGGGCAGGACCGCGGTGATGGCGCGTTCCGCCAGTGCACCGTGACCGACTTCCCGGCGTCCTACCCCGGTCATGCGGCCCACTTCACCCACCGAGAACGGCGGGAAGTTGTAGTGCAGCATGAAACGTTTTCTGGTCTCGCCTTCAAACCTCTCGATGCGCTGAGCATCGTCCGGCGTTCCCAGCGTGGTGGTGACCAGCGCCTGGGTCTCGCCGCGGGTAAACACGGCAGAACCGTGGGTACGCGGCAGCACGCCGACTTCAATCGAGATCGCGCGGATCTGATCAAATGCACGTCCATCCGGACGTTTGCGCTTGTGCGTGACGAGATCGCGGAAGATGCGCTCACGCAACGCCTCATAGTAGTGAGACAGTTTGCGCTTGGCTTCGTCGTCGTCTTCAGGAAGCTCGGCTTTGAGCCCGTCTTTGATTTTCTTGACCAGTTCGTAGCTCTCGAGCTTGGGATGCTTGCCGGTATCAAGAGCATCGGCGAGTTGTTTGCCGACCTTCGAACTGAGCTGGTCGTAGTAAGTCTGATCGAACTCCACGGGAGGCACAGCGCGCTTGGCCTTGCCGCCGCGCGATACCAGATCGGTAATAGCTGCACAAATTTTCTTGATCTGCTCGTGGGCAAATTCGATTGCGGATAGGTCGGATTCACGATGTATTGATCGTTCACAAAGCCAACGCGTATGGCGCCGACTGGTCCGCCAAACGGAATATCGGAAAGCGTGAGAGCGGCGGATGCGGAGTTAATGGCGAGAACGTCAGGATCATTTTCCGCGTCGGCGGAGAGCACCAGGGAAATAACCTGGGTCTCATTGCGGAAGCCTTCGGGAAAGAGTGGGCGGATAGGACGGTCAATCTGGCGGGCGGTCAGGATTTCACGTTCGCTGGGACGGCCTTCACGCTTAATAAAGCCGCCGGGGATTCGTCCACCGGCGTAGGTATATTCGCGATAATCAACGGTGAGCGGGAAAAAATCGATTCCCTCGCGTGGGTCGGGCGAGCAGCATGCGGTGCCAAGCACCACGTTATCGCCGAGCCGGACAATAACCGAGCCCTGTGCTTGTTTGGCCAGATGTCCGGTTTCAAAATGGAGAGTTTTGCCGCCTGCAAGTTCAACAGTGGCTGTTTGTTTCATGTAATTCCTCGTTTCCTAGAAGGCCCATCAGCATTGTGGGTTGAGTAAGAGCATCGTGGGACAGCGGGTCTACGGGAGATACACTTCTCCCGTCAGCGCGAAACTCCGGTGAATTTGACCGTGAGCGAACCGCCTACTTGCGGATCCCAAGTTTCTGGATGACGTCTTTATAGCGCTCAGTATCGTATTTCTTCAGATAGTCGAGCAGGCGGCGACGCTTGCTCACCATCATGAGAAGGCCGCGCCGGGAGGCGTGGTCCTTTTTGTGGGTCTTGAAGTGCTCCGTCAAATCGCCAATCCGTTCGCTCAGAATTGCAATCTGGACTTCTGGGCTCCCGGTGTCTGACTCATCCCTACGGTAGCGGTGAATGACCTCTGTTTTTTGCTCTCTCGCTAACACTAAACTGGTGCACTCCTAATCTAAATCTTGTCCTTATAGTGACTTGAAAAGATTAACACGCAGGAACGAGGCTGTAAAGGTTACGGCTAAGGAGGATTCCGGGCCCGATTCACGACGGTCACCAGATCGATTCCGCTGGGTTTCCCGATGACACGCGATGGTGGCGACCGCGGCGGTCCCCTACTTCCCTTGCTTTTTGACGGGATATCAAGTAAGTTGCGGCTTCATTCCACTCCCTGACAGCAAGAGGTTCCAATGTTCTGTTCAAAGTGCGGCGCTCAGATTGACGATCAGGCGCAGTTTTGTCCGCAGTGTGGGACGACATCTCCGGTCATGGCCCAGCCCCCGGCTCCGCCGCCCGGCCCTACGACGCAGCAGCCGCCCTATGCGGCTCCAGGGCAATATGTCCCGCAATATACTCCGCAGCCCCCGACCGATGGTCAGGCAACGGCGAGTCTGATTCTTGGCATTCTTTCCGTGACTGTTCTTTGCGGCATTGCCGGGATTCCTGCCATCATTCTGGGGCATCTTGGGCTTTCCAAAATAAAGAAGAGCAACGGCCAGTTGAAAGGCGAAGGCCTGGCGCTGGCTGGCCTGATCATGGGCTACTTCAGTCTTGTGCTTACTTTGCTGTTCGTTGCCGCTATCGCCGTTCCAAATCTGATGAGATCCAGGCAGCAAGCCAATGAAGCCGCGGCGGCTGCGACCGTGCGCACGCTCAACACGTCGGAAGTTACGTACTCCACTCTTTATCCCGACCAGGGCTACGCTCCCAATCTGGCGGCCATGGGGCCGGGGGCGAGCGCAACCTGCACTCCGTCAACCAGCCACGCCTGCTTGATTGATTCGACGTTGGCATGCAGCAGTTCCACCTGGTGCGTGAAAGACCAGTACAAATACAGCGCGGTGGGAATTGGCACTCCCGCCGCAAGCGAATACGTGATCACCGCTACCCCACTGAACAACAGCGCGGGCACGAAGAGTTTTTGTTCCACCGCGGACGGCGTCGTTCGCTTCAAGTATGGGAGCGTAGCCAGCCCGCTCACTTCAGCGGAAGACTGCCAGACCTGGACCCCAATATAGTCCGCGGCGAAACCGCAATCGTCAGCCATGAGTCCTCTTTGCCTACAAACGCCCAGGCTTCTCTTGGTGGCTGCCACGCTGGAACACGCGCTGGCGGAAGGCGAGGACCTGGCCAAACTCAGCGCGCTGCTGGGCGCTGAGGTCCCACCGACCTGGCCTCCGCCGTTGAATGACGATCAGTCGCACGCCTGGTTTACCAACCGTCTGCGCGCAGACCCGGCCTCGGTTGGCTGGTCGATGTGGTATTTCCTGCTCGAGCGTCCCGGCCTGCGCCGCCTGGCGATCGGCAATGGCGGACTCAAAGGACGTCCCAGCGTCGACGGCACGGCCGAGATCGGCTACTCCCTCATGCCGGCCTTTCATCGCCAGGGCCTCGCGCCGGAAGCAGTCAGCGCGCTGATCGGGTGGACCTTCGGACATCCCGAGATCACACGCATCATCGCGCACACGCTTCCCGATCTGCGAGGATCCATTCGCGTGCTCGAAAAAAGCGGATTCACATTCACCGGCCCAGGCGAAGAGCCGGAGACCATTGCCTACGAGCTAAAGCGCGCGGATTGGGAAGCGCGGCGGGGGCAATAGATGATGTTCGTGGAATGACGCAGCTCAGACAAAAATCCTAATTCGATCCAGACCGTTGATTTCGGCAATGCTCTGAACACTAGATGGTGTACGGGCACTATTCCCAAGACATCAAATAGAATAGGAGCAGGAGATCATTTATGGCAGCTCTAGATTGGTCCCAATGCCCAGCCGTGGAAAGCGTTCCCGGCAAACTAAGTGGCGCGTGGGTTCTGCGAGGCACGCGCATGCCTGTGGCAACGATCTTTGAAAATCTTGAGGCTGGAGCCAATATCGATAACATCGTGGAGTGGTTTGAGGGACTGGATCGTGAGCAGGTGAAAGCCGTCATCGAATTCGCGGCCCGCAGTCTTCAGGTACCAGCATAAGAGCTAAATGCGTATCCTATTTGATCAGGGGACGCCTATTCCCATCCGGCAGTTCCTCAAAGACCATTTTGTCTCAACCGCGTCACAACAAGGCTGGGACCGTCTAAGTAACGGTGAGCTACTCGTTGTTGCTGAGGCTGATGGATTTGAGCTTCTGCTCACGACCGACAAGAATATCTCGTACCAACAGAACCTGGCTGGACATGGGATTGCCATCGTGGTGATCGGCCATCCACAATGGCCTGTGTTGCAACGATATGTGCAGGCCGTCGTGGAAGCGATCAACGAAGCCAAGCCTGGAAGCTACTGTGTTGTGGAAATCCCTTTGCAGTAGAACAGGAATATCACAGTTACTGCCATCTGCTGCGCCAGTCATTGTTGCCAACCTCCGCCCAAAGCCCGGTAGAGCTGCACCAGAGCTGTGAGTTCGTTACCCTGCGCCTGAGCCAGCGTTAACTCGGCCGAGAAATAGTTCGTATTGTTCGTCAGGACTTCCAGGTAGTCCGTAGTCCCCGCTTTGAAGCGCACTTCCGACAGCCGAGCCGCATCCTGGGCAGCTTCCACCAAGTGCTCCTGCTGTATCCGGAATTCCCGGTCCTTGCGGTAGGCAATCAGCGCGTCGGAAACATCGCGAATCGCTCCCTGTATGGTCTGTTGGTAGGTCAGGAGCGTCTGCTCGCGCTGTGCCTCTGTAAGACGCAGGTTAGACTTGAGTCTTCCTCCCTGGAATATTGGTTGAGAAAACGATCCAACCAGATTCCAAATGCCAGCCGGTCCTGTAAACAGATTGGTGAGTGCCGGACTCTGATAACCAGCAGTGCCAGTCAACGAGATTTGGGGGAAGTACGCTGCTCTGGCAACGCCGATCTGCGCATTGGCAGCGACCAGGTTTTGTTCGGCTTGCAGAATGTCTGGCCGCCGTTCCAACAGTGCCGAAGGAAGGCCAGCCGGTACCTCAGGCGCATGTGGTTGCTCGGTGAGCTTCAGCCCCCTGGGAACGTCGCCGGGATTGTTTCCCAGGAGAATGCTTATGGCATTTTCATCCTGGGCAATCTGTCGCTCAAGATCAGGGATCTGCGCGGCGGCCGTATAAACCAGTTGCTCCGATTGCCGCACATCCAGGAGTGAATTGAACCCATGTTGCTCCAGGGTCTGAACTAACTGCAATGAGCCCTGGCGGGAATTCAGCGTACGTTTCGAAATCTCCAGTTCCAGATCGAGTTGGCGAAGCAAAAAGTAGTCGCTGGCGACGTTCGCTACCAACGTGGACATCACTTCCTTTTGTGCCCATTCACTCGCCAGTAAATTCGCCCTTGCCGATTCAGTGGCACGGCGATACTTCCCCCAGAAATCCAGATTCCACGACGCGGAGCCGTCCAGTTGCCCTCGCGTAATCTCGAAGGACGGGATGGGCCCGCTTTTAGCGCTTT
>WNFG01001722.1_pt1 | contig 18381 bp, 16 predicted proteins | sample 5400431 | NCBI WGS metagenome assembly WNFG01 (sample SAMN13153346, study PRJNA577476) | soil metagenome | isolation source: 120 cm saprolite under Douglas fir tree site 2 hole 3 replicate 2 | place: USA:California | collected 2015-04-18 | reverse complement strand
GCTCGCACCGACGTGGAACTCGAACGATCCCGGCGCGGTCGTCCACACCTCGCCGTACCAGCTGAGCACCGGAACGCAGACGTGGGTGATCAAGACGTGGAAGTCGGTTGCGCAGGCCACCGCCGACTACGGAGCGCCGTGCACGATCCCCGACGCTGCGTACGACGGCACGAATCCGAAGCCCACCGATTGCTCCGAGCCGCACGAGCCCTACCTGAACCTCATTTACCCCACCCAGGCCATGGACCATAACAACTCGCCGAACGTCGTCACGGTCGGATGGGAGCCGCCGACCCAGCAGACCTACCGTCCGAAGACAGCCGGCGTCACGTGCAACGCGGCATCCGGCGACCAGTGCACATCGAACGGCTACGACCTCGATGGCGCGAGTGTGCCGCTGGACGTCATCCTTTACGGCGTGTTGTATAACGAGAGCCAGTACAACGCCGAGGGCGACGCCGCCTACTACGGCTCGGTCCTGATTCAGGACGACGTCGTCAAAGGCAACGGTACCGTTGACGTCTGGTTCGACGAAAAGCTCATCAAAGGCGCCTGGGCGCCCCCGAACATGCCTCGCGTCATCGTGTTCAATGAGCAGACCGATGAGGAAACGCCGTAACGGAGAGGATCTACAAGAATTCATCCAACCACAGAGGCACACAGAGGACACAGAGTTTCTCTGTGATCTCTGTGTCTCTGTGGTGAACCGCCTTCCAATCAGAGATAACGGCGGGCGCCTGGAACCTCAGGCGTCCCATCGGCGGGAACCCGGGCATCCGACGCGCCAGGAGTTGCAGGGGCGGCCTTGATCTCGGTAATCACCGGGGTCATGAGCACGACGTCCGTGCCCTCCAACGGGGTTTTCTTCCGCGATTTCGTTGCGTAGAGGTCCTGATCGGCAGCGGCCAGGAGCTGCTCCACATTCGCGTGCGGCAGGAGAGTCGAGCAGGCGATGCCGATGGTCGCGCCGATCTGCAGGGCCGATTCGCCGGCACGCCACTGGAGCTGGGAGAGCTCGGCGGCCAGACGCTCGGCCACCGCGGCCGTCTCCTCGACCGTCAGATTGAGCGCGAGCAGGACGAACTCATCGCCGCCGTAGCGGGCGATTACGTCGTCGTTTCGGGTGCGCCGGAGAAACAGCGCCCCGATATCCTTGAGCACCAGGTCGCCCATCAGGTGCCCGAACCGGTCGTTGATCATCTTGAAGTCGTCGATGTCGAACAGAACGACGGCGATGGTCTCCCCGGCCGCCAGATGACGCCTGGCCTGTTCGAAGAAGAAGCGGCGCGTGGCCACCCTGGTCAATTCGTCATGGTTGGCGATGTCGCGCCACTCCCGCGCATCGGCGTGGAGCAGCCGATGGCGGGCCAGGATCCGCCGGGCCGCCGCCACCTTCGCCGTCACCTCGACCTCCGTGCATCCCTTGGCCAGAAAGTCGTCATATCCGAGGGTGAGGGCGGTGACTTTGACGGAGAGCTCGTCGTGCGCGGTCAGCATCAGCGCGTACACGTCCCTGATCTCCGGCTCGGCGCGGACCTCGGCGATCAGCTCCAGGCCATCCTTTCGCGGCATCTCGAAATCGGCGATTAGCAGATCGAAGCCGCCCGCCCGCAGCGCCAGCAGCGCCTCCATGCCGTCGGCCGCCGTGGACACGATCAGGCCCAGCTTCCGGGCGATCGATGCCAGCCAGACGCGGAAGTTCTGGTCATCCTCGACGATGAGCACACGGATCGGATCCTCGAGCGAATCGGGAGGGGAATCACTTCGTCGGCGAAGGGGCGGGATCACGTGGTTGGAAAGAACATTCAAGTTAAGAGCCATCGGCCCTCGTCAGCGTGATCCCGGTCACATGACCCCCGGAGCGCACAACATCAGCCGCGGCAATAGAATCACGGAATCCGACCCCACCCCACCCCGTTGTAAGCACCCTGCCCGCTTCGGAACGTTTCCCGGTGTGAACCGTCGTAGAGGCAGGCCCAGGATCAATGCCCGAATTCATCGTACGAGTTGGAACGCCCGACGGAACCGTCGCCGAGCGGCACGTGCAGGCCATGAGCGCCCGCGCCGCCGAGGACGACCTGCGCCAGCAGGGGATGCACGTCTTCGAGGCCAGGCGTGGAAGCGTCCGTCTGCGGGACCTGGTGCCCCGCGGCAGGAAAATCATCTCGACGGAGATGTTCCTTCTCTTCAACCAGGAGCTCCTGGCCCTGGTCAAGGCAGGGTTGCCGATCCTGCAGTCGTTCGACATCATGCTGGAGCGGCAGAAGAACCTGCGTTTCAAGGAAGTGCTCTCCGACGTCCGCGAGAAACTGAAGTCGGGCATCGCCCTCTCCGACGCCTTCGCCTCGTACGGCGACGCCTTTCCGCCCATCTACTCGACCTCGCTGCGCGCGGGTGAGCGCTCCGGCGACCTCGAGGGCGTCCTGCGCCGCTTCCTCCGCTACCAGAAGATCATCGTCAACCTGCGTAAGCGGGTCATCGGCGCGCTGATCTACCCGACCGTCCTGGTGATCCTGTCGGTCGCCATGGTCTTCATCATGCTGATCAAGGTCATCCCCAAGTTTTCCGAGTTCTACGAGGGGTTCGGCGCGCAACTGCCGTGGTTCACGACCTTCATGATCGGCATCTCGAAGACGCTGAACACGAACCTCCCCATCATCCTGATCGTGGGAGTAGGGGGGTACATCCTCTTCCGGCGCTGGATCGCCACCAGCGGCCGCACGGCGTGGGACCAGCTCAAGCTGCGGATCCCGCTGGCCGGCGGCATCCTGCACCGCTTCGCCATCATGCAGTTCACGCAATCGCTGGGCACGCTGCTGGCGGGCGGGACGCCGATGGTCCCGGCCATCGAGATCGCCTCCCAGTCGGTCACCAACCAGTCGATCTCGACGAAGATCTTCGGCATCGTGCAGAACGTGCGGGAGGGGGAGCCACTGTGGCGCTCGCTTGAACACACGGCGGCCATGAGCGATCTGGCGGTGGAAATGATCAAAGTCGGCGAGTCGACCGGGGCCCTGACGGAAATGCTCGGAAATGTAAGCGAGTTCTACGACGAGGAAATCGAATCGAGACTGACGCGGATGGTGTCGGCGATCGAGCCGCTCATTCTTGTTTTCATGGGCGCCGTCATCGCCATCCTGCTCTACGCGTTCTATCTCCCCCTGTTCCAGCTCAGCAACGTCGCGCAATAAGAGACCACTCATGGCCGCCGATCCACGCACGATCCTCTACAAGAATGCCGACCCGACCGGCGAGTCCGCGCGCGCGCAGCGGATGGCCGATCAGTACGGCTTCGAGTACGTCAACCTGGAGCACTTCCAGGTCGATCACCAGCTCTTCAAGGACATCCCCCTCGAGCTGATGATCCGCTACCAGTTCCTGCCGGAGAAGCGCGAGAACGGCCACATCGCCGTCGTGGTCGGTGATCCGACCGACGTGCTGAAGCTCGACGAGCTGGAGTTGCTGCTCGGCGCGCCGCTCAAAGTCAAAGTGGCCTCTCCCGCGGCCATCCGCGACAAGCTGCAGAAGTCGGAGTCGACCCAGCGCGTGCTCGACGAAGCCACCGAGGGCTTCCGCATGACGCTCGTCGGCGAGGATGAAGAAGGCGAAGAGACGCTGACGATCGACTCGATCACGCAGCAGGAATCGTCGCCGATCATCAAGCTGGTCGACTCCATCGTCTTCAACGCCATCCAGCGCCGGGCCTCGGACATCCACATCGAGACCCGCGACAACGAAGTGGTGGTCAAGTACCGCATCGACGGCGTGCTTTATGAGGCGCTCGAGCCGATCGACAAGCGCCACCACAGCACCATCATTTCGCGCATCAAGGTCATGTCCGAGCTCGACATCGCCGAGAAGCGCGTGCCGCAGGACGGCCGCTTCAAGCTGCGGATCACCGGGCGCACCATCGACTTCCGCGTCTCCATCGTCCCCACCGCGCACGGCGAGGACTCGGTCATCCGTATTCTCGACAAGGAGTCGATGAACTCCGACTTCAAGAGCCTGCGCCTTGACGTCCTCGGCTTCGATGACGAGATGCTGCTGAAGTTCCGCAAGTTCATCAAAGAGCCGTACGGCATGGTGCTCGTCACCGGTCCCACCGGCTCGGGCAAGACCACCACGCTCTATGCCGCGCTCTCCGAGATTCAGACATCGGAGGACAAGATCATCACCATCGAAGACCCGGTCGAGTACCAACTCCGCGGCATCACCCAGATCCCGGTCAACGAGAAGAAGGGGCTGACCTTCGCGCGCGGCCTTCGGGCCATTCTGCGCCACGACCCCGACAAGGTCATGGTCGGCGAGATCCGCGACGAGGAGACGGCCGCCATCGCCGTGCAGTCCGCCCTCACCGGCCACCTCGTCTTCACCACCGTCCACGCCAACAACGTGGTGGACGTCCTCGGGCGCTTTCTCAACATGAAGGTCGATCTCTACAACTTCGTCTCGGCCCTCAACTGCGTCCTGGCCCAGCGGCTGGTGCGGAAGATCTGCGAATCCTGCCGGCACGAGGTCACCTATCCCGACTCCTTCATCCTCGAATCGGGCCTCGATGCCAAAGAGTTCCACGGCATGAAGTTCCAGGAAGGCTCCGGTTGCATCGACTGCAACGGCACCGGTTTCCATGGCCGCGCCGCGATCTCGGAACTTCTCGACCTCTCCGACCGTATCCGGACCATGATTCTCGACCGCCGCCCGGCCTCGGAGATCAAGAGAGCCGCGAAAGAAGAAGGAATGCTGTTCCTCCGCGAATCAGCGCTCCGGAAAGTGATGACGGGGCAGACCACGTTGCGCGAGATCAACAAGGTCACCTTCGTGGAGTGATATGGCCCGTTCCTTCCCACCTGACGTCGTCGTCCTCGACACCGATTCTCTGATCCATGCCCGCGTCGGCCGTGGGCGCAGGGCGATGCAGATCCTGCAGGCCAAGAGCTACGTCCTTCGGGACGACGTGTTCGCGCCGGGTGTGGTCACGCCGCAGCTTCAGAACGAGGCCGTATTCGCCGAGGTGTTGCGCCGCATGAAGCTCGAAACCGGAAAATGGGACAAGGTCTCGATCCTTCTCCCCGACTCCTGGTTCCGGATGAACATCATCGAGCTGCAGGCGCTGCCGGAGCGCGCGCACGAGGCGGCCGAGGTGATCCGCTGGAGCCTGCGCCGGACGATGCCGATCGATCCGGCGGCGCTGCGAATGTCGTACGAGGTGCTCAGCCGGACGCCGCCGCGGATCCTGGCGGTGACGGCTGTCGAAGCGACGATCGCGGCTATCGAGCGGCTCTTCGAAGCGGCCGGCATCGAGGTCATCCTGATCGAGCCGGCGGGACTCAACATCTGGAACGCCGTCACCGCGGGCGAAGCGGCCACAACGCGCGACCGCATCTTCTTCTATGTCCGCGAGCACGACTTCACCACGGCCCTCTTCCGAGGGGCGATGCCGCTCTTCATCCGCTCGCGCAACCTCAATGGCGAACGGACGCTCCAGCAGGAGATCAAACTCTCCGCGACGTACCTGCGCGACACGCTGCAGACGACGTCCGTCGAGAAGTGCTACGTGGCCGGCAACGGCATCAACGGCGAGGTCACCAGCGCCATCGCCGGCGAGTTCTCGGCGCCGGTGGTGAAGGTCGCCCTTCGCGACGTGGCCGAACAGACCTCGGGTGGCGATGCCGCCGCGTACGAAGCGGAGCTGACCGCGGCTACAGGAGTCTTCACAGGGTGAAACCGATCCATCTCAACCTCGCTTCGCGGCCCTTCCGCGACTACCGGCCGGTCTACGCCGTGGTCGTGGTCATGGCGCTGCTGACGGCGTTTCTGGCCCTCAACAACGTCGACACGTTCCTTCGCTACCGCACGGAGACGAAGACGACGCGGGCGGACATCGACAAGCTCGAACAGCAGATCGCCGACGAACAGCACAAATCCGATACGCTCTCGCAGCGCCTCAAAGGAGTTGATTCCAAGCTCCTGGCTTCGCAAACGGAGTTCGCGAACGCGCAGCTCGCCGAGCGCGCCTTCTCCTGGAGCGAGTTGCTCGACCGCCTCGAGCGCGTATTGCCGGCCGACGTCCGGCTCCAGTCGGTGACGCCTTCCTTCGCCAAGGACGGGTTGGTCCATCTCTCGATGACCTGTATCACCAAGACCGGCGACGGCCTCACCGCGACGATCAACCGGTTCAACGGCGACCCGCGCTTCGCGAATGCGTTCCCCACCGTTCAGACGATTAACGGCGGCGAGTACCACATCGCGCTCGGAGTCGACTACCGTCCGTCGATCGCCAGGAGGGTCGAATGATCTGGCGCGAGAAGCGAATCCTCCTGATCGTTCTCGGCCTGCTTCTGTTGGCGAATACGATCTTCTTCTTCACCTACCGCGTGCAGTACGTCAGCCGGCTTCAGGATCTCGACGCGCGGCAGGCGCAGGCTGCTGCCCGTCTGGATCAGGCCCGCCATGCGCGCATCACCACCGAACAGCAGCTCGCCGCGTACAAGAAAGTGCAGAGCGACCTTCAGGTTCTCTACAACGAGCGCTGGTCGACAGCGCTGCAGCGGTTGACGGCGCTGATCGACGAGGTCAGGCGGCTCGCCGCGGCCAGCCACCTCGAGCCGCCAAGCTATCAATTCACGGCCGGCGAGACCAAGAACACCAGCATCGTCAGCAACACCAAGGGATCGATCGGCACCACCACGGTCGAGATCGCATTCACCGTGCAGGGGACTTATGAACAGGTGCGCCGTCTCATCAATATGCTGGAGCTCTCCGATCAGTTCGTGATCATCGACGGAATCGGTCTCACCAGCAGCTCGACGGCACCCGGCGACAAGACCCTGACCCTCAACATTAAACTCAAGACCTTGTTCCGCGACGTGCGCACCAGCGCACTCTCAGCGAGCAAACAGTTGTGATGGACTGGATGAACTGGAAAACCTGGACGACGATCGGCGTGATCCTCATCGCAATCTTTGCGATCTACGCGTTCGCGAATTCGCACGGCGACGAGCCGCTTCCGTCGCCGGCTGCTGCTGCCGCGCCGGCATCCCCGCAAAAAGCGCGCGCACCACAGACCGCCAGCACGCCCGGCGTCCCCATGCTGCATTGGGAGTGGCTCGATCCTCAGCCTGGCAATTACAAGATCGAGCGGAATCTGTTCGCATTCAAGGAACCGCCGCCTCCACCACCACCTCCACCCGTCAAAGCTCCGCCGCCACCACCCGACCAGGATCACGACGGCATCCCCGATTTCCGCGACAACTGTCCGACGGTCTATAACCCCGATCAGGCGGACAGCGATCACAACGGCATCGGCGACGCGTGCGACACGGCGTGGCAGGCATACATCAAGGCCAATCCGCCTCCTCCACCCAAGCCTGTGCCACCTCAGTTCACGATGAAATACATTGGCACCTTCGGACCGGCAGCCAATCCGATCGCGACGTTCGAAGGGAACGGCGAGATCGTCAACGTACGCGTCGGCGAAACGATCGATGGCAAGTTCATCCTGCGCGGCATCGGGATCGAGTCGGTCGAGATCGGCTTCGTCGGCTTCCCTGCCGACGAGAAAACGCGCGTGCCGCTCGGACGGTGACTTTTGAAAAGCAATAGCGTCGAAACATCAGAATGAGGAGGGAGTCGGGAGCCGGATATCGGGAGTCGGAGAAAAACACAGCATGGTCTCTCCGACACTCCACCACCGGCTCCCGACTCCCGGAAAACGAATGAACCAGACGAAACTCGGAATTACAGCACTCGCGTTGTCTTTCACGGTGCTCTCCTGCACCAGCTACAACGCGTTCCAGAAAGCGAAGACGGCCGAACAGTCGAAGGACTGGGATCAGGCCGTCACCGAGTACCAGAAGGCGCTCGACGTCAATCCCTCGAACTCCCTCTACCAGATCAACCTGTCGCGGGCGAAGCTCGAAGCGTCCCGCATCCATTTCCAGAAGGGCAAGTCGCTCCGCGCCTCCGCGCTCAACGCCCGCGGTGAGGATCAGATCCGTCTGATGCAGCTCGCGGCCACGGAGCTGGAGCTGGTGGTCAGACTCGACCCGACCAACCAGTACGCGGCCGTCGAATACGGCAAGGCCGTCAATGCGCTGCGGGAAGCCACGCAGGCCGGGCAGCCCCTGACGATCGATGAGCTCAAGAAACGGGCGAAAGCCAACATCACGAAGTCACAGCCGCCGCAGCTCAGCCCGAGCTCCGATCAGCCGATCTCCCTCACGTTCCCACACGAGACGCCGGTCAAGGAAATCTACAAGGCGCTCGGCAACGCGTTCGGAATCAACATCCTCTTCGATCAGGCCGTGAAGGATGACCGCATCGCCATCGAACTGAAGGACGTCACCGCCCAGCAGGCTCTCGAACGCCTGATGCAGGCCGCCAATCATTTCTACAAGGCACTCGACGAGCACACCATCATCGTCGTCCCCGACAACCCGCAGGCCCGGCGCGACTACGAAGATCTGGTCATCCGCACGTTCTACCTGTCGAACGGCGATGCCGAACAGGTCACGAACGTCGTCCGGACGATGATCGAGGCCCGCAACGTTTTCCCGCTGAAGGCGCTCAACGCCATCACCATCCGCGACACCGCCGACAAGGTGCGTATCGCTGAAAAGATCATCGAGGCCAACGACAAAGCCAAGGCCGAAGTGGTCGTCGACGTCGAGCTGCTGCAGATCGATCTCGATAAGCAGCGCGAGATCGGCGCCGTCGTGACCGGTCTCGGCGGCACCCTTTTCGCCGGAAACGTCCCCACCGACACCACCGGCCCCAAGCCGGGGAACCTGAACACGCTTCGCGCCATCCGCAGCGCGAACCTCAACTTTACGATCCCCTCCATCTCGTACAACCTGATCAAGACCGTCGGCAACACCGAGACGCTCGCCAACCCCGAGCTCCGTATCTCCGAGGGGGAGAAGGCGACGTTGCACATCGGGCAGCGCGTTCCGGTGCCGGTGACGACGTTTCCAACGATCAACACCGCCAGCAGCGGAGGGTTGGCCGGGCAAGCCACGTCCTTTCAGTACCAGGACGTCGGCATCAAGGTCTCCATCGAGCCGCGCGTTCACCACAACGGTGAAGTGACGCTCAAGCTGACCGTCGAAGTCTCCGACGTCGCAGCTTCGGCAAACCAATCGGACCAGCCGACGTTCAACACGCGCCAGATCGAAGCGACCATCCGCCTCAAAGACGGAGAGACGAACTTCCTGGCCGGCCTCATTCAGCAGACCGAAGGGACCACCAGCGCGAAGACCCCATTCCTCGGCGACATCCCCATCCTCGGGCGTCTCTTCACGAAGGATAAGACCTCGCACCACCGCACCGATCTGATGCTGACGATGACGCCGCACATCATCCGCATGCCTGACATCACCGAGGACGATATGGCGCCGATGTGGGTCGGAACACAGAGCAACCTCAGCTTCCGCGGCCTCTCACCACGTCTCGAGTCGCAGACGACCGCCGATCCGTTCACCCCGCGCGCCACGCAACTGTTCAACGCCAACGGCGTCGACGGGGACGGCAATCCGGTTCCGCAGCTCAACAAACCGACGCCGGGCGGACCGAACGACCCGTTCCGCGGCCGTACTCCACCGACGAATCCGAACAGCCCGAATCCCCCGAAAAACCCGCAGCCGGAGAGCAATCTCTCGCTCCCGTCGACGGGGACTGTCGTCGCGCAGTCGGCGGCAATGGTCGAAACCAGCGCCACGGACAACACCGGCCTCGCGCCCCGCATCCAGCCGCAACCGATGCGGCTGGCGTTCAAAGCCGGCGAAGAGAAGATGTGGAATGTCGTGGGAATGGATCTGGACGGCCTGACGACGCAGCAGATCATGCTCCACTACGACCCGCTTACGATCGACGTGAGCGAAGTCGTCTTCGGTCCGGCGCTGGTCGTCGATCCGAAGACCCCGCCGGTGGCCACCATCGACCGCGAGCACGGCACCGTGCGCATCACCTCCTCGAACGGCAAACCGCTGCAGTTCTACAACGGCGGCGGTGACATCGCCTCGCTGCGCGTGCGCGGCGGCTCTCCCGGCGACACCTACCTCGTGCTCGAGAACCCAAACCTCACCAACGGCAGCGGCACGGTCGTCAACGCCTCGGTGTCGGGAGGCCGCGCCAAGGTCGACTGATGAACGCCCGCCGCTCAAGCAACACCGGCTTCACCGTCGCGGAACTGATCACCGTCGTGGCGATCGTCGGCATCCTCGCCTCGGTGGCCATGCCGCTGGCCAACTTCGGCATCCGCCGGCAGAAGGAGATCGAGCTGCACGAAAAGCTGCGCAGGATCACCGAGGCCATCGACCGCTACCACGAGCTGCGCATGCAGCCGCCGGGAAGTCCGGCAGGCATGAAGGATCCGCCCAACATCGAACAGGGGCCGTGGCCGAAGGATCTCGAAGAGTTGACCAAGCCCATCCCCGTCAACAGCGGCCAGTCGATCCGCCTGCTCCGTGCGCGGGACCTCATCGATCCGATGACCAACAAGTCCGAGTGGAACACCCTCTCCGCCGACGACGACGCCGACTCGTCATCGAGCAATGGCAAAAACGTCTACGAGATTCATTCGAAGTCAACCGCGCCGGCCCTGGACGGGAAGACGCATTACAACGAATGGTGATGAACCAGGGAGCCACCGTGAAACGACGCAAACAACAATCCGGCTTCACCCTCATCGAGCTGATCGTCGTCGTCACGATCATCGGCATTCTCGCCGCTGTCGCCGTGTCCAACGTCAGGTGGGCGCAGACGAAGGCGCGCGAATCGGCCCTGCGCCACGATCTGTTCGAGATGCGCAAATCCATCGACGACTATTACGCCGACAAGCAGAAGTATCCCGAGAGCCTGCAGACGCTCCACCAGGAGCACTATCTGCGCAACATTCCGAAGGACCCGATGACCGGCAAATCCGACTGGGAGGAAGTGCAGAATACTCCCGATCCCTCGGACCCGAACGCGGTGCCGACCGATCCGGCAGCGGCGTCCGAGAACGCCGCCCCCGGCATCTACGACGTACACAGCCAGGCACCCGGCAATGGACTCGATGGCACACCATACAAGAGCTGGTGAGGTGCGGTTGCGGGGTCTCGCGGTTACCTCGGAGAGAGGCTTCACCCTCGCCGGCGTCCTCGTGATCATGACCATCATGATGATCTTCGTCGCTTACACGGTCCCACGGCAGTGGTCGACCATCATGAAGCGGGAGCGCGAGCGCGAGACGATTTACGCCATGCAGCAGTACGCGAAGGCCATCACCGAATTCCGGCTCAAGAACAACACCTACCCGACTTCACCGCAACAGCTCAAAGACGCCCGCATGCCGCGCATGATCCGCGGCGTGAAAGGGGAGTACGTCGATCCACTCACGGGCGAGGTGGACTGGCTGGTCATCCCGCAATCGGCCGCGGGCGCGCTGCCGCAGCACAACATCGTGAACCCGAACGGGCCGCAGCCTACGCAGACGACAAGCACCACCACGGCAAGCACCACCGACACATCGTCCAGCAGCACGACGTCGACCAGCGGCACGAATCCTCCGGGACCGCCCGCCCTGCCCGGGATCCCGATCAAAGACTACGCCGGCGGTCCCTTCATCGGCGTCCGCCCTCCCACCCACGGCAAATCGCTCATCAGCCTCTTCGGCGCCGATACCTACGAGACCTGGATCTACACTACGGTGGACTACGAACAGGAGAAGGGGTTACGGATCGCCGGCGCGTCAACCATATTCCACTAGACCCTTTGCGGCGGTGGGCCACTACAATCCCGCTCGCATGTCATCCAATTTGAAAACCGTCAGCCGCTACGTCCTCCCCTCGGGGCTGACGATCATCATCGAAACCCTCCCGTACGTCCGCTCCGTGGCGCTTGGCTACTACCTGCGCAGCGGTTCCGCGGTCGAGTCGGAGGAGCACAGCGGGGCGTCGCACTTTCTCGAGCATCTGGTGTTCAAGGGGACTGCAACGCGGTCGACGAGCGACATTGCCAAAGTGATCGACATCCTCGGCGGCGACGTCGATGCCTTCACCGGCAAGGAGTACACGTCCTTTTACTGCCACGTGCTCGACGAGCAGATGATGACGGCGCTCGGGCTGCTGACCGACATCATCATCTCGCCGCGCTTCACCGACGACGATCTGGAGGTCGAGCGCGGCGTCATCCTCGAAGAGATCAAGATGGTCGAGGACACGCCTGACGACCTCGTTCACGAAATCTTCGTCACCGCGTTCTGGCCCGATCACCCGCTCGGCCGCCCGATTCTCGGCACCGATGAGACGGTGAACCGCCTCGGGCGGAAACAGATCCTCGCGCACTACGACGAGACCTTTCATCCGTCGAACATGATCTTCTGCGCCTCGGGCAATGTACGCCCCGAGGAGATCCTCCCCTTCCTCGAGACGACCTTCGCCAACGACACCAAGCCTCCCATTCCACGCACCTGGTCCGCGCCGACGCCGGCGCAGCATGTGATCCTCCGCGAGAAGCGGGAGCTCGAGCAGGTTCACCTCTGCCTCGGCTCGCGCGGATTCCCGCAGCAGGGCGACGAGCGCTACGCCGCGGCGCTTTTCAACGCCATCCTCGGCGGGGGCATGTCATCGCGCCTCTTTCAGCGCATCCGCGAGAAAATGGGCCTCGTCTACACCGTGATGTCGTACCACAACGGCTACGTCAACGGCGGCTATGAGGCGATTTACGCCGCCTGTGCCCCGAAGAACCTCAAACGCGTCCTCGACATGACCCTGGCGGAGATGCGCTTGATCAAGAGCGGCGGCGCCACCCCGGACGAGCTGAGCTCGGCGAAGCTGCACCTCAAAGGCTCGATCCTCCTCTCGCTGGAATCGACTGTCAGCCGGATGTCCGGCCTGGCAAGGCAGGAGTACTACTTCGGCCGCCAGTTCTCCCCCGACGAGATCACCGCCGCCATCGACGCAGTCACCCTGGAAGACATCGCCAACGTCGCCGCCACCATCGTCGATCCCGAATCGCTCTCGCTCACGCTCATCGGAAATCTGAAGTCGCCGGGGATTTCGACGGACATGCTGCGCAAGGCCGTGGCCTGATCTGGCCGCGGCGTAATTTTTCAGAGGCGGTTGGTCGGGCTCTTGTGTACTCTTCGCACCGAAGGAGGGTTCCCGCCCATGCCCGCTCCCGTCATCGTTCCACGGGACAAGTCTCTCGATCAGGTGCTCAGCACCGATCAGGTTTACATGCTCATCATCGGTTCGAGCCGGCGCGCAAGCGAGCTGGCGGAACTGGCAAGCGAGGTCAGTGACCGCGTCAAGGCCGGTGAAGCCACGACGCGCTGCACCGTTCAGGTCACGCGCGACGACGCCATCGGGCCCGCGCTACGGCAGGAGATCGGCGAGACACCCGATCCGACCATCGTCACCCTGAAGCGAGACGGGACCGTCGTCCGCGCCGTCGTCGACGACGGCGACATCGAGCGCGTCGATCTGGAAGATATGTTCGCCGAAGCCGCGATATGAATCCCGAGGCCGACGAGCCTCTCCATGATCAGGAGAAGATGATGGCTTCCGATCCCAATTCGAATGGACGCGACGATCGTGGTGGACGGCTGGCTGCACAGAGGCTATCTCTGTGATCTCTGTGCCTCTGTGGTTGAAGCTTTCGACATAACGGCATGCAGGCAATTCCGCTCAAGGCATGTTCGAGTGGCGATAGACTTTCGGCAACCACTCGATGATCACCTATCTCAAAGTCCGCAACCTCGCCATCGTCGAGGAATTCGCCATCGAACCGGGGCCTGGGCTGAACGTTCTGACGGGCGAGACGGGGGCGGGGAAATCGCTGCTCATCGACTCGCTCGAGTTTCTTCGCGGGGCGCGCGGGTCGACGGAGATGATCCGCGCCGGCGCGAACAAAATGACGGCCGAGGCGGTATTCGAGCTGCCTCGGGAGACGCATGATGTGCTAAAGGAGATCGGCGTCGAGATCGGCGTCGACGCCGGCGAATCGGAGGTCATCGTCAAGCGCGAGATCGCCGTCGGCGGGCGTGGGCGCGTTCTCATCAACGGCTCGCCGCTCTCCGTACGCGAGCTCGGCGGGGCCATGGATGCATTCCTCGAGATTCATGGCCAGCATGAGTCACACGGGCGGGTGGCCGGCCAGGGGTATCGCGAGTTGCTCGACGACTACGGCGGCCACGCCACACTCCTGGCCGCGACAGCCGGGACCCACGCCTCCTGGCGCGAAGCCGCCGAGCAATTGCGCGAGCTGACCAATGCGCAGCGCGACCGCACGCTGCGGCTCGACCTGCTTCGGTATCAGATCGACGAGATCTCCGCGGCCACCATCGATCCGGCGGAAGAGGAAACGCTGCGGGCCGAGCGAAGCATGCTGGCCAACGCCCGGCAGCTCGCCGAGGCCAGCAGCGGCGCATTCGCGCTCGTCGATGACGACGAAGACTCCGCGCTGGCCCAGCTCGCGCGCGCGCTTCACCTCGTCCAGCCACTGGCCGGCGAGATCGCGGACATCGCCACGATCACCGCCGAGATCGAAGACGCCATTTATCGTCTCCAGGAGACGTCGCGAGGACTGTCTCGTCTCTCGGATTCGGTACGCCACGATCCGGCACGGCTCGAAGAGATCGAAGATCGCCTCGTGACGATCGAGCGGCTGAAGAAGAAATACGGCGGCTCGGTCGAGGCCGTGCTCACCCACCTCAGCGCCATTCAGGACGAGTTCGAGCGGCTCAGCGACTACGAAACGAGCGTCGACAAACTGCAGTGGATCGAAGAGCAGCGCTTCGCGGCCTGGCGGAGCGCCGCCCAGGCTCTTTCCGCCGCGCGGAAGAAGGCGGCCAAGAAGTTCGAGAGCGCCATCCAGTCGGAGCTCAACGATCTGGCCATGGAGCGCACGACGGTCAAAGTCGTCGTCGATGCCGCCGACCCGACGCGCGAGCATGGCGCGGCACACGGCATCGACCGCATCGAGATCCTCATCGCTCCCAACCGCGGCGAGGAGCCGAAGCCGATGCAGCGGATCGCCTCGGGTGGCGAGCTTTCACGCATCCAGCTCGCCATCGCCGCGGCGCTGTTCAAGGCCTCACAGCACGCCGCGGCGGCCACGCTGGTCTTCGACGAGATCGACGCCGGCATCGGCGGCCGCGTCGCCGAGGTCGTCGGCAGGAAGCTGCAGGAGCTCGCCGTGGGAAATCAGGTCATCTGCGTCACTCACCTTCCGCAGATCGCCAGCTTCGGAGCGACCCATTTCTTCGTCTGGAAAGAAGACGCCGCCGGCCACACGCGCGCGCGCATCCGCCGCCTCGACAGCGACGAAGAGCGCGTCAACGAGGTGGCCCGCATGCTCGGCGGCGAATCGGTCCCGGCCTCCGCGGTGCTGCACGCGCGCGAACTGCTCGACGGCGCGCGCGGGCGGACGGCGAAGGCACGGCGATGAAACGCTGGCACGTCGACGGCGATCCATCCGACGGCGTGCTCGACGAGTTGGCGGACGTGCTGCGAGCAGGTGGCGTCGCTCTGCTTCCCACCGATACGATCTACGGCCTGCACGCCATGGCCACGGACCAGCAGGCGGTCGGACGCATTCGGGCCATGAAGGGCCGCGGCGACGACAAGCCGTTCGTCATCATCGCCTCGTCTGTCGAACAACTTCGCAACCTCGGCGCCGTCGTTCCCGAACAGTTGACCGGTATCTGGCCCGCGCCGCTGACGGCGATTCTTGCCTCGGGTGGTGCAACCATCGCCGCGCGTGTTCCTGAACTCGGATGGTTGCGTGCTCTCCTCGATCTCACCGGACCACTCGTTTCGACGAGCGCAAATCGGAGCGGCGAACCGCCTGTCTCGAGCCCTGCTTTGCTCGCATCGGACCTGGAAAACGGGCTCGATGCGCTGCTCGATCAAGGTCCGCGCGAAGGGAAACCGTCGACGATCGTGGATTTTACCAGTGCTGAGCCGCGGCTCATCCGGGAAGGCGATCCCGCGTTTTCACAGTTTCTGCGGAAAACCCTGCGGAAAGCCCTGTGAAAAACTGCGAATGACCGCACAAATGCAAGCCTTCCGAGCGCTTTGCACAACTCCGTGGGCGTATTGAGCTAAGTGTTGCAGGAACGGGTGTTAACCAAAAACAGACACATCGTTAGCAGCGGTTTTTGTGCAATTGCCCAAGACGGTTTGCAGTTTCCACATCCAGCTTGACAAGTCGGCGTCTTTTCAGGGCAGTTCACCGAACCGTTGCAAGTGTAGGAACGCTGTGGATTTACGGCTGCGCCTCCACTCAAGGGTGTCCCCTTTTATACAGTTTGCGACCCCGCGAAAAGGTTTGGACGGAACGTCATCACAACGCCGATCCGGCGCGCAGGAGTACCATCAGAAAGGGCAATTAATGAACCGCTCTACCCTGATCGCAATCTCCCTCCTGTTCGCCGCCGCGGCATCGTTCGCCGAGGTTTCGGGGGAATGGCCGATCTCCGAGCCGGCGTATGGCACGCCGCCAGGACAGCGGTACGGCACTGCCGCCGCGAAGGGATCAGGTCTTCCCACGATTGAAAGCCTGGCCCCGCTCGCGGTCACTTCGAACACCACCGATCCGTACGCGTCGCTGATCGTCACAGGACTGGGCCGCGTCACCACCGTCTATACGCGCGTCGGCTCCGAAGCGCAGTATGGTGACGTCGAGCGCGCGTTCGTAAGCATCCCCCATACGATCCGGGGACGAGCGTCGCGCTAGAAGGGGGCACCACGGCCCGCATGGCATCACGCACTGCATTCCTTCTGACGATCATCGCGTCCGCGGCCTTCGCACAGATCGCCGGCGAGCGGCCGGTCTCGGCGCCAGTCTTCTACGCGCCCGTCTCGTCGTCGGGATCTCCCGCAATCGCGTCTGACGGCGCTTCCTTTCTCGCCGTCTGGTGCGATGGCCGCGATGGCGGTGACATCAACCATACGCAGGGTGATCTCTACGCGGCACGCATCGACAGCGACGGGACGATCCTCGATCCCCTCGGCATCTTCGTGGCCTCGGCGTACGGCCCGCTGGGCGTCGCCTGGAACGGCGATGCGTACGTCATCACCTGGAGCACGTTCAATCCGTACTCCATCATGGCGGCCCGCATCTCGCCGGATGGACGGATCGTCGATCCACCTCACGTCATCGTCCCGAGCGCTTTTTTGGACAGGGAAAAACATACGATCGCGTCAAACGGAAATGTCACCGTGGTAAGCACGAACGGCGGCTACTCCGTCCTCGACAAGGACCTCCATGTCATCGATTCCGGCGCCCGGAGCACCAGCGTCTACCCAAACGGCTCCGGTGGATTCATCATCCTCACCGGCAATGGCAGTCTCCGGCTCGACGGAACAGGCCATCCCATGGCGAACGGCCTTCAACCCAGCTCGATCGGAGGAGTGATTGCCTGCCACGGCAACGAGTGCCTCCAGGTCTTTGACGTTGGAAGCGGGTCCAACCTCAACGCCGCGTCGTACGATCCGGCCACGGGAGCGCACAGCCCAGCGATCGGGCTCCCGATTCCGAGCGGATACGGTTACTACGACGTCGTCGCTACGGCGGATGGTTACCTCCTCTTCTCGGGCGCGGGCCTCGTGCAGCGCTTCGATCGACAGCGCAGTCCGCTCGGGCCACCCACTTCCCTGAACTGGCCGGGAAGCGCTGGCGTTGCCGCCGCCTCCAACGGACACAACGCCGTAGTCCTGCGGTCGACGAATCCCGTCTCGGTGGCAGTGGTGACATCATCGGCGGCGGGAGACCTGCACAATGTGACCTCCAGCGCCAACGCGCAGCGCTACCCCGCCATCGCCACCGACGGATCGACCTATCTGGTGGCGTGGGAGGAGAACGACGGCATCTACGCCGGACGGCTGTCACTCGACGGGACCGCCCTCGACGGCCGAGGACGGCGGATCACCACATCCACGGGTACGCCGGCGGTGGCCTGCGACGGTACGTCGTATTTCGTGTCCGCCGGCGACGGCTCGGCCACGACCATGGTCCGTATCGATCCTTCGAGCGGAGCAACGCTGGCCACCCACACGCTCTGTGGCAACGGGATGCGCATCGTCGCCGGCAACGGCACGGCGCATATCGCCGTCTGGACCAATTGCGGCGGTATCGCCGCGGCATTCATCGACGCCAACGGTACGCCGGCGTCGGCCCCCGTCACCATCGCCTCTCTTCCCCCCTGGTTCCCAGTACAGAAACATCCCGCTGTGGCGTGGAATGGAGCGATGTGGCTCGTGACATGGGAAGAGCAGGTCGGAAGCACCTGCCCTACCGATCCGCCGAACTGCCCGCCTCCGGCGTTTGCGATCCTCGGCGCGCGCCTTTCCGCCGCGCTGACACCGATCGATACGAAGCCGATCACGATCAGCGAGA
>WNFG01001721.1_pt1 | contig 18388 bp, 12 predicted proteins | sample 5400431 | NCBI WGS metagenome assembly WNFG01 (sample SAMN13153346, study PRJNA577476) | soil metagenome | isolation source: 120 cm saprolite under Douglas fir tree site 2 hole 3 replicate 2 | place: USA:California | collected 2015-04-18 | reverse complement strand
GTGGGAGCCCAGAGTAAAGACAAGGGACGCCAGGCTCTGGCCTTTCTTCCAAATGAAATCTGGATTCATGCTGGCGACAACATCACCTGGAACTTTGACGTCGACGAGATCCATACCGTGACGTTCCTAAAAGCGGGCCAGACACGTCTGCATCGCTTAGTGGGGTGTCCAGGATTCACTCTAGGCGGATCTGCCACCTTCGATGGCTCCACATGCGTGACGACTGCCTCATTGGTTAAGGGACAGACCTTCACGGTGACTTTCCCGATTGCGGGCAACTACAAGCTTGTATGCCTGGTCCATCCAAACATGACCGGAGTGGTTCACGTTCTTGGTTTGTCCGCGCTTCTGCCCCACGATCAAGACTTCTATGACGATCAGGCAGAGGACCAGCGCGAGGCCTTGCTCTCGGACCGCGACAATGAGGGGGATCACGAAGGGGGACATGGGCGAGACGATTTAGATTCAGATAGCGAGCACTCTCACGGGAACGAAGTGACTGCCGGCATCGGAGAGATCTCGGCGACTGCAGGAGGATCTGACACCCTGTCAGTAATGCGCTTCATACGATCGAGGACTGTGATCCATGCGGGGGAGACTGTTGAGTGGACTAATTCGGACCCGGTAACGCCGCATACCATCACGTTTGGGATCGAGCCGGCGAACCCCAATCCTCCTTCCGGCAACGTGACCCTGGATGCGGATGGGGCGCGCAACGCCGTAATCAATTCGCCTGCGGACAACGTGCACTCGGGGTTCATTGTCGCGCCACCGCAAGATCGGATCGGGCTCGCTCAGGCGCCTCTTGCCGTTACCCGCTTCAGGGTGACCTTTACAAGTCCGGGGGTCTTTCCTTACATCTGTGCTCTTCATGATGACGTGGGCATGAAGGGTACGGTGACTGTCCTCCCTTAGATCCGTGCCGAACAAGCTCCAAGGCGATCAGCGGACCTGGTCGACGGACCTTGGAGTGGGGGAGGCGCTCGGTAGTACCCCTAGTTGGCCGGTAAGTCCTAGTGTTGGTCGGCCAGCCGGAAGTTATGGCGCAAATCAGGTCTGTTGGCATTACTTCCGGCTTGCTCGTAAACCGTCCAGAGCGGACACATCGGTAAACGTTGCGCGACTCTTGGGGACTAATCCGGAATTTGCCTTCTGCGGGCACGTCTCAGGAGTTCCGATCACTTCTTCCGGTAAGCCTGTTGACTCAATCTGTAAGGATTCGGAAGCTGGGCCATGTTGATCTGTGCCAAGTCAGACGCTCGCTCTGTTGGGTAGGATTCAGATCGTTGCATCCCGCTCCTTAAGCGACTAGACTATATTTCCATCTAAGTAATCGAAAGGGAATAACATGAGCCGAGTCATCCTGCCGCTCGTTTTAACGTTTGCGACCGTCACCGCTGCAGTACTTGTGCGCGCCCGAGTGCACGAGCGCGTCGCTCCACAATCTGCCACCGAGACCTCTCAAGGCCCTGCATCTCCCCGCCCTCTCATTCTGCAGGAAGGTGACGGCGATCACCTCGTGCACAGCGCGGGTCCGTTGAGCGGCTTGCCGTTCCTCATCAAGCTCGACGGCCAATTCGGGAACACCCAGGATTTTTTCGTTTTCAGCTCGGTCCTGGCAGCGGGACAAACTATCCCTTTTCATAAGCACGACAACGCGGAAGAGATACTCATCTCAGAAGAAGGAGGTGCCACCGTCATAGTGGGAGACAAGCGGGCGGTGGCGGGGCCTCGTTCCATCGTTTTCATACCGCGCGACACCTGGATTTCAGCTACCAACAACGGCGCAAAAGATATTCACTTAATCGCCGTCTTCTCACGCCATGGATTCGAGAGCTACCTGCGAGCCATTAGCGTGAAACAGGGCCAGCCCGTGACTCCCGTCAGTCGCGATGAACTCCCACGGCTGCGTGCCCTTGGCCATTCTATGTATTGGGACACGTCAAAAGGACCGTACCCACCCGGCGTAGCACATCCCTGAGGTCAGTGGACCCCGGCACCGCTTCAACGGACTCAACGCGCTACTCGTAGAAGTGCGCTAGGCCCGAACGAGATTGCGCTGGAAAGATCGATGAATCGCCCGCGATAAACGCGGTAGTGTTGACCGAACTGATCAACTCCTGGATTGTCGGCAAACCGGAGAGCGCCGGGATAAACCGGTATGTTGTAGGGGATGAAAGAGCCCGTGCAGCGATGCTAGCTGACGTTCCAGTGGGTGAAAGTCCCATCAGTGGAAGCGCTCAGTTACCACCGTAGTTATACCCGACGGCGAGAAGGGTGACCGACTCGCCGCAAGCTCGGGAGTAAAAGTCCCCGTTGGCTGGGCGAAATGCCCGGTCAGATCCGTCAGGGGGGCAAGCAACTCGACAGGCCGCAGCGAGCAGCGAACCAGTGAAGCCGCGAAACCATCCCCCCATCGGAAACGGATGATGGGAATTTTGGGAGTGCCGAGCCAATGGACTCTTGGCGAAGGCCAAAGTCATCGGTGAAGGAACCGAGCAAATGCAACCGATGAACTCCCCGCGGTCATAGAGGGCGGCATGTGGAGAAGGAATGTACAGTGAAAGCACGGAACCACTCGCGGGTCGCCTAGGCGGAAACGCACAGCGAGGGCATCACGTATAAGCCGCCATGCGGCGAAATCGAGATGTGCCTGCAAGTGGGACGGATGGGGCCAGTAAGTGATGATGGACCGAGACAGAATAACTCGGTCCGGAGCGAGGGCCCCTGGGGTAGAGCAGCGGTAGCTGCTCGAACGGCGGTGCTCAAGCGCGCCACGTTTCTCCGGCACAGTACGGGGAATCCAACGGTGGAAGCGGAGAGCACGAAGGACGGACGCAAACCGAGCGCCGCGAGGAACTCGCGGACGGACGGGAAGGCCCTGTCTGAAATGCTGGCCTTGAAGCCGGAACGGGGAAAACCCGCTTTCCGGAATTTTAGGGAGAGCGATGGAAACGGCGGCATCATTCGAAGCCCGCTCCGCGCCATCGCTCTACCCGACTACAGGAAAGGAAGCAGCGAATCCATCCTGGCCTCGAGTCTTGCAGGTGGTATCGCGAGGTATCGCTTGAAGCGTAGACAGAGGTATTGGTGGGCCGGGCTATTGAGCTTCGAAAAGCCGATGGAACAGGATGCCGACTCCCTTCCGAGTGGAGGAAGGCAACACAGCAACCACGATAATCGCGAGTGGATTGCTCGGTCCTGCGTAGTCTAAGAACCCGCGCACGCTGAGAAACAACATGCACGAGAACCGGGAGATCTCCTGCACGTCTTGGTCAACCGACCAAGACCGGTCCGCGAAGGCCATAAACCGCACGGCGGACATGAACGTACAGGAGAAGTCGGACTGTGCCGTAGTACCAGTGAACCAGCCGAACAACGAAGGGCAGCAGCCTTCGGCGGAGGCCGGAGGGAAGGGCACAGACTGAGGAGAACATCGTTCCATCCCACATGCGTCCGACACAGAGCGGGAAGCGCATGTCCCAGGGATTGCACGATGTGCGGCAAGCAGCACGTTTCGCCGCCATTCATCCACAGTAAGAGCCGTATGCGTAAACGCGCCCGTACGGATCTGCGCGGGGGGCGATCAGCGATGGTCGTCCCTACCGCGACAGTTACGACCTTCCATTGCTCACGTCGAGAGTGGCCCGTGATCCGGACGCAATCCCGAGAGGTGCTGTTACCCGCCTTCGCGCTCTTCAGCGAACAGTCATTCTCATCGAGATGTTCTCCGCAGTGTTTGCACTTTTGTGCGACCGCAAACATTTGCTCTCCGCAGAACGGGCACCGGGTAGTTGCATCCGGAGATATCGGCGCAATTCGGGATGCACGAATAGCGAGCCGACGAAATCTCGCAGAAAAGGATGACTCATCTGGCGCAGGATTTGTGGTCAGCTGCAAAGATCGAGCATCTGCCCAGCCAGTCGCCGTTAGAGGAATTTGCAACAGCGGTGGAGGAAACCCCACCCTCGTTCTTGGACCAAGGTGAGGGCCGGGGAGGATACTGGAGTGATGCCGCAACTGGCGCGATCACGAAGTTTAGGCGTCCCGGCCATTGTCCTTCTTAAATGTGGACGATACCGGACAGAAGCTCAGAGCGCCTCACTCTCCTATGCAGAGAGGCATCTAGCGAGATTCCAGATGGAAGAGGCCAGAAGCCACTGGTCGAGCAAGTACTATCCAAAGGTTCTAATAGTCCTCCGCTTGACCTCCGGGGGCGTTCGAGGTAGTGTCCGTGTACCCAAGTTGGACTTGCTAGCCCAGCTCATGAAAAGCTTCAGGATTTGTTTTGTTCACGAACGATAGGAACATTTCCTTTCGCTTTACGGTATTGAGTCCCCCAAGAACTCCTTCGCTATGAGCCGCAGTTGCGGGTGCGTGCAAGCGCTTGTCCAGGAGACAATCGTGTGCTCACTTCGCTTATTCTTTTTCCAGTGCCTCGGAACAGCTGCCCTGCTTTTTGCGCTCCCGGCGATGGGACAGACGCCCGGAGACAACGTCAACATGGTGTCCGGAACGAAGTGGCCCGGGGGTGACCCGTTTCTGCAGCGCCAAAATGAACCCGCGCTGGCCGTTTCCACGCGCAATCCCAGGCACCTCCTGGCAGGCGCAAACGACTATCGCTCCGTGGATATTCCCAACCCTAACGCAACCGACGAGAGGGGGGATGCCTGGTTGGGCGTGTTTAAATCATTGGATGGTGGCGCGACTTGGGGGAGCACGCTTCTCCCCGGCTATCCTCAAGATCAGTCTCTGGCTGGCCTAGCCTCTCCACTTCATGGCTTTTCGACGGCCGCCGATCCGCTGGTGCGCGCGGGTACCAATGGTCTTTTTTATTACGGCGGAATTGCCTTCAATCGCTCCTCAAATCTAGGCGACATTTTCGTCGCGAGGTTCATGGACCTCAACAATAAGGAAAACGGCGACGCCAGCCAGAGCCTGGATCCTATTCAATACGTCAACACGGTCGTCGTGGACACCGGTACGTCGGGGCAATTTCTCGACAAGCCGTGGATCGCGGTGGACGCTCCACGCGGAACCGCCACATGCACCATCCAAGTTCCGCAGGGCGGCACAACAGTCACGCAAACGGTTCCCGCCGGGAATGTCTACATCGTTTGGAGCCGGTTCACGGGTAGCACCAGCACGAAGATCATGTTCTCGGTCTCGCAAGACTGCGGCGCATCTTGGAGCGATCCTGTAAAATTGAGCGAAAGCAATTCAATCAACCAGGGAACTACGCTGGCAATCGATCCCAACACGGGCGCGATCTACGTTGCATGGCGCCGATTCGTGACCAGCAGTCAGCCCGACGCCATCGTCACTGCCAAGTCTACCGACTTCGGAAAAACGTTTACCAAATCGCTCGACGTTCTGGATCTGCCGGTTTTCAATTCCAGCACCCCCAATTCCCCTTCCTTCTTCGACCAGGGCACGACGCCAAGTTCGTTCCGGACGAGCGCTTTTCCGACTTTAGGCGTGGATCCGAGAGGGACGGTCTATTTGGCGTGGTCACAGCGCGGGCTCGCAACGGGCGGGGACGCGCGAATTGCAATGTCGACTTCGCCCGATGGCCTGAATTGGTCTGCGCCGCTCGCTGTGGATAGTGGGGCGCTGAGCGAAATAAACCAACCGGTCCTGGACAGTCAGGGCGCCACGCTCATCCGCGGGCACCAGGTCATGCCACAAATCACGATTATCGCTGGAAAACTGTTCGTCCTTTACTACGATTTCCGCGAGGATCACACCATCGGCCGTTTCCTGCCGCATAACCCGTTCCTCTCCGATGCCAACGGCAATTTCTATAGTGAGGACCGGCTCCTCGAGGGAGAGCTGCCAAACAGTCCGGGGCAAGTCTTTACTCCTTTCTTGACGGATTCCGGGTTATCGCAAAGAAGGCACACGATTGACCTGGTTGTGGCGCAAGCCGATACCAGTCTCACCCCGTTCGCTTTCACCACCGCCCGCGTCTCCCGTTACAATTTTGGCCTGCGAAACGACGCCAGCGACCTCCCTGGATTCCTTCAGCAATTGCAGGTTGATCCCCCGAACTTGCCATTGTTCAAACAGGGCAACGATCCCTTCATGGGAGATTACATCGACATCGCTGGGCAGACCTTCCTGCCTCCCAGCACTCCAGGGGGATCCTGGACCTTCAACACGTCGGCGGCGAATACGCCGGTGGTCTACGCGACATGGACGAGCAACCAGGACGTGCGACCCCCCAAGGATGGAAACTGGCAGAACTACACTCCCGTGGGCGGAGGAGGCAACAGTATTTTCAGTCCGGGCACAACCACACCGGCATGCGCCGTCGGGCAAGAAGGTATGCGAAATCAGAATATCTACAGCAGCCGCATCACACAGGGGCTGGTGGTGAGCGTTCCGCAGAACTCGAAGCCGCTCAGCACAACGCTGCAGCGCACTTTCATCGCATTGGTGCAGAACTTTACAAATTTGGACAAGTTTTTCCGGCTGACGATCGCTAACCAGCCCGCTGGGGGAATGGCTTCTTTCCTCCCTGTGCCTAATAATCCGCTTCCGAATCCGTTGCCTCCGCCAACGACCACGCTCGACGTAACCATTGCCGCGCATTCTGGAGCCGTTCGCCCTATCTTTGTTTTGTCCAGCGATCCCACGGCGAGCATCACTTTGAACGTGGTGGAGATCACCGCCCTCGGCGGCACGGGGAAAACAGGGGGGCTCAGCAGTTACGCGCTTCTGAACCCTGATCCCACTGCACCCGCGCTGGTCAACCCCGATGGAAACACAGCCGGCAGTATCTCGACTGCCGAAATCTATGATGCTAATATCTCCAATCCGAACGTCAATGCGAACATCTCGAATGCCAATATCTCCAACGCGAACATCTCCAATCCCAACGTCAATGCGAACATTTCGAACGCCAATATCTCCAACGCGAACATCTCCAATCCCAGCATCACCGCGAACATCTCCAATGCCAACATCTCCAATCCCGATATCGCCAGTGCAAACATTTCCAACGCCAATATTTCGAACTCGACAATCTCCAATGCGAACATCTCTAACGCGAACATCTCAAACGCCAACATTTCCAATGCTCCTGTTACCGACGCCACCTACACGGTAACTAACACCGGCAATACGACAGGTTCTTACGCCGTGAAACTGGCTGGGAATGCGCCGAGTAACGCCAATCTTCAATTGATCCTGAGCAAGGCTTACCAGACGCCTACCAATTTGAACTGCCAGCTTGCGCTACAGACCCAAATCGTTCCGGTGGTCAACGTGAACAGCCCAATCGTGCAGGGTTTCTCCACGGCCAGTTTGGCCGACCCGGCTATCACCGATCCCACGATCCCCAACGCCACGGTTACATTGGCGCCCGGCGAATCCGCCCTGGTTACTATAAGGGGCAACCTCGACCCGGTAGCCATGCAAAACGTTCCGACCCTTCTCGCGCCGGTGGTCATTGCCCATGAGGCCAACACCAATTCGGATACCCGGAAATTTGTGATAGCCCTCTTCATCCCTTCGCCAACGCTTCCCGCCGGGACCGTAAATGTCCGCTACAATGCGACGTTGCAGGCCATCGGAGCTGTTCCACCCTATACGTGGACGATTCCTGCACTTCCGGCGGGGCTGGCGTTTAATGCAACGACGGGGGCCATCACAGGCACGCCCACAACCGCAGGCACTCTTACATTCACGCTTGCGGTCTCTGATTCGAGTTCACCGGCGGTTACAACGAAGAGAGTCGTGACCTTGGCGGTGCAACAGGCAACCACTGCCACGACCTTGGCTTCATCGGCAAATCCATCGGTCTTTGGCCAGCAGGTGACCATCACCGCTACCGTAGGAACCGGCCCGGTCTTTCCCACGGGGACGGTGACTTTCATGGACGGTGCATCAGCGTTGGGCGCTGCGACGGCGAACAATGGGGTCGCCACTCTTGTGACTTCGGCGCTGGCTTTGGGGAGCCATTCCATCACGGCTACTTATGGAGGCGACGGCAATTTTGTCGGCAGCGCATCCTCGACTCTCACTCAAACTGTAAACCAAGCCAGTTCACTCACAACTGTCTCTTCATCGGCGCACCCTGCGGTTTTTGGCCAGCCGCTGACACTCACTGCCGCCGTCACAGCCGTTGCGCCTGGCGCGGGAACCCCGACCGGCGTTGTGACTTTTCTAGACGGTTCGAATCGCCTGGGCACTTCGACCCTGAGCAATGGCAGCGCCAGCCTTGGCATATCCTCGCTGACGATCGGAAATCACTCGTTCACCGCGAGCTACGGAGGCGATGTTAATTTCCTGGCGAGCGGCCCGTCCGCCGGTTTTCTCGAGACGGTTAACCAGGCAAGGACGAGCACGACAGTTCTTTCAACGCAGAACCCGTCTGTCTTCGGCCAATCTGTAACGTTCACCGTAACTGTTGCCGCCGTCGCGCCCGGGGTGGGAACACCGAGTGGAGTGGTAACACTAACGGATGACTTGACAACTTTGGGAACAGCAAACCTGAACAACGGCACCGTAAGTTTCACGACCTCGGCGCTCGCTTTTGGCAGCCACTCGATTGCGGCGAGCTACGCAGGGGATATCAACTTCCTCGCCGGAACATCGACGTCTCAAACACATACCGTTAACAAGGCTTCCACCACGATGGCTCTCTCAACCTCGGTGAATCCGTCAGACTTCGGCCAGCCGGTCACTCTAACGGCAGTCGTTGGCACCGTCGCACCGGGAGTAGGAATCCCAACCGGGAGTGTCACATTCATGGATGGTTTGACAACTCTGGGCACGGCTAGCCTGAACAATGGCGCAGCCGGCATCACGATTGGCGTACTCACGGTCGGCAACCATTCGATCGCGGCAATCTACGCAGGCAGCGGCAGCTTCCTGGGCGGTGCTTCTGGAGCACTGACGCAGATCGTAAGCAAGGCAAACACAACGACCACGATTACTTCGATCTCGCCAAATCCGGTGATTGTGGGACAGCCAGTGAAAGTAACTTTCAGCCTCACCGTGAATGCACCTGGCAACGGCGCACCTACCGGCGCAGTGACAGTCAGTGACGGCGCTGGAGCCGGTTGCGCCGCCACGCTGCCGGCGACGAGCTGCTCGCTAACTTCTGCAACAGTCGGTACGAAGACACTGACGGCGGCGTACTCCGGGGATGCCAATTTCACTGGAAGCTCGGGGACTTCGACTCAGCAAGAAGTGGTCACCTATGTGTTCACCGGATTCTTCTCACCGCTGTCGGCTGCTGGCACTCTCTCCAATCCAACTAACTCGGGTTCCGCGAAGCTTGGCAACGCCGTGCCGGTGAAGTGGTCCTTGCAAGATGGGTCAGGCAACTACATTTCAAACCTGAACACGACGTCCATTTTAGAGGCGATTCCCAATCCGGCCTGTTCCGGGGCGCCTTCAGGGCAGCCGATCGTGCTTTATTCTCCGACGACCGGCGCCAAAGGCGGAAGCACTTTCCGATTTAGCACCAACCAATTCGTCTTCAACTGGGACACGTCAACCGGAGTGACGAGCGGTTGCTACACCCTCGTGCTGCAGCTCAATGACGGCTCACCTGTGAAGGCGACGACGATCTTGCTGAAGTAGAGCTCCAGCAGGCTTAGCTACAATCTAGGTCGGTTTGGTTCGCCGCCAAACGAGCGGCGGGCTTGAAGGGCGCTGTCTCGGCTCATTGAATGGCTAGCCGGCGGCGGGCATCTGCCACGAGCGGGTCTGCGTCGCCATGTCCGCGGATGGCCACAAATGTCTTGTACGAATCGGCAGCCGCGGGGCTCTTCAAACCTTCCTGAACTCGTCCGAAGTAGTAGTACAGTGGCGGGAAGACACGATAGGTGGGCTCTTCGTCCAAGAAGGCCGAAGCCGCCTCACCCCGCCTCTTCAGGCACATCTCTAGCTCCGAATCCGCCTCGGTGAACGCCCCACCCTCCACGTAAGCTAGCCCCGAGTCATAGTGGCCCAGCCAGGTGTCCGCCAGCTTCTGGGCCTGCTGGAACAAGCGGATCGCCTCGTGCACTTTGCCTCGCTTCAAGAGAACTTCACCTTCGATTAATTTTGAGTACGCTTGGGGATCCGGTTGGAATTGGCTGGCGAGTTGCTTGGCAAGTAAGAGAGCCTTGGAGTCCTCGCCCAAGGCTATATAAACTCGCGACGCCCAATAGAGGACGCCGATGTCCTGACTCATACTGACGGCCTTGTCCGCCGCTGCTCGCGCGGCAGGCAAGTGTCCAGAAGAGAGTTGTGCTTGCGCAAGCATTGCAAGTTTTATCGCCGCAGCGTCTGTGCTCTTTGCACTCAGGTCTGCAGCAACCGCTTTTTCCAGAATTGCCGCGGCTTCCCCAGCGCGTCCCTCGTACAATGCCAGGTCAGCGAGCCCATCGGCGGCCATCGAAGCGCCACGGAGGTCGATCTTTCCCAGCTTCTCATACGTTTTCTTCGCCTCCTCCACTTGCCCCTTTCCCAATTGCGACATAGCCAGCCCCGCGTAGGCGAGCACGAAGGACGGATTCATCTGGAGTACGGCCTGCTGTTCACGGATTCCTGATTCAAAATCACTATTGTAAGTGGCGAACAGTCCCAGGTTGTTCCGTTGGGGCACGTTGTGCGGCGAGATCTCCACTGCTTGACGTGCTTCTTCGACCGCATGCGGCAGGTCGTGGCTGAGTTCGTAAGCGAGCGCCAAGTTGGCTACGCCCGCCGAATCCGCCGGGAATTGCTTCACCAAGGCGCTGTACTCCACGGCTGCTTTGTGAGGTTCACGCGTAAGCAGGTAATAACCGCCGCGCGTGCGGTACTTTTCGCGATCGCTCATTTGGTCCAGGTGGGCCATCGCCTCTTGATAATACTTCTGCGCTTCCCGCTGTTGCCCAATATTGGCATTGACGGCGGCAAGGCCGGCATAAGCTCGTCCGAAATTTGAATCGAACTGCACTGCCTGCAGATAATGTTGAATGGCATCGTCCCACTTTCCTTGCCATTGCAGGTTCTGGGCTAGCGCATAGTTATGGGCGGCTTCTAACGATTGTGTAGTGTAGGTCTCCGCCGCCGCGATTTGCACTGATTCAGGAGTCGTATCGCCGAGCGCGCGGCGCGTCCGGGCCGCAATCTTGTCCACGACGCCAAGTACGCCCTTCTTGTCTTTAGCTTGCTCTTTTGCTTCCAGAACGATCTTTCCAGTCGCCGTTTCCAGAGTTCGGGCTCGGACTTCGAAACCGCTGCCACTTTTCTCGATGGCGCCAGCAATGATGTAAGTGATTCCTTCGCGAACCCCCAGCAGCCGCACGGCCGTCTCATCAAGCCCAGTTGCGCCCGGTTGCAATTGGGCCGCAATTTTCCTGGCTTGATTGCGATTGTAGGAACTGATAAAGGATGCGCCTTCAAGAGCAACACTGAGAGGCGGTTCGAGAGTTTCATCGAAGACGGAGTCTCCAGTGGAATTGGTGAAGTCTGCCACCAGAACTGAAACCGGACCATGTGTAGGTGCAGGCTTGGATGGACTTATCACCCGGATTACAACCACGGCCACCACCAGCAACACGCCGAGAGCTGCTGAAGCCCACTTCCAATAAGCCGGAGTTCGCGGCGCGGGCAGAAAAATCGTTGAGTTCCCCGCCGCGGGCCCCAACCAGATATCCAACTGCTGGCCCATTTCCCGCGCGCTCGACAATCGTTTCTCCTGTTCGATCTCCAGCGCGCTCATGACAATGTCGCTTAGGGGCTTCGGTACCGTCGCATCGATTTCTGCAGGAGGTTTTGCTTTTTCTTGCAAGCGCTTCCACAACGTTGCTAAAGGCGCGTCACCGGGGTAGGGCGACTTGCCGGTAAGCAGCTCGTAAAAAATGACTCCCAGGGAGAAAAGATCGGAACGCTCGGTAAGTTTCTCGCCACGCGCTTGCTCCGGAGACATATATTCCGGAGTACCGATGAGCGCCCCCGTCTGCGTCATTCCAGGCAGATACGCGGACCGCGCAATGCCGAAGTCCATTACGTATATGCGCCCATCCGGAGTCAGCATGATGTTTTGCGGCTTCAGGTCGCGGTGAATCACGCCTTCGGCGTGGGCCGCTTCAAGGGCCCGGCAAATCTGTAACATGACGCGAGCCGCTTGCTCGGGAGGAAATTTGCCTTTTTCGAGCAACAATGCTCGGAGGTCCTGTCCCTCGACGAAATCCATGGTAATGAACTTGATCCCGTCGGATTGTCCCAGGTCGAATATGCGAATGACATTCTTGTGCGTGACCTGCCGGGCAAGAATCAATTCCTGCTTAAAACGCTGCAGGATCTCAGGATTTCTCGCGAGTTCCGGGCGGATGAGTTTGAGGGCAACGATGCGATCGAGTTCGGTGTCACGCGCCTTGTAAACCGCGCCCATGCCGCCACGCCCGAGCAACTGGAGAATCTCATAGCGGCCGGCTAAAACCGTTCCTTTTTCTAGATCACCGCTTGGCGCTGAACTGCCGGTCGGCTGTGGAGTAACTGCCACAGACCAGGCTTCCGGTACTCCGCCCTCATTGAGGGTTTCCTGTGATGATGCAAGGGGAAGAGGCGTGTGGCATTCTCCACAGTGCGAGGCCGCGTCTGGGTTCCTAGCCGCGCAGACTGGACATTCCATGGGTGGGTCGCTCAACCTCCGATTGGCCTTCATTATGACCTCAGCTGGTTCGAAAGCAAATAGTCTCTGGAAGCGTAGCTCGCGGATCCGTGTTCTCAACCTTCTTCTTACTTAACTCGACGCCTGTTTTCTGCAGGTGTCCGTGAAGTATCACTTAACCGCGTAGAAGTGGCTCTACTCCGCGTTTTGATTCGAGCTACCATGAGATAACTCCCGGATGGTCGGCAAGCCGGAAGTAATGGCGCTGGGAGGCCTCCTGGGATCACTTCCGCATAGCACTCAGGAGGAGGAGGCGCGACGAGGGTTGCTATCGCTGTACGATGCCGGGCTTTGGATTGGGCCAAGCTGAAATGTCTATTGCACCTATGCCCGATCGCCCCCGCCAGCCTAACTGGAACAGGTTTGCAATAAGAAAGATAGCGGAGCTTGAAAGAGGGTACTCAGGAGCCACTCGCAGCGCGGGCTGCCTGTTGGCTGGCCATTTGTTCCTTCATTTTCTGTTGCATTTCCTTAGGTGTGGGTTGTGCAATGTGGGTAGCGACCATCCAAGTGTAACCCTCGGGATCGACAACGGTTCCACAGCGGTCGCCCCAAAACATATCCATCACGGGTCCCTTGGGCGCGGCGCCGAGCTTTACGGCCTTGGCAACCGCCTTGTCTGCGTTCTCCGTCAGCAGATACAAACTCGTCGGCGAGGCGCCGATTGTTTTCGCGCCGCGGGAACCCATCTGCGGCATTTCCGGCCCCAACATTAATGTCGTGCCGCGGAGTGTCAGCTCGGCATGGATCACCTTGCCGTCTGGACCATTCATGATCCCCCGTTTGGCAAAGCCGAATGCCTTTTGATAAAAGGCGGCTGCCGCTTTCACGTCGGTCACCGTTAACATTGCTGTTACCGAACCGTAGAGCTTTTTATTGAGCGGATCGACTTTTCTGGGCATAACACTCCTTGCGTGAGGCGAGCATTCGAGTTGAATTTCGGCGAAAGTTGTTCATGATGTACCGCTCGTAGAAACTTCTGGGCAACGGAGATCAAGAATACTTCAATGAGAAACGTCCGGTCAACGTGCGAGTCGATGGCACAGGACACCTCGCCGAGCTCTTCCCGCGCCCGAGGGCAGCTGACGAATACCTGTGCCTGCCAAAAAGTCCGTACACATTGAAATCGTTGCATTTACAGAGTCGCGACCGGTTGCCTTCCCAGGCCATGCTGACTCTACTTTTCTCTTTGCGAGAATGTTTCCGACCCCGCGCTGTTCTGCAAGAAGAGATTCTTGCTCTCCGACATCAGCTCTTGGTCTTGCATCGTTCGAACCGTCCTCACAAGCTCCGCCTCGGTTGGGGATTTGCCTGTAGTCGTGATTTCGGAAGACTACCATGCGACACCGTACACCGACTGGCAACGCGACCTAGCGCAGCTCTCTTTGCTCGGGCGACATCTGGTGGCGAGCACCAGCGGACACTGGATCCATCTTGATCACCCCGAACTGGTCACCAGGGCTATCCGCGAAGTGGTCGCTGCTGCACGTTCACTGTGGCGCCCCTCGTCGAACCTAACTGGGGTACCCCACTGACGGCACGCTGCTGTAGACGCTATACCTTCTTCGGGCTTGAGTCCTTCGACGAGGCTCAGGAACTTCGCCCTTTGCGGCACGATCGAAGGCGGTGCCCCTTACAGGTTGCAGTCACGATGGCTCGGTCCAATGTGCTGCCAACAAGCATGACCGTTAAACCGGCCTATCACCTCTCGCGCGAAGATGCAGACGTCGTTGCACCGCCGGCATTCTTGTTGAATTATTGACCCTTCACGCCATTATGGCGCCGCAAGTGCCTGCTGCTATCGGGAGAAGGAATTTGCGGCCCCTCATCGAGTTCGTTTTGCAGCTTCCTCTCGAGTCCCACAAGATCTAGCCGCCACTGCCCCACCAGCATCTTTGTTTTGGCTGGGTTGTACCCGAGCATCCGTGCTAGTTCGCAGATCGTTGCGCACAACTCTGCATTCCCTGGGGATTGAATGATCGCACCGGTCTGCTCCTCCAGAAGGTTCTTGTTCTGTGGATAGAATTCATCCGCAATTTCTGGGGCACGTTCCACTTCGCTTTCCCGCACGACAAATGGCGCTAGTTGTTCACCGGCAGAAGCAGACTGCGCTTCGAGACAGAGCTTTGCCGGCTCGTTCATCTTGCTAACGAGACTGTTCAGTGTTGTCCCTCCGATCTCCAGGCTCAGAATGGGAACAACTGAACTTTCCCACTCTCCGTATTGCCCGGGATGCCAGCGAAGCTCCGGGGTGACCTTCAAAATGGCTTTGACCCATTTCAATCGGCCCCCATTCCAACTGTGGAGTTGCGCCACGGCGTTTGACAAATTGGGGACGGACGTCTTGCTCCCCGTATGCAACCGACAGATGGCGCCCAAGCTAGGGAACTTTTCTAGGATGAAATAAAGATCTGCCGAGGGCCCGCATTTGCCACTTTCCAATTCGGGGCAGCCTTCGCCACAACCTTCGATTGGCTGGCCTTCCTTCGGTCCATCGGCATACTTGTGATTACCCGGCCAAGACTCCCCCTCTGGGTGCTCCGTTGTCCTTCGAATTGCCTGCATTTCGTAACGCGGCGCATTGCCGTTGGCGATCTGCACAAGCTCTCCGTGACATAGGCGGCCCTTTCGCGTCCACAGGGCGTATTCCGACGGGCATACCTCTCTGGGGTCATCATGAAGGAAGATCACTGCCAATTCTGTCGGTTTGTCTCCAAAGACTTCGGCGATATCTGGCGCTGGTTCCCAATACACCATTTGTCCCCGCATGGTTCGCCGCTTAAAAACGAAATGAAAAAGCGCCTGTGGACTGCTGGTCTCGTCGCCTGGCGTCGGCCCTTCCCCGATGGCAACTTTGATCGTCACCGGGAGTTTCTCGAGGGCCGCGCCGTTCTCGTCGTGTGTTAGTCCGAGAATGCCCATTGCGCCCTCCTTTTCTTGCGTGGTTGAAACGTGTCTGTGTCAGTATGACTTACGGCTTTCAGCTCTCACCGAAATTACAATCTATTCAGAACAACGTGAGCTGTTCGTCTGGCGTCGCGGTGGTCGACCGTCTGGAACTCCTCCGGCGGGATGATTCCATTGCCGGGCCGAGTGCCGCCCACTGCTCGACTTGAGGCGAGATGGTCTCGATCAACGGAATTGCAGCGACAGTTTGCTCGGCCACGGCCTCCGAATCTTCTTTAGCTGGTGTGCCAAGTATGGCTTCCTGCTTCTTCTGAAGCGTCGCCCACACGGCATCGGCTCGCTCGCCGATTCCCTTCTCTGTTACGAGTTCGCGGGCCATGGCCATCAATATGTCATCTTCGTCGTTAATCGCTTGCAATCCTTCCGAAGAGAACTTGCCTTCCATGGCCAGCGACACCAGCAGCTTCTTCCCCATCAGCCGAAGGCAGCTCTCCTGCATTGTCTCGGAGTAATGGAGGAACTTTACTTTCACCGGAAGGCGCTGCCCGATTCGCCAGCTTCTCCTGCTCGCCTGCCTAAGGACGTAAATGGAGTATCCCGTCTCGTAAAACAGGATCGTGGGAAAGTCGATCAGGTCGAGGCCCGTTTGCACCAATTTTGGGTGGCAGATCACAGCCTGTACTCCACCGCGGAGTTGGCGGTCATACTAGCCCTCTCGCGTCTCGGGAGGCACATCCGCGGTCAGCACCGCAACGCGGATCCCCTCATTCGTGAGGATGTGCTCCAGTCTTCGAGTCACATCTCGCTTTTGCGTATACACAGCGTAGATCTGGCACCGACGACCACACGCCAGCTCTGCTTTCACTTCTTCCACTAAGCGGCGCTCCTTGGCGTAGACATGCTCCTCGTTCAGATCTGGCGTCTCTGCAATGAGGAATCTTTCACGTCGCTGTGTCTGCGGGTCGAATTCCCAACCGAACAAATTCCCTAGGTGAAACGGCCGGTCCGGATAAAGTAGCAACGCGTTCAGCGCCACACTCATTACTGACTGATTCCCGCGATGTTCCTTCAGCGCGGTTTTCACGTCCTCTTCAAGTTTCTTGTAGGCATCCTTCAATGGAGGGTCCATCTCCACGCTGACGACCTCCTCCCGGTAGGGCGGCAGCGCTTCCGAAATGTCTTCGAGCGAAATGAACGCTCCCAGGCTCATCAGAAAACGGCCAAAGAGCAGCGGCGACGCCCCTGGACGCCGACGAACACGTTTCGTTACCCGTGCCTCCGAGCAAGCGTTATCCGCCGGCTCAATTACCGTGATCTTTTCGAGCAGCCCGTAGGTTTCCGTGAACGCTCGCACGCCCGCTTCCCCATACTCAAACCCTTCCTGGATCATCCTCGCCGGATGCATGCGGAAGAGGATGTTGAACACCTCATCCGCGTAGCCTCCGAGGAGCGTCCCGGTAAGGACGACTGTGTGTTGCGCGCATTCAGCCAGCGTGCCAAGCGCGTTTCCCTGGGCGGTGTCTCCCTTCAACTCGTGCACCTCGTCAGCGATGGCGTAGTCGAAGAAGTCCGGCATGTAACGGCCGATGAAATCCACCGGAGCAAAGCGCCGGATTTTCTTCCCATCCGCCTGCCACAACGCGCTATACAAAGCTCGCCTCGATTTCCTGGATTCGTCCCCATTCGGCCCGCCTAGAATTTCGCTCAGCTTGGCCTTCTTGAAGTCTACGGAGAGAAGTCGCTGTCCATCTTCTCCCTGGTAGATCGGGCAGCCTGTATCCGCGTTCACAACGGAGCCTTGATACCGGCCGCAGTGCGCAAACCCGTACGCATGTCGCCAGAAGTAACTGAGCTTTCCGCGGTCACGCCCTACAATGAATAGAGCCGGGAACCCACAGATTGAATCCCAACGCTGGCGCGCAGTGCGAGCCGTTTTCCGCTGCCGCAACTCTGTGAGTGTGGTGCGCAGTCCTTCCCGGATGATGCGGCCATGGCGCAGCCTGACTTCGTTGACCCCCGCATGGCCCACGGAACTCGTCGGAGTTCGCAGACCGTCGATGAAGAAAACCCGAACGCGAGGCAGAGTTAGAAATGCCTCTCTCGCCCACTTCTCAACTAACTGGGGCGGAACCATGGCCAGAGCCGTGAAGGGCCTTCTGTCACTGTGCATATGGACAGCGCCGAGCGAGATCAGTGTCTTTCCGGTCCCGCACTCTGCGATTACCGCTGCGCCCCGTGCCTTGTTCCAACGCTTTACCACGCCCATCATCGCGAGTGTCTGTGCCGGAAACGGCTTGCGGAGGAGTTGCCCTGCGAGCGGCGACGCTACATCGTCGAAGCCGTGCAGCGGCGGATAGGTCTGAAGAATTCTTTCACCCAGCTCGGGGGCCCACGCACGCAGATATGCGGCGATGTTAGGTATGTTGTCCATGATTCCGAAAGACCTCTCATTGGCGGATTTCTTGACTCGCAGGTTTGGTAAAGGTCTAATCCTGTTGAAGAACCAGCGGCAGAGACGGACTGTCTATGCGCCTCTAGATTGAAACGAGCCGGCTCATTCTGCGTCCGTTCGAGCTAACAGACGCAGAGGCAGCCTTCGGTTGGTTCGGCAGTCCAGTCGTTATGCGGTTCACCCCGACCGGTCCCGATTCGTCCATCGGTCAGACCAAGACGCGGCTGGCCAAGTATCAAGAGCACCAGATCGCGCATGGCTTCAGTAAGTGGATCATCTTGGATCGCAGTACGGGACGTTCGATCGGGGATTCGGGATTACTCGTGCTGCAGGACTACGGCTGGATCGATCTTGGGTTCCGCTTCGCACAGCCG
>WNFG01005928.1_pt1 | contig 18390 bp, 9 predicted proteins | sample 5400431 | NCBI WGS metagenome assembly WNFG01 (sample SAMN13153346, study PRJNA577476) | soil metagenome | isolation source: 120 cm saprolite under Douglas fir tree site 2 hole 3 replicate 2 | place: USA:California | collected 2015-04-18 | reverse complement strand
TCCGGGTCGAAGCCGTAGAGCGTCACCGAATCGAACGCGGTCGAGAGGCGTTTCGCCGGCATGTCTTTCGACAGCAGATGGAAGCGGCGGTTGGTGCGGAACGGATCGCCCTCGCCCGCGAACATGCGCGTCGGATCCTCGTTCTCGCGCTTGAAGGAAAATACACCTGCGGTGAACGGGAAGGAGCCGGGCAGGTTCTCGCGCATGCGCCACCTGAGGATCTCGCCGTGGTCCTCGAAGCCCGGCAGCGCGACTTTCGGCACTTTAGTCCCCGAAATGGAAATCGTGTTGAGCCGGGTGCGGATTTCCCGCTCTCGCACCTTGACCACCTGCTCGTCGCCCGCGTAAGTCCTCTTCGTCTCCGGCCAGTCCTCGATGAGCTGCCTGGAACGCACATCGAGCTTGGCGTTTTTCTCCTCGATGAGCGGATCCAGAATCACGGCGTCCTTGCCCGCCGCTGAGAGCATCGCCCTGGCTGCAAGCAACTGCTGCCGCTCGCGCGCTGTTCTCGATTGCTCGCCGGCGCGAGCGTGGTAGCCGCGCACCGTGTCTGCGACCTCGGCAAGGTAGCGGCTGCGCGAGGGCGGGACGATCGCGTTCCTCGCGGAGGAGGCGCGCACCTTGATCGGGAGAAGCGTGCCCGATTTGATTTTCAGACCGTGCTCCGCGAGCGCGGGCAGGATACCCTGGTAGAGCGCGGTGACGCCATCGTCGTTGAAGCGTGAGGCGATGGTCCCGTACACCGGCATCTCCTCGGCGGATCGGTCGAAGAGCTTGCGGTTGCGCTGCACCTGCTTGCGAACGTCCCGCAGCGCGTCTTGGCCGCCCTTGCGGTCCAACTTGTTGATGGCGACGAAGTCCGCAAAATCGAGCATGTCGATTTTCTCGAGCTGGCTTGCCGCGCCATACTCGGGTGTCATCACGTAGAGCGAAGCATCGACGAGCTGCACGATCGCCGCATTGCCTTGGCCTATACCGGAGGTCTCGACGAGCACCAGGTCGAATCCAGCGACCTTGCAGGCCGCAATCACGTCGGGAAGGCTCTTCGAGATTTCGCTTTCAGCGCCGCGCGTGGCGAGCGAGCGCATGAACACGCGGCCTCCCGCGATGGCGTTCATGCGGATGCGGTCGCCGAGCAGCGCCCCGCCGGATTTCCTGCGCGAAGGATCGACGGCGAGGATGGCGATGTCGAGGCGGTCTTCCTGGTCGAGCCGGAAGCGGCGCACCAGCTCGTCGGTGAGCGAGGATTTGCCAGAGCCGCCCGTACCGGTCACCCCAAGGGCCGGCACGGAAAGAGCGTCGGCTTCCTTCAGCATCCGGTCGCGCAGTTGAGGATCTGCGGTGCCGTTCTCCAGGGCGGTGATGAACCTCGCCAGCGCCCTGCGGTCACCGGCCTTGATCGCCTCGAGACCCTTCGGCGCGTGCCGCGACAGGTCATCGTCGCAGCGTGCGAGCATGTCATTGATCATGCCCTGCAGCCCCATCTTCTGGCCGTCTTCGGGCGAATAGATGCGCGTAACGCCGTAGGCCTGCAGCTCGCGGATCTCATCTGCGACGATGACCCCGCCGCCGCCTCCGAACACCTTGATGTTTTCTCCCCCCCGCTCGCGCAGCAGGTCGATCATGTACTTGAAGTATTCGATGTGACCGCCCTGGTAGGAGGAAACCGCGATGCCCTGGACGTCTTCCTGCAGCGCGGCGGTCACGACTTCGTCCACCGCGCGGTTGTGCCCCAGATGGATCACTTCGGCGCCGCTGGCCTGCAGGATGCGGCGCATGATGTTGATGGCTGCGTCGTGGCCGTCGAAAAGCGACGCCGCCGTCACGAAACGGATCTTATTCTTCGTTTTGTATTCGGTGTGCCGCGAGGCACTCAGATCGGTCATGGCTGCCCCAACGCGTCCGGATCTGGCTGGAGAAACGGAGGCTACTTTACGTTTACGTAAACGTCAAGCGCGGTCTGCCCTTATGCCGCAGTCTATCCCTTCGCGCGGCGGCGCATCCTGTCAGATCGCCGCGTGGCGCAGCCTCAATGCGTTGAGGACGACCGACACCGAGCTCGCGCTCATCGCGGCAGCTGCGACCATAGGGTTCAGAAGCAGGCCGGTCCAGGGGAAGAGCACCCCCGCCGCAATCGGCACGCCGAGAGCGTTGTAGACGAACGCCAGGAACAAATTCTGGCGGATATTGCGCATCGTGGCGCGCGAAAGCCGCCGCGCGCGAACGATACCGCGCAGGTCGCCTTTGACGAGCGTGATCCCCGCGCTCTGGATCGCCACATCCGCCCCGGTGCCCATTGCGATGCCGACGTCGGCCTCGGCGAGCGCGGGCGCGTCGTTCACGCCGTCCCCCGCCATCGCCACCACGCGACCCTCGGCGCGAAGCGCCCTGACCGCAGCGCCTTTTTCATAGGGCAGAACGTCGGCGCGCACTTCGGCGATGCCGAGCTTCTTCGCCACCGCCTGCGCTGTGATCAGGTTGTCGCCGGTGAGCATCACGACGCGAATGCCTTCGGCTGCGAGCGCCTGCAATGCCTCAGGCGTGGAAGACTTGATGGGATCGGCCACGCCGATGATCCCGGAAAGGCGCCCGTCTTCCAAGAGGAACACCACGGTCTCGCCGTTGCCACGCAGCGTGTCCGCCCTTTCCCTGAAAGCCTGCGGCACCTGGGCGAGCGAGTCGGCGAAACGCGCGTTGCCGAGCGCGGCGGTCCGGCCATCGACTTTTCCCTCCACACCTCTGCCGGTGACCGCATTGAAGCCCTCGACGCTGAGGAGTGTAATACCCCGATCCCTGGCCCCTTGAAGGAGCGCCGCAGCCAGGGGATGCTCGCTGCCGCGCTCGAGGCTCGCCGCAACCTGCAACACATGTTCTTCGGTTGTTCCCTCGGCCGCGACAAGCATGGTGAGCCTGGGCTTGCCCTCGGTCAGCGTGCCGGTCTTGTCGACCACCAGCGTGTCGATCTTTTCCATGCGCTCGAGCGCCTCGGCATTGCGGATGAGGACGCCGCCTTGAGCGCCGCGGCCGGTGCCGACCATGATCGACATCGGTGTCGCGAGCCCAAGGGCACAAGGGCAAGCGATGATCAGCACCGATACGGCGCTCACGAGCGCAAAGCTCATCGCGGGTGGCGGGCCGTAGATCGACCAGACCACGAATGCAACCAAGGCGATGCCAACGACCGCGGGAACAAAATAAGACGAAACCAGATCGGCGAGGTTCTGGATGGGAGCGCGCGTGCGCTGCGCCTCGGCGACCATATGCACGATTTGTGCGAGCAGCGTCTCCGCACCGACACGTTCCGCGCGCATCACGAAACTCCCTGTGCCGTTGATCGTGCCGCCCGTGACTTTCTCTCCAGGGTGCTTTTCCACCGGCATCGGCTCGCCTGTGACCAGGGATTCGTCCACGCTCGAGCGGCCTTCCAGAATCACGCCGTCAACCGGTACCTTTTCGCCCGGGCGCACCCGCAGGCGATCCCCTCGCTGCACTTGATCGAGCGGCACCCCCTCGTCGCTGCCATCCGGGCGAATCCGGATCGCGGTCTGGGGAGCGACCTTGAGCAGCGCGCGAATGGCGCCGCTCGTGCTCTGACGCGCTCGCAACTGAAGTACCTCCCCGAGCAGGACCAGCACCGCGATCACCGCCGCTGCCTCGAAATAGAGACCGACTTCTCCGGGGGAATCGCGAAACGCCGGAGGAAATAGTCCGGGTGCAAGCAATGCGACTGCGCTGTAGGCGAACGCCACGCCGATTCCGAGCGCAATCAGCGTGTACATGTTGAGGTTGCGCGAGATCAGCGAATTCCAGCCGCGCACGAAGAAGGGCCACGCCGCCCAAAGAACCACCGGGGCGCTCAGGAGGAACTGAATCCAGCCGGAGAATTTTGGATTCGGCAACGCCGCGTGCAGGCCGGGCAGGTGTTCGGCCATTGCGAGGCCCAAAACCGGAACCGTGAGCGCGAGCCCGACCCAGAACCGGCGCGCCATGTCGAGCAGCTCGGGGTTGGGCTGGTCGTCTGCGCTTGGTGCGACAGGCTCGAGCGCCATGCCGCATTTCGGGCAGTTGCCGGGGCCCGCCTGCCGGATCTCCGGGTGCATCGGGCAGGTGTAGATCGCGGCCGGCGTCGCGCCGGGCAGCGGGGCGGGCTTCCCTGACGCCTTGGCGTACCGCTCGGGCTCGGCAGCGAACTTGTCGAGACAATGCTGGCTGCAGAAATACCAGTGTCGGCCGGCGTGCGAGTGCTTGTATTTGGACGCCGAAATATCCAGCGGCATGCCGCAAACCGGGTCAAGTGCAAATCCCGGGGAGGGCGGTGCATGAGTATCCGGCACCGGCCTGGCGTGCGACGGATCGCTGCCCAACGGCCCGTGATCGTGAGAGTGCACCGCGGTTCTCCGTGTGGCGCGAGCCGCCCTATTCCACGGTCACCGATTTGGCGAGATTTCTGGGCTTGTCCACGTCGTTGCCTCGTTCCAACGCCGCGTGGTAAGCGAGCAGCTGCAGAGGCACGGTATGCAGGATCGGCGACAGAAAGCCGGCGTGATCTGGCATTCGGATGACGTGGATGCCGTCGCCCGCGATCATGCGCGTGTCCTGATCGGCGAGCACGTGCAGCTCGCCGCCCCGGGCACGCACTTCCTGGAGGTTCGATTTGAGTTTTTCCAGAAGCGCGTCCTTGGGCGCGATTGCGATCACCGGCATGTTCTTGTCCACGAGCGCGAGCGGCCCGTGCTTGAGCTCGCCCGCGGCGTAGGCCTCGGCGTGGATGTAGGAGATCTCTTTCAGCTTCAGCGCGCCCTCCATCGCGATCGGGTAGTGGATGCCGCGCCCCAGGAACAGGGCGTGCTGAAGCTGGGCGAACTTCTCCGACCACATCCTCACCTGCGGTTCCACGTGCAGAACGCGCTCCAGCGCCCGCGGCAAATGCCGCAGCGACTGCAGCAGTTCAGCTTCGCGCTCCGCCGGCAACCGGCCTCGCAGCTTGGCGAGGATCATGGTGAGAAGCGCCAGCGAGGCAAGCTGCGTGGTGAACGCCTTAGTCGAGGCTACGCCGATCTCCGGTCCCGCGCGCGTGAGGAAGCGCAGATCGGACGCGCGCACGAGAGAGGACTCCGGCACGTTGCAGATCGAGAGCGCATAGCGGTGCCCGAGTGACTTGGCGTATTGCAACGCAGCGATGGTGTCCGCCGTCTCGCCGGACTGCGAAACGGTGACCACCAGCCCCTTCGGATTGGGCACGGATTCCCGATAGCGGTATTCGCTCGCGATCTCGACGCTGCAGGGGATGCCGGCCAGCGCCTCGAGCCAATAGCGCGCGACCATCCCTGCGTGATAGCTCGTTCCGCAGGCGAGGATCAGCACCGAATCGACATCGCGAAAAATGCGCTCCGCCTCCGCGCCGAAGAGCTGCGGGGAAACAGACTGCGCGCCGGTCACCATCTCCAGCGTGTTCGCCACCGCCATCGGCTGCTCGAAGATTTCCTTCTGCATGTAGTGCCGGTAATGCCCCAGTTGGACCGCGTCGGCCGTGAGCTGCGACATATGCACCGGGCGGCTTACCGCCTTGCCGCCCGAGTCGCTGACGCGCACCCCATCGAGCGTGAGTTCGGCGCAGTCGCCGTCCTCGAGGTAGACGACGCGCTGCGTGACCTGAATGAGCGCCGAAGTATCGGAGGCGGCGAAATTCTCGCCTTCGCCGAGGCCGAGCAGCAGCGGCGCCCCGTGACGCGCGACCACCAGCCGCGAAGGATCGGACTCACTCACTACCGCGATCGCGTAGGCGCCGACCAGCTCGACCACGCTCTTTCTCACGGCATCGAATAGCGTCGCGCCCGCTTGCAGGTTCGAATGAACCAAGTGGGCGATGACCTCGGTATCGGTATCGGACACGAACTCGTAGCCCTTGGCGCGCAGGCGCTTGCGCATCTCTTCGTGGTTCTCGATGATGCCGTTGTGGACCACCGACACGCCGCCCGAAACGTGCGGATGGGCGTTCTTCTCCGACGGCACGCCATGGGTGGCCCAGCGCGTATGCGCGATCCCGATGTCCCCTGCGAGGCCATGCGAACCGGCGAGCTTCTCCAGCTCGGCGACGCGGCCGGTCGAGCGCACACGGCGCAACGTCGCCCGCGATCCCGCCGCCATTCCGTCGAGGACCGCGACCCCGGCGGAGTCGTAGCCGCGATACTCGAGCCGCTTAAGCCCCTCGATGAGGATGGGAACGATGTTACGCTTGGCAATCGCCCCGACTATTCCGCACATGCGGTTTGCCTTTCGATTACTTCTTCTTTGCTGGCCGCTGCCAGCCCGGAATCGACACCTGCTTCACGCGAGAGAGGGTCAGCTCGCCTGCTGGAGCGTCCTTGGTAAGCGTGGTTCCTGCACCGAGCGTCGCGCCCCGCCCCACGCGCACCGGGGCGATTAGTTGGGTGTCCGAGCCGATGAAAACGTCGTCCTCTATGACGGTGCGGTGTTTGTTCGCTCCGTCGTAGTTGCACACGATCGTGCCGGCGCCGATGTTCACGTTGCTGCCGACCTCGCTGTCGCCGATGTAGGAGAGGTGATTGGCCTTGGAACCTGCGCCTATACTACTCGCCTTCACCTCCACGAAGTTGCCGATGTGCACTCTTTCGGCTACGCGCGTGCGCGTGCCCGGGCGGATGCGAGCGTAGGGGCCGATGCGGCAGTCCGCGCCGATGTCGGCGTCCTCCAAGTGACAGAAAGCTTCGATGCGCGTGCCGGCGCCTACCGTCACGCACTTCAGCACGCAATTCGCGCCGACCGACACGCCGTCACCCAACTTCACCACGTCTTCGAACACGCAATTCACGTCGATCGTCACATCTCGGCCGCAGGCAAGGTTTCCGCGCACGTCGCAGCGCGATGGATCGGCGAGCGTCACCCCCTGCTCCAGGAGCGTAGCGGCAAGTCTGCGCTGGTAGATGCGCTCCAACTCGGCGAGCTGGCCGCGGCTGTTCACTCCGAGCGTCTCCCACACCGCGTCTGCATGGATTGCCGTCACACGTACGCGCTCCTTCGTTGCGAGCGCGACGATATCGGTGAGGTAATACTCCTTCTGCGCGTTATTGTTTTGCAGCTTCGCGAGCCAGGACTTGAGCTTCTTCGTCGGTGCCACGACGATGCCGGTGTTGATCTCGCGGAGGGCGCGCTGCCGTGCGTTGGCGTCTTTTTCCTCGACTATTCCCACCACCTTTTTTCCATTTCGCAGGACGCGCCCGTATCCAGTGGGATTGTCGAGCGTCGCGGTCAGAAGGCCCAGCCCCGTCCCTGTCGCCTCGACAAGATGCTTCAAGGTCTCGGCGCGAATCAGCGGGACATCGCCATAGAGCACGAGGGTCGGCCAGCGCTCGTCGAGATGAGGGGCGGCCTGCATCACCGCGTGACCGGTGCCAAGCTGAGGTTCCTGCATGACCCAGATGGCACCGTTCTCGTCCACGGCCTGGCGCACGAGCTCGCCGCCGTGGCCATGGACAACGCAAATGACCTTCGGCGAGAGTTGTTTCGCCGTATCGAAAACGTGTGCGAGTAGCGCGCGGCCCGCCAGGCGATGCAGCACCTTGGGCGTGCTCGAATGCATGCGCTTGCCCGGACCGGCGGCGAGAATTACGATATTCACAAAAAGCGGGGAATTCAGCCGGATGCGCGATGTTAGCACGCGTTAGCGCGGCAATTCAGAGAACCCCATCAAAAACTCATCCACCGAGCGCGCGCACTGGCGGCCTTCCCGGATCGCCCACACGACGAGCGACTGGCCGCGGCGCATGTCGCCCGCGGCAAAGACCTTGGGAACCGACGTGACGTAACTGCCTTTTCCGTCGGTCTCCGCCTTGGCGTTGCCGCGCGGGTCCCTTTCCACGCCGAACGCCTCGAGCACCGCCGGCACCGGCGATACGAATCCCATCGCGAGAAGCACGAGGTCTGCGGGCAGCATCGATTCCGATCCCGGGACTTCGCTCATCTTGCCGTTCTTCCACTCAAGGCGAACCGTTTTCAGCACTTTCACCTTTCCGTTCTCGCCGACGAACTCTTTCGTGGCGATCGACCAATCGCGCTGTACACCCTCCTCGTGAGAGGAAGAGGTGCGTAACCTGAGCGGCCGAAGTGCCGACGCAGTCGCTGCCCGTATCCCCGCCGCCGATCACCACCACGTGCTTGCCGCTCGCCCAGAGCTCGCGCACGCCCGAGTCGCCCGCCACGCGCTTGTTTTGCAATGGGAGGAACTCCATCGCGAAGTGCACACCGTCGAGATCGCGCCCCGGGACAGGCAGATCACGCGGCTGCTCTGCGCCGCCGCAAAGCACCACTGCGTCGCACTCGGCCATCATTTTCTCGGGCGCGATGGTTTCGGTGGCCCAATCGGTGACGCCTTTCCCGGCATGCCCCTTGCCGACGAAGACGCCCGGACGGAACGTCACGCCTTCCGCTTTCATTTGATCGATCCGGCGCTCGATCAGCCACTTTTCCATCTTGAAATCGGGTATTCCGTAGCGCAGAAGACCGCCGATCCGGTCGTTTTTTTCGAACACCGTGACGTCGTGCCCGGCGCGCGCGAGCTGCTGGGCGCAAGCGAGCCCAGCCGGACCGGAGCCCACCACCGCGACCTTCTTGCCGGTCTTGTGCTCAGGCGGCTGCGATTTTACCCAGCCTTCCTCGAACGCCTTGTCGATGATCGCGTGCTCGATCGACTTGATGCCGACCGGGTCGTCGTTGATGCGCAGCACGCACGCTTCCTCGCACGGAGCCGGACAGATACGGCCGGTGAATTCGGGGAAATTGTTGGTGGAATGCAGCGTCTCGATGGCGTGCTGCCAGTCCTGCTTGTAGACGAGATCGTTGAAATCCGGAATGATGTTGTCGACCGGGCAGCCCGACATGCAAAACGGTGTACCGCAGTCCATGCAACGCGCGCCCTGGACTTTCGCCTCCTCTTCGGTGAGGCGGAGGATGAACTCCCGGTAATGCTTTTTCCTCTGCCCGGGCTCTTGGTGCGCTTCCTCGAGCCGCTGGAACTCGAGAAATCCCGTGACTTTCCCCATCTACGCGGCCGCCTTGCGTTGCGCCGCGGCGAGCTCTCCGAGAGCGCGACGGTATTCCCTTGGGAAGATCTTGACGAAGCGCGGACGGTAGGCCGCCCATTTTTCGAGGATCTCCCTTGCGCGGCGGCTGTTTGTGAGCTCCGCATGGCGCTCGATCATGTCCCTCAAAATCACCTCGTCGGCCTGACCGCGGTGCCAGAGCTCTCCTGCCAACTTGCCCTGCTGCTCGGACTCGGAAAGAACCGGCTCCAGGTCCACCATCGCCGTGTTGCAGCGCTTCACGAATTCGCCGTCGAGATCGAGCACATAGGCAATGCCGCCGGACATTCCGGCGGCGAAGTTGCGTCCGGTGACGCCCAGGACGGCCACGGTGCCGCCGGTCATGTATTCACATCCATGGTCACCCACGCCTTCGACCACGGCGCGAGCCCCGGAATTGCGCACCGCGAAGCGCTCGCCGGCAACGCCGCGGAAATGCGCTTCTCCCGCGATCGCTCCGTAAAGAACTACGTTGCCCGTGATGATGTTCTCGGTCGGCTCGCCGCGGAACTTGGGCGAGGGCGATACGATGATGTGCCCGCCCGAAAGGCCTTTTCCGCAGTAGTCGTTGGTGTCGCCGACCAGATCGAGCGTCACGCCCTTGGCGAGGAACGCCCCGAAGCTCTGGCCCGCGGACCCGGCAAACCGGGCGTGAATCGTGCCATCGGGCAGCCCCTCGTGCCCGTAACGGCGCGCGATCTCATGCGAGAGCATCGTACCGACGGCACGGTTGCCGTTCCGGATCGGCATGTCGATCGAAACCTTCTCCCCGCGCTCGAGCGCGGGTCGCGCAAGCTCGATCAGCCGGTTGTCGAGAGCCTTCTCGAGTCCGTGATTCTGTTTTTCCGTGTTGTAGCGCGCGACTTCCGCGGGCATGTCCGGCATTTTGAAAATCCGCGAGAAGTCGAGGCCTTTCGCCTTCCAGTGCTCGATGCCTTTCTTCATGTCCAGCAGATCGGTGCGACCAATCAGCTCGCTGAACTTGCGCACGCCAAGCTGGGCCATCAACTCTCTTGCCTCCTCGGCGACGAGGAAGAAGTAGTTTACGACGTACTCCGGCTTGCCGGAGAATTTCCTGCGAAGCACCGGATCCTGAGTCGCGACGCCGACCGGACAGGTGTTCAGGTGGCATTTGCGCATCAGGATGCAGCCGCTCACGACGAGCGGCGCGGTCGCGAACCCGAATTCGTCGGCGCCCAGGATCGCCCCGATCACCACATCGCGGCCGGTCTTGATCTGTCCGTCAACCTGAACCGCGATCCGGCCGCGCAAGCGGTTGAGAACCAGCGTCTGCTGCGTTTCCGCCAGGCCCAGCTCCCAGGGCGTGCCCGCGTGCTTGATCGACGACCAGGGCGAGGCACCCGTGCCGCCGTCGTGCCCGGAGATGGTGACGTGGTCGGACTTGGCTTTGGACACGCCCGCAGCCACGGTGCCCACGCCCACTTCCGAGACGAGCTTCACCGAGATGGACGCGGAGGGATTCGCGTTCTTCAGGTCGTGGATCAGCTGCGCCAGGTCCTCGATCGAGTAGATGTCGTGATGTGGCGGCGGCGAGATCAGCTCCACGCCGGGAGTCGAGTAGCGGATCTCGGCGATGTAGTCGGAGACCTTGCGCCCGGGCAACTGCCCGCCCTCGCCGGGCTTCGCGCCTTGGGCGATCTTGATCTGGATCTGCTCCGCGCTTGCAAGATATTCGGCCGTCACGCCGAAGCGCCCCGAGGCGACCTGCTTGATCTTGGACTTGAGCACGTCGCCTTCGCGCAATTCGATGTCGCGCGCGACGCGGTTCGCACCGAGGCGCGAGCGCAGCGTCTCGCCGGCCTTCACCGTCGCGTAGCGCTTGCGGTCCTCGCCGCCTTCGCCGGTGTTCGATTTCCCGCCGATGCGGTTCATCGCCACCGCGAGCGTGGTGTGCGCTTCGACCGAGATCGAGCCGTGCGACATTGCGCCGGTCGAAAAACGCTTGACGATCTCGGCAGCGGGTTCGACCTCCTCAATCGGAACGGGCTTCACGCGGTCGAGCCGGAATTCGAACAGGCCGCGGAAGGTCATGTGGCGCCGGGACTGGTCGTTGATGATCGCCGCGTACTCCTTGTAGGCCTGGGGGGAGTTCTGCCGCGCCGAGTGCTGCAGCTTTGCGATCGCGTCGGGCGTCCACATGTGCTCTTCGCCGCGCACGCGCCAAGCGTACTCGCCGCCCGCGTCCAGCGTCGACTGCAGCACCGGATCGGTGTCCTCGAACGCTGCCTTGTGTATGCGGATCGCTTCTTCGGCGACTTCGAACACGCCTATGCCTTCGATCGACGAGGTGGTGCCCGTGAAATACTTGTCCACGAGCGACCTGGCGAGGCCTACCGCCTCGAAGATCTGCGCGCCGGTGTAGGACATGTAGGTCGAGGTCCCCATCTTGGACATCACCTTCTTCAGGCCCTTGCCGATCGCCTTCACGAAATTCTTGATCGCCTTTCTGCCGTCGAGGTCCGGGCCGAGCTCGCCCTTCGCCGCAAGATCGAGCAGCGTCTCTAGGGCGAGATACGGATGCACCGCCTCGGCGCCGTACCCTCCGAGCAGGGCGAAGTGATGCACCTCGCGCACGGAGCCCGTTTCCACCACGAGACCCGCGCTCGTGCGAAGACCCTTCGCCACGAGGTGCTGGTGGATCGCCGACAATGCCAGAAGCGCCGGGATGGCCACGCGCTCCCGCTCCACGAGCCGGTCGGAAATCACGATGATCGAGTAACCCGCGCGCACCGCATCCTCGGCCTGCGCGCAAAGTGACGCGAGGCGCGCCTCGACCGCCTCCTTGCCCCACGCGATGGGGTAGGTGATGTCCAGCTCGAGCGAGCGGAACTTCCCGCCGGTGTAGCGCTCGATGTGCCGGATTTTCTCCATCTCGAAGAAATCGAGCACCGGCTGCGACACTTCGAGCCGGAGAGGCGGGTTCATCTCGTCGATGCCGAGGAGGTTCGGCTTCGGTCCGATGAAAGACACCAGAGACGTCACCAGCTCCTCGCGGATCGGGTCGATCGGGGGGTTCGTGACCTGCGCAAAGAGCTGTTTGAAGTAGTTGTACAGCGTTTTGTTCTTGTCCGACAGCACCGCAAGCGGCGAGTCGTTGCCCATCGAGCCGACGGGTTCCTCGCCGTTCGTCGCCATCGGGGTCATGATGAACTTGATGTCCTCCTGCGTGTAGCCGAAGGCCTGCTGGCGGTCGAGCATCCGCACCGAGCTTTTCAGCGGCGGGGTCTTTTCGGTCTCGACCTCGTCGAGCTTGACGCGGATACGCTCGATCCACTCCGCGTAGGGTTTCGCGCCTGCGAGCGTATTCTTGAGCTCCTCGTCGTCGATGATCCGGCCCTTCTCCAGATCGACGAGGAACATCTTGCCGGGCTGCAGGCGCCACTTTTTGACGATTCTGTCCTCGGGCACCGGCAGGCAGCCGCATTCCGATCCCATGATCACGAGGTCGTCCGCGGTGACGATGTAGCGCGAGGGCCGCAGGCCGTTCCTGTCGAGCGTCGCGCCTATTTGGCGCCCGTCGGTAAACGCGATCGAGGCGGGGCCGTCCCAAGGCTCCATCATGGCGGCGTGGTATTCGTAGAATGCGCGCCGCGTCGGGTCCATCAACGTGTGGTTCTCCCAGGCCTCGGGGATCATCATCATCATCGCATGCGCGACTGAATACCCTCCCATGACCAGAAGCTCCAGCGCGTTGTCGAACGAGGCTGAATCGGATTGTCCGTCGTAGATGAGCGGCCAGATTTTCTCGAGGTCCCGGCCAAGAACCGGGCTCGAGATCGCGCCCTGGCGAGCGCGGATCCAGTTGACGTTGCCCCGCAGCGTGTTGATCTCGCCGTTGTGGCAGATCATGCGGAACGGGTGTGCCAGGTCCCAGGATGGGAAGGTGTTCGTGGAAAAGCGCTGGTGGACCAAGGCGAGCGCGGACTCAACGCGCGCATCCTGCAGGTCCTTGTAGTACTGGCCGACCTGGTGCGCGAGCAGCATGCCCTTATAGCACGCAGTGCGCGCCGACATAGAGGGAACGTAGAACTCCTTGCCGTGCGCGAGCTTGAGCGCCTGGATCGCGTGGCCCGAGCTCTTTCTGATGATGTAGAGCTTGCGCTCCAATGCGTCGGTGACGGTCACTCCCTTGCCTCGCCCGATGAACACTTGCCGGATCACCGGCTCGATCCGCTTCGCCGGTTCCGCGAGGTCGCTGTTGTCCACCGGAACGTCCCGCCAGCCGAGCAGGATTTGGCCCTCGTCCTTGATCGCTCGCTCGATCTCATACTCGCAGGCAAAGCGCGAGGCCGGGTCGCGCGGCAGAAAGACGATGCCGACACCATACTGGCCTGCGGGGGGCAGTTTCAGGCCCTGCCTTGCCATGACCTCGCGGAGGAATTTGTCGGGGATCTGGATGAGCAGGCCCGCCCCGTCTGAGAGCTTGGGATCCCAGCCCACCGCGCCCCGGTGGGTGAGATTGCGCAATACCGTGAGACCTTGCTCGACGATCGAATGCGATTTCTTGCCCTTGATATGGGCGACAAAACCCACGCCGCAGGCATCATGCTCGTTGGCGGGGTGGTACAGACCCTGGGGCTCGTTCAGAATCACGCCGGGTTCGGACGGTGGGTTTGCCGGCGGCGGAATTCTCTTATTCCGCACTTCTCAAGGCCGGGTTTTTGACTATACCTGCGTTTCCTTGCTGCCTCAAGTGCTTAGAGCAGCGCTGCGAAGCAGCAATCCAGAGCACTGCTAGCACTCACTCAGGCGGCAAGCCGCGAGAGCGTGTGATCGATTGCACCAGCCGGTATGTCGGCGCGAAGCAGGGCCATCCCCAGCCGCTCCAGCAGAACGAAATGGACGCGGCCGCCCCTTGCTTTCTTGTCGAGCCGCATCAATTGCTGCATGCGCGCAGGCGAAATCCCTCTTACGGCTGTCGGAAGTCCCGCGCGCTCGAACAGCGACCGGACGCGAGCGGTGTCGGCCTCCGAAAGATAGCCGAGCTGACGCGACAGGTCGGCGGCCATGACTATCCCGGCCGCCACGGCCTCGCCGTGCAGCCAAGCCCCGTAGCCGAGGCCCGTTTCAATGGCGTGGCCGAACGTGTGGCCGAAGTTGAGGAGCGCGCGCAAGCCGCGCTCGCGCTCGTCGCGGCCGACGATTTCGGCCTTGATCGCGATCGAGCGAACCACAGCCTGTCCCAGCGCTTCCGGATCCCGCTCTAACAGGCGATCGAGATTGGCCTCGAGCCAGCCGAAGAACGCGGCGTCGCGGATCAAGCCGTGCTTGATCACTTCGGCAAGCCCCGAGCGCAGCTCGCGCTCGGGTAGGGTTTCCAGCGTTCGCATGTCGGCCACGACCAGCTGAGGCTGATGAAAGGCGCCGATCATGTTCTTTCCGAGCGGGTGATTGATCGCGGTCTTGCCGCCGACCGACGAATCCACTTGTGCGAGCAACGTGGTCGGGATCTGAACGAAGGGCACGCCGCGCTGATAGGTGGCGGCGGCGAATCCCGCCAGATCCCCGATTACCCCACCCCCCAGGGCGATGAGTGTGGTATCCCGCGCGCATCGCTGCTCGAGCAGTGCATCGAAGATCCCATTGAGGGTGCGCCAGTCCTTGTGGTCCTCGCCGTCAGGAACGATGATGCGGACCACCTCGATGTCCTCGCGGGCCAGCGCTCCGGCAACGCGTTCGAGATAGAGCGGCGCCACCGTCGGGTTGGTGACGACGGCCACTTTCCCTTGCGCAAGGAAAGGGGCAATAAGGTCGGCCCGATCGAGAAGCCCGGCACCGACGTGAATGGGATAGGAGCGCTCCCCGAGCGCTACGCTGAGAGTTTGCATGCTTCGTCGAATCGGGCGAGCACCTGCGCAAGCAAGGGGCCGATACCTTGGCGGCCGGTCTCGATCACCAGGTCCGCGACCTCGCGATAAAGCGGATCGCGCTCAGCGTAGAGCGCCTCGAGCCGCTCGCGCGGGTCGCCGCCCTGCAACAGGGGTCTGGACTTGTCGGCACGGGTGCGCTGCCACAGTACCGGTGGGGGCGCGTGAAGGTAGATGACGAAGCCGCGGGTCTTGAGATTGTCGCGGTTACGGAGATCGAGCACCGCGCCGCCCCCGGTAGCGAGCACGATATCGTTCAGTGCGGTCAACTGTTCGATCACCTCGCCCTCGCGCTTGCGAAACCCGGCCTCGCCCTCGATATCGAAGATCACGGCGACGCGCACGCCGGTTCGGGCCTCGATTTCGCGGTCGGCATCGTAGAACGTCTTGCCGAGGCGCTTGGCGAGCTGGCGGCCAACCGTGGTCTTTCCGGCACCCATCATGCCAACCAGGAAAAGTTTGTGGTTCGTCTTCACGGGGATATTGTAGCAACCCACGCGTATCGGGCCCGAAAGCAAAGGGCCGGCATCGCCGGCCCCTTTCCGATTATGTGATTCCGCAGCGTCAGCGCTGGCTTATGATGCGCTGTTCCACGATGCGCGGAGTAATAAACACCAGGAGCTCCGTCTTGTTGTCCGAGCGCGAGTTGTTGCGGAAAAGCACTCCGAGTAACGGCAGGTCTCCGAAGAACGGCACTTTGGTAATCGTGGTCTGCAAGGTCTGGGTGTAGATACCGCCGATCACGACCGTGCCGCCGTTTTCCACCAGCACCTCGGTCTGGACGTGCTTGGTGTCGATGGCGAAACCGGCGTTGGTGCTCTGACCTACCGAGTCCTTGTTGATGTCCAAGCTCATGATGATGTTGCCGTCGGGCGTGACCTGCGGTTTGACCTTGAGCCGCAGGTTGGCCTTGCGGAACGCAACCGACGTCGCGCCGCTCGAAGTCGCCTGCTGATAAGGCAACTCGGTTCCCTGTTCGATGAGCGCCTCGACGTTGTTCGCGGTCATCACCCGCGGGCTCGAGATGATCTTGCCCTTGCCATCCGCCTCCAAGGCCGAGAGTTCGAGGGCAAGCGCCCCGGTCAGTCGATTGGTGATCAATAGCGCGATGGAACCCGCCGCCGCTGCATTGCCGACGGGTGCCGCCGGCAAATTGACGCTTAGATTATCGGGGGTCTTCGTCGTTATGTTCCCGCCACCCGCAGGGAACAAGTTGGGAAGGTCGTTTAGCGTCCCGGTCTGGGTCACGGCAATGCCCGACTCATTGATGCCTATCGGGCTCGGACCCGTGCTGGTGCTGTTCCGGACGATCGGCCGGGCCACATTGCCCAGGCGCACGCCGAGATTCTTCGCAAACGTGTCGTTGGCTTCGACGATCCGCGCCTCGATAAGCACCTGCTGCACCGGGACATCGACCTGGCCGAGGAGTTTCCGCACCTCCTCCAATCGGACTGAGACGTCCTGAACGAACACCTGGTTAGTGCGAAGATCGACCGAAGCAGCACCACGCTTGGAAAGGATGCGCTGCTGAGGATCGGCGAGGAGCTTCGCAAAGGCGTCGGCCTTGGCGTAATTGAGCTGGAAGGTTTCCGTGCGCAGGGGCTCCAGTTCGGTGATCTGTGCGCTGGACTCCAGGGCGAGCTTCTCCTTGGTCGCAAGCTCGTCGCGCGGCGCGATCCAGATCACGTTGCCGTTCTTGCGCATGTCCAGGCCGCGGGTCTGAAGGATGATGTCGAGCGCCTGGTCCCATGGTACGTCCTTCAGGCGCAACGTGAGGTTACCGCCCACCGAGTCGCTGGTGATGATGTTCAGGTCGGTGAAGTCCGCTATGACGTTCAGCACGCTCCTTACTTCGACGTTCTGGAAGTTTAGCGACAGCTTCTCGCCGGAATAGCCGCTGCGCGTGCCTTGCACTAATTTGTTGGGATCGTACTGGATCGGTTTCACCTCGAGCACGAACTGCGTGTCGGTCTGGTAGGCGTTGTGCTCCCAGAGGCCACGCGGTTCGATCACCATGCGCACGTTGTCGCCCTGGGGGAAAACGCTGAAGGTTTGCACCGGGGTTGCGAAGTCAACCACGTCGTAACGTTTGCGCAACACGTCGGAAACGCTCGTCTTGAGGAAATCGACGATTACCGTTTGTCCTTGTTGGCGGATATCCACACCGGTAGACGTGTCCGAAAGCTCGACGACGATTCGCCCCTCGCCACCGCGTCCGCGTCGGAAATTGACGTCTTTCAGAGCGTGCGGAACGTCCGATCTGCCTTCCGCAAAGCGCGCAGCGCCGCCTGTCGCGGCCTGCTGCACCCCCCCCGTGGCGGCCAAGGTGATCAACAAGCTGCTGCCTTCGATCTTGGACTCGTACGGAACCATGTTGCGTAAATTGAGCACCAGGCGGGTGCGCTCGCCCGCTTGCACCACGTTCATCGAGCGCAACACCGCCTCGCCGATATCCTGACTGTTCCGCCCCAGGCCGTTGGTCGTATCGGGAAAATCGAACGCGATCCGGGCCGGATTGGCGATCGTGAAGCTGCCCGGGGCGGCTGCGATCGGGTTCTTCATGGTTACCCGTATCAGTACCTGGCCGCCGGCCTGCGTGACGTCGAAGTTTTCGATGCTGTTTTGCTGCGCGCGGGCGAGGGACACGAGCAGGAGCAACCCGAATGGGCAAATCGCCGTCTGAATAAATCTTCGCACGAGGACATGGTTCATCATTTCCCTCCTCCGACTTCCTGCAGCTGCAAGGTGCTCTGGCGTTCGGTCCAGTCGCCCACCGCATCCTGGATGAGTTCACGAAGCTGGATCTGGCTTTCGGTAATCGTCGTGATAAGGCCGAAATTCTGGCCCATGTAGTTGCCGACTTTGACGCGGTACAGGCCCGTATCGGCTTTGACCAGCGCAAAATTCGCCTTCCTCTGCTGCAGCACGCCTACCATCTTCAGCGATTCCAACGGATAAGCTTCGAGCGGTTCCTTCGGCCGGTTCAGATCGGGCTTGAGTCCACCGCCGCCGCCGCTGCCTGCCGATTTCGTGACGAGCTCAATTTTCGCGCTGCTGAAGGGATCGGCTTGATCGAAAGCCTTGTAGGGTACCGGCTCGTAAGGCTTCACGACGGGTAGGGGGTCGATCCTCCCGCGCAGGTCCTTTGTCTTGTCCTTTAGTTCGGACTTAAGGTCGCCAAATTCTTCGCCGCCGCACGCCGCGAGCAGCAACCCGAGCACGATGGCGGGGAGCCCCTTCACTTCTTGCCCGCCTTGACGCCCTTTGCCGCCCTACTCTGGGCCGCCACTTCCTCCTCGTCCAGGTAACGGAAGGTCTTCGCCGTGACGTCCATGACGAGCGAGCCGTCTTTTCCTCCTGTCAGCCCGATATCGTTCAGCGTGACGATGCGCGAGAGCTGTCCG
>WNFG01004456.1_pt1 | contig 18393 bp, 17 predicted proteins | sample 5400431 | NCBI WGS metagenome assembly WNFG01 (sample SAMN13153346, study PRJNA577476) | soil metagenome | isolation source: 120 cm saprolite under Douglas fir tree site 2 hole 3 replicate 2 | place: USA:California | collected 2015-04-18 | reverse complement strand
TAGTCGACGCGCAGGCGGCGCGCCGCGGACGCCAGCGTGCCGGTGCGGCTCAGCTCGAGGAAGTAGCGCACATCGCCCCAGTCCGGCATCGCCATGCATTCTTGCATGTTCAGCAGGCATTTCTCCAGCGGTCCGGTTGTCGCCGGCATGCATCTTTAGGCCTCATGACCACTGTTCCCCCTGATTCAAGCCGGCGCTGGACGCTGGTTGCCGCCAGCTTCGGAGTGGGGATGGCCTTGCTCGACCTCACCGCTGTGAACGTCGCGGTGCCGAGCGTTCAATCCAGTCTGGGCACCGACGTGCGCGGTCTCTCTTGGGTGCTCGACGGCTACACGCTCACTTTCGCCAGCCTGCTTTTGCTCGCGGGTGGGTTGGGCGACCGGTTGGGGGCAAAGCGCGTCTTTGTCACCGGCCTGGCGGTCTTTACGCTTGCCTCGGTTCTCTGCGGCCTCGCCCCGGGCCTCTCGACGCTCGTGCTCTCGCGCATCCTGCAAGGTGTCGGCGCGGCGCTCTTCATGCCGTCATCGCTCGCGCTCTTGCGCCAGGCGTACCCCGACGCAAGAGAGCGGGCGCACGCCATCGGGACCTGGAGCGCGCTCACCGCCATCGCCGGCGCCAGCGGCCCGGTTTTAGGAGGCCTCCTCGTTTCCTCGCTCGGCTGGCGGAGCATCTTCCTTCTCAATATCCCGGTCGGGCTCGTGGCGGTGGCGATAACGCTGCGCTTCGTCTCCGCCTCCCCCAGCGGCGGGCGCCGCGGCTTCGATCTGCCGGCGCAGCTTACCGGTGCGGCCGGGCTGGCCGCCTTCACCTGGGCGCTGATCGAGCGATCGGCGGTCGGCTGGGGCTCGCCGCGGATCCAACTGGCGCTGCTCCTCGCGGTGATGGGCGCGCTGGCCTTCGTCTTTCTCGAACGACGCAGCAGGGATCCGATCCTGCCGCTGCACCTTTTCTCCAACCGGACGTTCTCCGCCACCGCGAGTGCGGCGCTGCTCTACGCGGGAGCGTTCTTCGGAATCGTGCTCGTGCTCTCGCTCTACTTCCAGCAGGTGAGAGGAGACACGCCGGGCGTAGCGGGACTGCATCTGGCGGCGATTACCATTTCGTTTGGCCTGACGAGTTTAAAGACGGGCCGCCTGGCAGCCCGTCACGGAACGCGGGCGCCTATCCTCTGGGGGCTCTCGTTGCTCGCCGCGGCGGCGTGGGTGCTCGCGCTTTTGCCAGCGACGGCGCCTTTCGCACTCGTCGCGGTACCCCTCGTCGCCACCGGCACCGGCGCCGGCCTGGTCGCCCCCTCGATGAACGCGGCCATCCTCGCCAGCGTTCCACCCGCGCTCTCCGGCATCGGCGCCGGCGTGCTCAATGCGAGCCGGCAGGTGGGCACGGCGCTGGGCGTCGCCGTCTTTGCGTCGCTGTTCCAAACGAACCTCCCGATGGTCGCGGTCCGCACCTCGCTCATCTGGGCAGGCGCTCTGTACCTGGCTGCCCTCGCGCTCAGCACCTGGGCGCATGGCCACGCTGTTCTACGAACGGGAACGCCGGTCCAGCTTTCTCCGGAACCCGAGCTATAGGGCGAGCAGGGTCAGCTCGGCCATCCACCGCCCAGCGCCTTGTAGACTGCGATCAAGGCGACGGCGACGTTTCTCTCGCTCTGCACCAGCTGGTCCTCGGCGGCGTACAGTGAGCGCTGCGCGTCGAGCACCGCGAGGAAGTTCTCCAGGCCGCTCGTGTATCGCTCGGTGGCCAGCTCGAGGGCGCGGCGGTTCGCGGTGACCGAAACGCTCAGCGATTCCTGCCGCACCAGCTCGCGCCCATGGGCCGAGAGCGCGTTCTCGACTTCCTCCAGCGCGATCAAGATGGCCTTCTGATACTGCAAGAGCGCCTGTTCCTGCCGGGCCTCCTGCACGCGGATGTTCGCGCTGATCCGTCCGCCGGCGAGGATCGGCCACTGGAAGCCGAGCCCACCACTCCAGAACTGGTTGGAGGCGTTGAAGCTGGCCAGGTCGTTGGTGCGGCGGCCGAAGCTGCCGAGAAGGTTGAACCTCGGAAAGAGATCTGCGGTGGCCACGCCAATGCGCGCTGTCGCCGCCGCCAGCTCCCGTTCGCTGCGCCGGAGATCGGGCCGGCGAGAGAGCAGCTCCGAGGGCAATATCAAAGGAACCTCCGGCGGCGCGGAGGGGAGCGCGCGCGGCGCCTCCAATTCCGCGAGCAGCGCCTCAGGCTCCTGGCCGAGCAACACGCCGAGGCGGAAGGTGGCTTGATGCCGGAGGATTTCCAGTATTGGGCGCTGGGCCACCGTCGCCGCCACCAGTCCTTGCGCGCGGGTCACGTCAAACTCAGTCCCCATTCCGGAGTCGAACCTCGACTGGGCAAGCGCCAGGCTTTCCTTCTGCGCTTCGACGGTTTGATCGAGGATTTCGATCTGCCGGTCGGCGCCTCGCAGCTCGATGTAGTCGCGGGCGACGTCGGCCACCAGCGTGACGAGCACATCCTCCCGCGCTTCCTCCGCTGCCTGGACCTGCGCCACCGCGGCCTCCTCGTCTCGCCTCACGCCGCCGAAGATGTCGATCTCCCAGCTGGCGTCGAAGCCCGCCTCGAAGATGCTTTGCGCCGAGGAGCCCTGGGCGAGGACGACCCCGTCCACCCGCGCGACGAGTTGCTTCGACCGCGAGTATCCACCGCTCGCCCGCAGTTGCGGCAGGCCCGCCGCGGCAGCGATTCCACGGGCGGCGCGCGCTTCGCGTATCCGGGCGGCGCTGATCTTGAGGTCGAGGTTTCCCTGCACGGCGCGCACAACGAGGCTCTCGAGAATGGGGTCGTGAAACCCGTTCCACCACCGCTCGAAGGTTGTCGGGCCGGTCTTGCCCTCGCTGAAGGACTTGGGAACGCCGATCTCCGGGCGCTTGTAGTTAGGTCCGACCGCGCACCCGGACGCCAGCAATAGAAGGACCGCGAGCCGCCTCATCGCAGCGCCACCCGCCCGGCGTCGATGAACACGTCGAGCTGTTGCCCGATGAAGAGCGGAAGATCGTCCCGCTCCACCTTGTAGATGATCTGCAGCACCCGGGTGTCGACCCGCTCGGTGCTGTCGCCGGTCAGGGACCGCTTGGGGATGACGAATGGCTCGAAGCGCACAAACGAAAGGGGCGCCTTCAGCTCCGCGTTGCCGCGCATCCGCCCCACCGCCGTCGCGCCGGGGTGCACCCGCCAGCCTTCGTGCTCGTCCACGTCGACGCGCACGTGCAATGGCTTGGAGCGGCCGAGGAGGACGAGCGGCGAGGCGCCCGCGGCCGCGGCGGCGAATTCACCCACGCGCAGCTTCACTTGAAGCACGTCGGCATCGATCGGTGAGCGCACCGTGCTCCGCTCGATCTCGACCGCGATCGCGCGGATCTGGGCGTCGGCGGCCGCAACCTGCGCCTGGGACTCGGACTGCTCGGCCTCGGCCGTCTTCACCGCCGAGCGCCGCCGGGACATCTCCTCGTTGCTGATCGCGCGCTTGTCCTTCACCTGCTCGGCGAACGCGAGCTGCCGGCGCAGATCATCCAGCCGGGCATCCGCTACCCGGGCGTGAGAGGCGGCCACGGCGCGCGCCTGCTTTCGCACCTCGAGCTCGGCGCGAAGCTGCCGCGTATCCAGCTCGAAGAGCGGGTCTCCCTCCCTGACCATGTCCCCCGGGTGGACGAAGATCTTTGGCGCGATGCCCGAGATCGGCGTGCCGATGGCAATGTTTTCCGTGCTGGCCTCGATCATGCCGACCGCGGCGACGGTGTCGTGAAAATCCGAGCTCGGCGGCGGCGACGGGGGATCCGTGCTCTCCCGCACGGGCGTGGTCCGCGCGATCGAATAAGCCGCCCAGCCGGCGGCGAGGAGTCCAATCAAGGGTAACAAGAAACGTTTCATGCGCGTGCCTCCGCAACGAGTCCAGTGGTGACTTTGGCGATTCTTCCGTCGTCCATGTGGGCGATGCTTTGCGCGTAGTGGAAGACGCGCGTGTCGTGGGTCACGACGATCACCGCGCGGTCGGAATGGACGGCGTTGCCGGCGAGGAGATCCATCACCGCCTCACCGGAGGCGTGATCCAGGGCCGCCGTCGGTTCATCGCAGATCACCAACCGCGGCTGGTGAACCAGCGCCCGGGCCAGCGCGACCCGCTGCTGCTGCCCGCCGGAGAGCTGCGAGGGCAGGGCTTCGGTGCGCTGCGAAAGACCAAGCTGCGAAAGGAGCGAGCGCGCTCTGTCGAGCGCCTCTTTGCGTAGGGTGCCGGCGATGAGCAGGGGGACGGCCACGTTCTCGGCGGCGCTGAAAGCGGGCAGCAGGTTGTACTGCTGGAAGAGGAAGCCGACGTTCTTGCGACGGAAGAGGACCCGTTCCTTGGGCTTCAGCGCGTCGATCTCCACGCCCAGGACCGAGAGATCGCCGCTGGTCCGATTGAGCAGGCCGGCGATCACCGAGATCAGGGTGGTCTTGCCGCAGCCGCTGGGCCCGACGAGGAAGCTCAGCTCGCCGAACCGGGCGACGAATTCGACGCCGCGGAGCGCCTGCACCCGCGTCTCCCCTTCGCCGAAGTGCTTCTCCACGTTCCGGCAAGAGACCGCCAGGGCGGATGCGGCTCTCATTTCCAGGTCGGCTACGGCGATCATCGGAAGACCTCGGCCGGCTCGAGGACCAGTACGCGCCGGATGCTGAGGATGCTGGCCACCACGGCCACGAAGAGAATGCAGGCCCCGGTGACGGCTGCGGACTGCCACATCAAGACGATCCCGCGGGTGGCGAGGCTTCGCAGCGTGATCTCAAAGAACGTCGCCGCCATTCCGGTGCCGATGGCGAAGCCGAGCGCGGCGACGCTGGCCGCCTGGAGCAGGATCATCCCGACCAGGCGAGGGTTGGTGACTCCCATCGCCTTGAGAGTGCCGAACTGCTTCAGATTCTCGACCGTGAACAGGTAGAAGGTCTGGCCCGCCACGACCGTTCCGACCACCAGCGCCACCAGGATGGTGATGCCGAAGTTGACCGGGATTCCCGTGTTCTTGAGGTAGTAGCGGATGCAGTCCCAGATGAACTGCTGCGTCGTTCGCGCCCGCAAGGAGGTGGCCCCCTCGATCCGTGCCGCGAGCTCCTCGGGAGTCGTTCCGGGGAGCGGCCTGGCGATTACGAACGACAGTTGCGTCCGTTCGCGGCCGAGAAAGTTCACCGCCTCGCTGTAGCGGGTGTGCATCACCGGCACGCTGAGGAAGGGCGCCGATGCGTCGGAGATGCCCACGATGGTTACCCGATGATCGTTCATCTCCAGGGTGCGGCCGAGCTCCAGCGGCTCTCCCGGGAAGAGCAAGACGTACCCTGCCTGGTCCAACACCACCGAATCTGGTTCGCTCAGCCTTTGCCAGGATCCGAGGAGCATCTTGCGCGGCGCGCCGGAAAGGGTCGCGTCGTCGAGCCCGATCAGCAGCGACACCGCGAACTTCCCGCTCAGCGTCTTGGCCACCGGGTTGCCCTTGAAGAGCCGCACCGCCCAGGCCACTCCCGGAACGCTCCGGACCCGGGTGAGGTCCGTGTCCTTGAGGGCCTTGGTCTGGTCCCAGTACTCCGTTTTCGGGTCCATCACCCAGACCTCGGCGTCGGTCACGTCCAGAATCTGGCTGGCCGTGCGCCGCATGATGTTGGCGAAGATCGAGGTCTGGTTCTCGAGGAGGAAGGTGCAAAACGCGATCGCGAAGACCAACCCGAAGTACTTCGACCGGTCGCCGGTCAGCATCCGCAAGGCCACGAAGTTCATCCGCACTCCCTTTCGACTTGTGTACTGAGTCGCATAAATATCTTGCGAAGGAGTTCTTTGCAACTTGGTACAAAAAGAACGCGCACGCTTGGACCAATCAAATGGCGGCGGAGGTGAGCTTCACGCGCGTCGAATCAGGCGTTGGCCGTCTCCTTCTTTGCGTCGATCGAAACGCCCCGGTGTTGTGGCCCGGTCTTGATTCCCAGGCAGATGAGCGAGGTCAACACCCCGCCCACCACCAGAAGCTGCGCGATGCGGACGAACCCACCGAGGTCGCCGTTGGTGCGGCCGACCAGGGCGATGACCAGCCCGACGCCGATCACCGAGCCGATCTGGCGGACGGCTTGGTTGATTGCGCTGCCGAGCGCGAGCTCGGTCGGCAAAAGGCGGTGGACCGCGGCGCCGCTCAGCGAGGGAAGCACCAGCCCCACGCCGATGCCGGTCACCACCGCCCGCGGAAGCCAGGTGGTGAGGAAAGCGGGGGGTGACTCCAGCCCCAGGTACAACAGAGCGCCCCCGAGCGCGAACACCAGGCCGCCGGCGACCAGCACTCCCCGGTGGCCGCGGCGATCGGCGATGCGGCCCGCGACGATGGCCACCGGGATGACGGTGAGCGGCCCGGGCGTGATCGCCAACCCGGCCTGGAAGATGCTGTAGTGCCATCGCAGGGTGAGGAAAAAGACGAAGGTGAAGAACATCGCGGTGAAGGCGACCGCGAAGAAGAAGGTGGCCAGGTTCGCGAGGCGGTAGTTCCGGTCTTCGAAGAGGCTGAGATCGACCGCGGGCGAGGCTACCCTGCCCGAGCGCAGCACGAAGCCGGCGAAGAGCAGCGCGCCGCCGCCGAAGCTCGCGGCAGTGCGTAGGTCGGCGATCCCCCACCCGCGCGCTTCGACGATGCCGAGCGCGATCAGCGCCACGCTGGCGATGAGCAGGGCGATCCCGAGCGGATCGGGAAGCTCCCGCGCCGCCTCGTCGCGCGACTCGAGCAGCGATCTGCTCCCGCGAACCACCGCGAAGAGCCCGACGGGGACGTTGAGATAGAAGGCCCAGCGCCAGCTCGCGGACTGGACGATCAGTGATCCCAACGACGGTCCGATCGCGGCCGCCAGCGCGCCCACCGCGCCCCAGACGGACACCGCCGTTGCCCGGCGCCCGGCCGGAAAGGCGCGTAGCACCAGCGCGAGCGAGGAGGGGAGCAGGAGTGCCGCGCCGAACGCCTGCAGGGCGCGCGCGGCGATCAACCAGGCAGCTGAAGGCGCGAGACCGCAGAGCGCGGACGCGGCGGTGAAGAGCGCAAGGCCGGTGAGGAAGCTTCGCTTGCGCCCGATCCGGTCGGCGATGCGCCCCGCGGGGACGAGCAGCGACCCGAACACGATCGTGTAGGCGTTCAGCACCCAGGAGAGCTGCGCCGCGGAGACGTCGGCGAACGTCGCGCGGATCGAGGGGAAGGCGACGAACAGCACCGTGCCATCGAGCGAGACCACGAACACCGCCACGCTGGTGAGGGCGAGCGTCCGCCAGGCGACCGAGGAAGCGCGCTCGAGCGACCCAATCGGTGGCATCAGGATACCTGCACGCTTTTCGGCGCTCGCCGCAGGGCCACCGCCACGTCGTTCATCCGCACTTCCTTTGACTTATGTACTAAGCTGCATAAAATAATGGGTCAAGGAGTACTTTTCGACATGGTACAAAAAGACCAGGTGCGGCGCCTCGGGCGCCCGCGGGCGTATGATCCGGAAGTCGCGCTCCAGCGCGCGACGGACGCTTTCTGGGACGCGGGGTATTCCGGTACGTCCCTCGACGATCTCAGCGCCCGGATGGGCATGAACCGGCCCAGCCTCTACGCCGCCTTCGGCGACAAGCAGGCGCTCTATCTGAAGACGCTGGAGAGCTATCTCGCACGCAGGCGCGCCGATATCGCGACGGCGTTGGGCACCGACCTGCCGCTCCGGGAGACGCTTCGCAAGCTCTACCACGTCATGGCCGATCGGTTTCTCAACGGCGAGCACGGCGCGCGGGGATGCTATCTGGTTGGGACTGCCGTCACCGAGGCAGTGGAGAGTCCCGAAGTGCGCGCAGTGCTGGTGGCGTCCGTGCGCGACCTCGAGGAGGGGTTCCGGGCCGCATTCTCCGCCGCGCAAGCGCGCGGTGAGCTGGGGAAAGGGGCCGATCCGCGGGCCCTCGCCATCTTCGCATCGGCGGTCGTCCACACGCTCGCCTTGCGCGCGCGGGCAGGTCAGCCGCGCGCCGCGCTGCGAGAGGTGGCGGACTCAGCGGTGAAGTTGATGTTTGCCGGCGGCGGGACAGCGCAGAAGCGGCGGCGCGCCCGATAGTCGAGTTGCGGGGCCTGTCCTCGCCGACGGTTGAGCGGCAGTGCAACCGACCGCGGCGAAAAGGAATGCCGGTGCCGTGTAACAATTTTGTCACACTCGACCTGCGCCGCTGACAGATTCGTAGCTCACCTGGGCCCACCGGCTCCGGGAAATGGCGTTCGCTGAACGGCCTCCTCGGCCTGGCGTACAGAGGGGATTCGCGGCGGCAATCGCGCGGCCGCCCAACTCTTTTCTGCCATCGGCATGCTTTGTGAACCGCAATCCCCTCACCCTAGGAGGGAAAATGAACGTCCAAAGACACCTGACCCAATCAATTGCTCTTGCGTGCTGTTCACTCCTCTTCGCGGTCGACCCGGCTCAAGGCGCCGAGACGATCAAAGTCGGTATTCTCCACTCTCTTTCAGGCACGATGGCGATCAGCGAGACCTCTCTCAAAGACGTTGCGCTGATGACGATCGACGAGATCAATGCCAAGGGCGGCGTGCTGGGGAAGAAGATCGAGCCGGTGGTCGTCGATCCCGCTTCGAACTGGCCGCTCTTCGCCGAAAAGGCCCGCCAACTCCTCACCAAGGACAAGGTGGCGACGGTCTTCGGCTGCTGGACCTCCGTTTCGCGAAAGTCGGTTCTCCCGGTCTTCGAGGAGCTCAACGGCCTGCTTTTCTACCCGGTGCAATACGAGGGAGAAGAGCTGTCGCAGAACGTCTTCTACACTGGCGCCGCGCCGAACCAACAAGCGATCCCAGCCGTGGAGTATCTGATGAGCAAAGAGGGCGGCGGCGCGACGCGTTTCTTCCTTCTTGGCACCGACTACGTCTACCCGCGGACCACCAACAAGATTCTGCGAGCGTTCCTCAAGAAGAAGGGAGTCGCGGAAAAGGACATCGCGGAGATGTACACGCCGTTTGGCCACAACGACTACCAGACGATCGTCGCGCAGATCAAAGCCTTCGGAGCCGGCGGTCGAACCGCGGTCGTCTCGACGATCAACGGCGACTCGAACGTGCCCTTCTATAAGGAGCTGGGCAACCAGGGCCTGAAGGCGACCGACATTCCGGTGGTCGCATTCTCGGTCGGAGAAGAGGAGCTGCGCGGGATCGACACCAAGCCCCTGGTCGGGCATCTCGCCGCCTGGAACTACTTCATGTCGGTGAAGAACCCGGTGAACGCCGATTTCATCGCCAAATGGAAATCGTACGTGAAGAAGAACAAGCTTCCCGGCGGGGACTGGCGCGTCACCAACGATCCGATGGAAGCGACCTATGTCGGCATCCAGATGTGGGCGCAAGCAGTGAAGAAGGCGGGCACCACTTCGGTGGACGCGGTCCGCAAGGCGATGGCCGGGCAGACCTTCACCGCGCCATCCGGCTACGTCCTCAAGATGGACGAGAAGAACCACCATCTGTGGAAGCCGGTGATGATCGGAGAAGTGCAGGCGAACGGGCAATTCGACGTCGTTTGGAAGACCGACAAGACGATCCGCGCTCAACCCTGGAGTCCGTTCGTCGCCGGGAACGAGAAGCGGGCCGAGATGTAGCGCGCATAACCCTAAATGGAGGATCGAATGAAACCGGCAGCATGGAGGGCCGTCGTGTGTTCGTTAGGCGCGGCATCAATGACTCTTCCCTGGGACGTTCAAGCCGCGGATGAGAAGACGCTGAATTATGGCGTCGGCTTGCGAGTGGGGGGCGGCTACACTGCCCAGGGTTCAGGAAGCACCACCGGGAACAGCGTAGGCATCACCACGCTGGACGTTCGGCCGTACATCAGCGGGCAGGTCTTTCGCGTCTTCAAGTTCGAGGGCAATCTCGACCTCAACAACAGCGACATGGGGCGCATCCACGTGCTCGACGCGGTGGCGAAGTTCGAGCCCGACGATCTGTTCAACGTCTGGTTTGGGCGATTTCTGCCGCCCTCGGACCGGGCCAATCTGAGCGGTCCCTACTATCAGAACGCGTGGAACTTCCCGAGCGTCAACGGCTACCCCTCGATCTACGCCGGCCGGTCCGACGGCGGCGCTCTCTGGGGCCAGATCGCCAAGGGCCAATTCAAATACCAGGCGGGATTCTTCACCACCAATCCCGCGACCGCCGCGGACCAGGGAATCTACGCCGGCCGGCTCACCTTCAATTTCCTCGATCCCGAGCCCGGCTACTACAACAGCAGCACGTATTACGGCACCAAGGACGTGCTCGCGCTCGGTGGGGCGATCCAGTACCAGCAGATGGGCGCCGGAGTTGCGCCCAACAGGAGAGATCTCCTCGGCTTCAATGTGGACCTCCTCTTCGAGAAGAAACTGCCGTTCGGCGACACCGTGACCCTCGAGGGCGCCTACTACAATTTCAACAAGGGCAGCCAGGGTTGGAGCTTCTTCGCGCTGGCCAGCTATCTCGTCGGGGCCAAGATCGGAATCGGTCAGCTGCAGCCGATGGCGCGCTACGCGCAGCAAGCGCCGACGGGCGGCGGCGATTCCGCCAAGACCATCGATGGAGGGATCAACTACATCATTGACGGCCACAAGACGCGCCTTGCGCTCGTGGTTCAGAACTTCAACCCGCCCGCGGCGCCGAGCTCGACCAATTTCCAGCTCGGCGTCCAGATCCAGGAGTGACCGCCGATGCCGACCCAGATCGAACACTTTCGTCGAAATCAAGTATTGAAAGCGACAAGAATGTTGGAATTCTGGGAGTGGCTTCCTTGTCCGCGATCCGGTAAGGAACGCCCGAGGTGCGCTTCCTGAGCTTGCTCGCGTTCGCTCTGGGCTGCCTTGCCGCGTCGGCGGCGGCGGCGATGGATTCCCCTACAGTTGAAAAGCTGGCTCTGGGCGACACAGCGGCAAAGCTCGAGGCGGTCGACGCGTTGCTCGCCCGTGGCGACGCCGACGCCATCCCGATCCTCAAGGCCCTTCTCGACGGCAGGCTGGAGGTGGCCGGCGGAGAGCAGGTGGTGATCGAGGAGGGCGGCGCGCTGCTCGATGCGATGACGCGCCGGCCGGTGGTCCCCAGCGGCGAGTTGGAGAAGGTCTCGATCAACAACCGACTGCGCCGGACGCTGGAGCGGGCGCTGGCGGCGCTCGGGTTGTTCGCCCCGAGCGCGGCGGAACGGCTCGCGGCGGCACGCGAGCTCCGGGAGAGCGCCGACGAGGGGGTGTTCCCGCTGGTCGAGCGGGCGATCTCGCAGGAGAAAAACGGGCAGGTGAAAGATCTCTTGATCTCGATTCAAGGTGGGCTGCTGCTCGCGAGCCCGGAGCGAGAGAAGAGGCTGGCGGCGATCGACGTTCTGCGCCAATCGCCGAGCACCCACAACAAACGTCTTTTGGTGGCGCGGCTTGGTCGCGACGCCGCCGAACCCGGCGTGGAAACGGACCCGGCCGTCCGAGAGGCCCTGGAGCGGGGCATCAAGGACATCGAAGGCTCGCTTCAGCGGGCGGAAATCGTCGGCTGGATCTTCGGGGGCTTGAGCCTGGGGAGCATCCTGCTCCTCGCCGCGCTCGGGCTGGCGATCACTTTTGGCCTGATGGGAGTGATCAACATGGCCCACGGCGAGTTGCTGTCTCTACGGCCGTCCGCTCGAAACCCTGCTCGCAACCTGGGGCGTGAGCCTGTTGCTCATCCAATCGGTGCGCATCCTCTTCGGCGCGCAGAATGTCGAGGTCGCCAATCCCGCCTGGATGTCCGGCGGCGTGAGCGTGATGTCCGGACTCGTGCTCCCCTACAACCGGATCGCCATTCTCGGCTTCGCCGCGCTGGTCTTGATCGCGGTCTGGTTGCTGCTCAGCCGCACCAGGCTCGGCCTCTTCGTCCGGGCGGTGATGCAGAATCGATCAATGGCCTCCGGCCTCGGCGTCGAGACGCCCTGGGTGGACATGCTCGCTTTCTCGCTCGGGTCCGGAATCGCCGGCCTGGGCGGCTGTGCCCTGTCGCAGATCGGCAATGTCGGGCCGGAGTTGGGTCAGGCATTCATCGTGGACTCGTTCATGGTGGTGGTCCTCGGCGGGGTGGGGCAACTCGCCGGCACGGTGATCGCCGCCGCCGGCTTAGGTCAGGTGAACAAGCTCCTCGAGCCGTACGCCGGCGCCGTGCTCGCCAAGATCACCGTGCTGGTTTTCGTCATCCTCTTCATCCAACGGCGCCCGCAGGGCCTGTTCGCGCCGAGGGGCCGCGCGGCAGAGGATGCTTGAAGGACGCCGTGCTCGAGACGCTCCAGCAGCTCTATCCTCGCAAGGCGCTTCTCGCCATCGGGGCGGTCTATGGCGCGCTCGTCCTTCTGGTGCCGCTGCTCAACCTCGCGGTGCCCCGGGGCAGCTTCTTCTACATCTCGGACTACTCGGTCGCGCTGGCGGGGAAGATCCTCTGCTACGCGATGGTCGCCCTCGCGATGGATCTCATCTGGGGCTACACCGGCATCCTCAGCCTTGGGCACGGGCTGTTTTTCGCGCTCGGCGGCTACGCGATGGGGATGTACCTGATGCGCTCGATCGGGACGGAGGGCGTCTACGGCAGCACGCTGCCCGACTTCATGGTCTTCCTCGACTGGAAGGAGCTGCCCTGGTACTGGCGCGGCTCGGATCGCTTCTGGTGGGCGTGCCTTCTGGTCGTGCTCGCGCCGGGCCTGCTCGCGCTCGCCTTCGGCTTCTTCGCCTTCCGCTCGAGAATCCGCGGCGTCTACTTTTCGATCATCACCCAGGCGATGACCTACGCCTTCATGCTGCTGTTCTTTCGCAACGGCACCGGCTTCGGGGGCAACAACGGCTTCACCGACTTCAAGCGCATCGCCGGGATGCCGATTGCGGACTCGCGGACGAAGGTCGCGCTCTACGCCTTGACCGCCACAGCTCTCCTCGTTGCCCTCCTGTTCTGCCGCTTCATCGTCCTCTCCAAGCTCGGGCGCGTGCTCACCGCGATCCGCGACGAAGAGAGCAGGCTTCGCTTCTGCGGTTACGACCCGGTTCGCTACAAGCTGTTCGTGTGGACGATCTCCGCGGTGATCTGCGGCATCGCCGGCGCGCTGTATGTCCCGCAAGTGGGGATCATCAACCCAAGCGAGATGTCGCCGTCCAACTCGATCGAAATCGCGATCTGGGTCGCGGTGGGCGGCCGGGGAACGCTGATCGGCCCGGTGCTCGGCGCCGCGCTGATCAACGGCGCGAAGAGCTGGCTGACCGCGGCGATGCCCGAGCTGTGGCTCTACGCGCTCGGCCTGCTCTTCATCCTGGTCACCCGATTCCTGCCCGGGGGCATCGCCGGCGCGCTGGTCCGAGGACCGAAGCCGTGAACCTCGATACCCCGGGTGGACCCGTCCTGTATCTCAACGGCGTCACCGTCAGCTTCGACGGCTTCGTGGCGCTGGACAGCCTGTCCTTGATCGTCGAGCCGGGCGAGCTTCGCTGCATCATCGGTCCGAATGGCGCGGGCAAGACGACGATGATGGACGTGATCACCGGAAAGACCCGCCCGGATCAGGGCGAAGCGCTTTTCGGCGAAGCCAACGACCTCACCCGGATGACGGAGACAGAGATCGCCCACGCAGGCATCGGCCGGAAGTTCCAGAAGCCCACGGTCTTCCGCAATCACACGGTCTTCCAGAATCTCGAGCTGGCGATGAAAACCGCCAAGGGCGTCTTCGCCACATTGCGGGCCAGGCTCACCGCGCAGCAGAAGAGCCGGATCGACGAGATGCTGGACCTGATCGGACTGCGCGATCAAGCCCACCGCAAGGCGGATCTAATGTCGCACGGGCAGAAGCAGTGGCTGGAGATCGGCATGCTCCTGGTGCAGGACCCGAAGCTGCTTCTCCTCGACGAGCCGGTGGCGGGCATGTCCGACGAGGAGACCGCGCGCACCGGCGAGTTGTTCCAGTCCCTCGCCGGAAAGCACTCGCTGGTGGTGGTCGAGCACGATATGCACTTCGTGGAGAGCATCGCGCGCAAGATCACCGTGCTGCACGAGGGCAAGGTGCTCTCCGAGGGCAATATGGACGAGGTGCGCGCCCACCCGCGCGTGATCGAAGTCTACCTGGGGCGCTGAATGCTGGAGATCCGCGGGCTCAATCAGTTCTATGGCGGAAGTCACACCCTGCGCGGAGTGGATCTGAGCGTGCCCCAGGGTTCCTGCACCGCGCTGCTCGGGCGCAACGGCGTGGGAAAGACGACGCTCTTGCGCTGCTTGATGGGGATGTTGCCGGTCCGTTCCGGCTCGGTCATCTTCGACGGCAAGGACATCACCCTCCTCAGGCCATACCAGCGTGCAAAGCTGGGGATCGGGTACGTGCCACAAGGACGCGAGATCTTCCCTCGCCTCACGGTCAGCGAGAATCTGCGCCTGGGCGAGGCAGCCGCCGATGGGCGAGAGACCGAGCCGATGCGGGAGTTGGAGGAGCTCTTCCCGGGGCTTGCGGCGATGCGTTCGCGGCCGGGCGGAAATCTCTCCGGCGGCCAGCAGCAACAGCTTGCGATTGCCCGAGCGCTGGTTGCGCGGCCCAAGCTCCTCCTCCTGGACGAGCCGACCGAGGGAATCCAGCCCTCGATCATCAAGCAAATCGAGCGGGTGCTCCGCCTTCTGGTCGAACGGGGAATCACCGTCCTGCTCATTGAGCAGTACCTCGAGTTCGCGATGTCCCTGGCGCAGCAGTACGCCATTCTCTCGCGGGGCGCGGTGGTCGATCGCGGAGCGGTGGCGGATTTGCGACCCGATGAGGTGCGCCGCTACCTGGCGCTGTGAGAATGTACGCGGAAAGTCGTCCGGCGCAGTTGCTCTATCAATTGGTAAACGACCGGACCGTGGTTGGCCGCTGCTATGCCACGAGCCCGCTGCGAATCCTCACCCCGCGAAATCACGGCCACGCGGCCTGGGCCTATACCAGTACCCTCGGCGGTGGCCTGGTGGATGGCGACCGGATTCGGCTGGAAGTCGGAGTCGGCGAGGGCGCCGGCGCGGTGCTGTCCTCGCAGGGGGAGACTCGTGTGTATCGTTCGCCTCGAGGGTGTCGCAGCGACCTGTTCGCGCAGGTGGAAAACAATGCCCTTCTCGCCGTTCTGCCCGATCCGACGGTGTGTTTCGCCGGTGCCCGGTACCACCAACGCACCGAAATCGCCCTCGCGCCGGGCGCAGCGCTGGTGCTCGTCGACGCCTTTCTGTCCGGGCGCAGCGCCAGGGGCGAGCGCTGGGCATTCGAGCGGTATGTTTCCGAGCTGACTCTGCGCCTGGGGGACCGGGTGATCCTCGCGGAAAAAGTCCTGCTCGATCCAGACCACGGTCCGATCGCCGAACGCTTCGGTCGCTTTGACGTGTTCGCCACTGTGTTGATCGCCGGCGATCGGTTGCGCCTCTACCGTGACGCGCTCTGCCGGAAGCTGGACGCACTGCCTTCGCCTCCGCGGGCGCGCCTGATCGAGTCGGCCAACCCGCTCGGCGAGCACGCGCTGCTCGTCCGGATGGCGGGAGTCTCGGTGGAGGATGTGCTGCGGTCCATTCGCACGCACTTGAGCTTTCTTCCCGCACTGCTGGGGGACGATCCATGGACGCGACGAAACTAGAAGCCAACCGACGAGGCCGACGATGCACCTGATACCCCGCGAAATCGACAAGCTGTTGCTTTACGGCGCCGGTGTTCTCGCGCAGAAGCGCCTCGCCCGCGGTCTGCGCCTGAGCTACCCGGAGGCGGTCAGCCTGATCGCGGCGCAGCTTCTGGAATTCATCCGCGATGGGCGCACCGTGGCGGAGCTGATGGACCTCGGCCGCCGGCTGCTCGGGAGGGCCGAGGTGATGGCCGGCGTGCCGGAGCTGATAAACGAGGTGCAGGTGGAGGGTACGTTTGCCGACGGCACCAAGCTCGTCACGGTGCATCACCCGATTGTCTCGGAGCGCGGCGATCTGGCGCTCGCCCTTCACGGCAGCTTCCTTCCGGTGCCGGACGGCGCGCTCTTCGGCAAACAGGAAGAGCGACTCCCGCTGGGCGAAGTCGTCTCGCCGCCGGGAGAGATCGTTCTCAACGAGGGCCGGGCCTCGCTGGAGCTTGGGGTGACCAACAAAGGCGACCGGCCGATCCAGGTCGGCAGCCACTATCACTTCTTCGAAACCAACCGCGCGCTCTCCTTCGATCGAGGCAAGGCCTACGGGATGCGGTTGGACATCCCCGCCGGCACCGCCGTTCGTTTCGAGCCAGGCCAGCGAAAAACGGTGCAGCTCACCGAGCTTGGGGGAGCCCGGGTGGCCCGCGGGGGGAACGCGCTCGCGGATGGTCCATTGAACGAGGAGAACAAGGCACGCGCGATGGCCAACGTCGGCGCGAGGGGATTCGCCCACGAGGAGGAAAACCGATGAGCCGGTCGATCGATCGCCGTCACTACGCGGACATGTTCGGCCCGACCAAGGGCGACCGGCTGGCGCTGGGGGACACGAATCTGATCGCTGAGGTCGAGAGCGACCGCACCGTCTACGGCGACGAGTGCAAGTTCGGCGGCGGCAAGGTGCTGCGCGACGGCATGGGGCAGATGGCCGGGGCGACCGACGCCGAGGCGCTCGATTGCGTGATCACCAATGCCCTGATCGTCGACTGGTCGGGAATCATCAAGGCGGACATCGGGATCAAGAACGGACGCATCGCGGGCATCGGCAAAGCGGGCAACCCCGATGTGATGGCGGGGGTGACTCCGGGGATGATCGTCGGCGTCACCACCGAGGCCATCGCGGGCGAAGGATTGATCGTCACCGCGGGCGGCGTGGACACCCATATCCATTTCATCTCTCCGCAGCAGGCCTTCGAGGCGATCGCCAGCGGCATCACCACCTGGGTCGGAGGCGGCACCGGCCCTGCCACCGGCACCAACGCCACGACCTGCTCGCCCGGCTCCTGGAATCTCGCCCGCATGCTCCAGGCCACCGACGACCTTCCGCTCAACATAGGATTTACCGGCAAAGGCAACACCTCACTGCCCCAGGGACTGCTCGAACAGATCCGCGCCGGCGCGATCGGCCTCAAACTTCACGAGGACTGGGGCACGACTCCGGCGGCGATCGACTGCTGCCTCGGCGTCGCCGAGCAGGAGGATGTCCAGGTCACCATCCACACCGACACGCTCAACGAGTCCGGCTACGTGGACGACTCGATCGCCGCGTTCAAGGGCCGCACCATTCACACCTACCACTCCGAGGGAGCGGGCGGAGGCCACGCACCGGACATCATTCGCGTCTGCGGCGAGCAGAACGTGTTGCCCAGCTCGACCAATCCCACCCGGCCCTTCACCGTGAACACGCTCGACGAGCACCTCGACATGCTGATGGTCTGCCACCACCTGGACCGCGAAATCCCCGAGGACGTCGCCTTCGCGGAGAGCCGGATCCGCGGTGAGACGATCGCCGCGGAGGACATCCTCCACGACCTGGGCGCGATCAGCATGATCTCGAGCGACAGTCAGGCGATGGGACGCGTCGGCGAGGTGATCGCCCGCACCTGGCAGACCGCGCACAAGATGAAGGAGCAGCGCGGTCGACTGGACGGGGAAAAGGGCGACAACGACAACCTTCGCATTCGCCGCTACGTGGCGAAATACACGATCAACCCGGCGATCTCGCACGGGATGGCTCGCGAGGTCGGCTCGGTGGAGGTGGGGAAGATCGCGGACCTCGTGCTCTGGCGGCCGGCGCTCTTCGGGATCCGCGCGGAGCTGGTGATCAAAGGCGGTTTGATCGCCTGGTCCCAGATGGGCGACCCCGGCGCGTCGATCCCGACGCCCCAGCCGAGCTACATGCGCCCGATGTTTGGCGCGATGGGGCGAGCGACGGGCGCGACCTGCCTCGCCTTCGTGTCGGGGCGCGCGCTCGCGGAAGGCACGGTCGAACCGCTCGGGCTCCGCAAGCAGCTCCGCGCGGTGCGCGGCTGCCGAGCGCTGACCAAACGAGACATGAAGCTCAACGACGCGCTTCCGGCGATCGCCGTGGATCCTGAGACCTACGAAGTGCGCGCGGATGGCCGTCTGCTTCGCTGCGAGCCGGCCGCGAGGCTTCCGCTGGCGCAGCGATACTCGCTCTTCTGAAGGACGGCGATGAGAGTTCCCTGGCTCCTCCTGCAGCTTTCCGACTCCGCGCTCCCCACCGGCGGCTTCGCCCACTCCGGCGGCCTGGAGGCGATGTCCCAGCAGGGGGAGCTTTCGGGGCCCGATGATCTTCAGCGTTGCCTGCGCCAGGCGCTGTGGCAGACGGGACACTTCGGTCTTCCGCTGGTCGCCGCGGCCAACGACGATCCGGGCAAGCTGTGCCGGCTCGACGCGCGCGCCGACGCCTTCCTCTCGAG
>WNFG01005480.1_pt1 | contig 18399 bp, 17 predicted proteins | sample 5400431 | NCBI WGS metagenome assembly WNFG01 (sample SAMN13153346, study PRJNA577476) | soil metagenome | isolation source: 120 cm saprolite under Douglas fir tree site 2 hole 3 replicate 2 | place: USA:California | collected 2015-04-18 | reverse complement strand
CGCTGTCCGCCGATCACCCTGCATTCAATCCGTACAACTATCAGACCGGCTCGGTCTGGCCGCACGATAACGCCATCATCGCCATGGGCTTCAAGCTCTATGGCTTTAGCGGGGAGGCGGCGCGGGTCGCGCACGACGTCAGCGTGGCGGCGAGCCACTTCCTCCTCAATCAGCTGCCGGAGCTTTACACCGCGTCCGAGCGCAACGAGTCGAATTTCCCGGTGCAATATATCGGCGCGAACGTGCCCCAAGCGTGGGCGGCCGGCTCAGTCTTCATGCTGACACAGGCCCTATTGGGATTCCTGCCGGATGCGCCGCGTAACAAGCTGTATGTCGATCCGTCCCTTCCGGCATGGCTGCCTGACCTGACGGTGCGCGATCTTCGCGTCGGCGAGCACAAGTTTGACATCCGCTTCTGGCGCGAGGGCGAGCAGACGGCGTTTGACGTAATCAAAGGAGACCCCAAGCTGGTCGAGCGCTGCGACGTCGCGGCCAAGGCGGAAGAGTGGCGGACTGGCTGCTATTTGACTCAGGCGTCTCAACGGCCGGCAACCCCAACTCCAAGCACAGCGAGAACTGTCGATCCAGCGCTGACTCGTACTTTACCGTGATCGTTCAACCGACAATGCCGACGGCCTCGTGTTGGGAATATTGAACCGAGTTGCGGTGGAGTGCATTAGATTCGACGGGCGCCCAGGAGGAGCAAACATGGAGCAAGATGCCAAACGAGCCATCCGCCGAACGACGGTCGAGTACTTGGTTGGGGGATAAATACAGTGACAACGATCGCGCCAGAAGCGGCAACGGCCGTGACAAAGGTCCGCCCCGGTCGTCCGGCGCCGCCCGCAACCCTGGTGATCTTCGGTGCTGGAGGGGATTTGACGAAGCGTCTGGTGGTACCGGCGCTCTATCATTTGGTACAAGCCGGCAGACTTCCAGACGAGTTTGCCGTTATTGGTCTTGATCATAATGACCGGACGACCGAGCAATGGCACCAGAGCCTGACGATGATGATGCAGGCGCCTCCTGGGATCGACGCTCAGGCATGGTCATGGCTGACCCAGCGCATCCACTACATGCGCGGAGACTTTACTCAGCCTGAGACCTTCACAGATCTCAAGCGGCTGTTGGCTGAGCGGCAAGAGCGCAACAATACCGCCAATGTATTGTTTTATCTGGCGGTCTCGGATCGGTTCTTTGGTCCGGTGATCGAACAGCTCGGCCACATAGGGCTGACCCAACAATCGGAGCAAGCGTGGCGGCGGGTGATAGTCGAAAAGCCTTTTGGGCACGACCTCGCATCGGCGGAGGCACTCAACACGCAGATCCTCAGGGTGCTGTCCGAAGACCAGATCTATCGGATCGATCATTTTCTCGGCAAAGAAACGGTCCAGAATATTTTGGTGTTGCGCTTTGCCAACGGCATCTTCGAGCCGCTCTGGAACCGCGATCATGTCGACCATGTGCAGATCACGGCGGCCGAAACTGTGGGTGTCGAGGGCCGCGGTCGCTTCTACGAGCGAACAGGCGCCCTGCGAGACATGGTGCCGAACCATCTATTCCAGCTCCTCGCCATGATCGCGATGGAGCCGCCGATCTCGTTCGACGCCGACGCGGTGCGCGCCAAAAAGACGGAGCTTTTCCAGGCTGTCCATTCCATCTCGCCGGAGAACGTAGTACGAGGCCAGTATGGTAGCGGCATAGTGCTCGGACAAAAAATTCCGGCTTACCGGCAAGAGCCTAACGTTGCATTGGATTCCGGAACTGAGACTTATGTGGCGCTCAAGCTCGACATCGACAATTGGAGGTGGGCCGGCGTGCCGTTCTATCTGCGCACTGGCAAGTGCCTGTCAGCACGCACGACCGAGATTGCGGTGCATTTTCGGCAAGCACCTTATGCCATGTTTCGCAACACCCCGGTCGAGCGACTACCGGCGAATATCTTGACGCTCCGCATCCAACCAGATGAAGGACTGTCGGTCAGTTTCAGCGCCAAACGACCAGGCACCGAAATCGAGATCGACGGTGTCGCGATGGATTTTGCTTACCGCGACTATTTCGAGCCGCTCGCGACCGTCGGCTACGAGACGCTGATCTATGATTGTTTGATCGGGGACGCCACTTTGTTCCAGCGGGCCGATACGGTCGAGGCGGCTTGGCGCGCAGTCAAGGGATTGCTCGATTGCTGGGCGCGCGATCCCGCAAAGGACTTTCCTAATTATGCCGCCGGGAGTCAGGGCCCCGAGGCCGCCGACCGCCTGCTCGCGCGCGATGGGCGCGCATGGGTGGCGATAAGGGCGGGCCACCCACACACGGCGATCCGCCCTTGATACGGCAGCACCAGTCCATCGAGGTAGCACTATGAACGCAACTCGAACACTTCACGAACTAGTACCTCGTCACAGTGATTTTGACGTGTTGAATCCGAGGTCACAATAGCTCTGGCAAGTGTTTCGGATCAACGAGCAATTCGATGCTACGGGCGACCCTGGGTTGCCTTCTGATGAAGCCTGCGCGTTCGAGCGTCACCACCATCTGGTGAACGGAAGGCGGGGTGACTTGAAAATATTGCCGGATGTCGGCCTCGGCCGGCGGCCGGCGATGCAGGCGCGTATAGAGGTGGATATACGCTAAGTACTGCCCCTGCTTGGGCGTGAAGGTTTTTGCGAAGGGACTCACGCCGGTCATCCGATTCAGTTGTTCGTCCGTGCCTCGATCGAGGAGGCACGGATGAATGTACGCTATCGGGTCGAACTCAGCCTAACCGAGCGCGGCGAACTCAAAGCGCTTCTGAGCGGCGGCAAGCACGCGGCGCGCAAGCTCAAGCGCGCGCAGATTTTGCTGGCTGCGGACGCCGGCGCCAGCGACGAGGAGATCGCGAGGAGCGTCGGGGTGGGAGGCTCGACCGTCTATCGGACCAAGCGCCGCTTCGTGCTTGGCAACCTGGAGGCGGCGCTCAGCGAAGAGCCGCGCCCTGGAGCGGAGCGCAAGCTCTCCGGCAAGGAGGAGGCCCTGCTGGTCGCGACGGCCTGTTCGAGCCCGCCCGAAGGCCGCGCCCGCTGGACGCTGGAACTCCTGGCCGATGAACTGGTCAGGCTCACCGAGCATGACAACATCTCTCGCGAAACCGTGCGCCGGCGCCTGGCCGAAAACGAGCTCAAGCCCTGGCGCAAGGACATGTGGTGCATCCCGCAGGTCGATGGCGAGTTTGTCGCCCGCATGGAAGATGTGCTCGACCTCTATGCTGAAGAACCCGATCGGAAGCGCCCGGTGGTCTGTTTCGACGAAAGCCCGACCCAGCTCATCGGCGAGGTTCGCCAGCCGATCAAGGCCGAGCCGGGGCAGCTGGAGCGCTACGATTGCGAGTATAAGCGCAATGGCACCGCCAATCTGTTCATCTTCCTCGACGTGCATCGGCCCTGGCGCAAGGTCAAAGTCACCGACAGCCGCACCGCCATCGACTTCGCTGCCTGCATGCGGGAACTCGTGGACGTTCACTTTCCCAAAGCGGAGCGCATCCGCGTCGTGCTGGATAATCTATCGACCCACACGGCCGGCGCACTTTATGAAGCCTTCCCGCCGGTCGAAGCCCGACGCCTGCTGCACCGCCTAGAGTTCCACTATGTCCCCAAGCACGCCAGCTGGTTGAACATGGTTGAAATTGAGATTGGCGTGCTGCGCAGTCAATGCCTGGATCGGCGCATCGATAACAAGGAACGCCTCGTGTCCGAAATCGCCGCCTGGGAGCGGGAGCGCAATACATCACGCACCCGCATAAAATGGATGTTCACCACCGAGAAAGCACGTGACAAAATGGGCCGCGCCTACCCGAAACTCTTGACCAAAGAGTCAAAATCACTGTGACGAGGTACTAGTCGCTGCTTGGTAGCCTCACGCACCTGGTCCTCGGAATTGTTCGCGACCAATTCGAGCTTGGTATCATCGCCCATCGTGTTCTCCTCAGATCGCGATTATCGCTTGAGATTCCGAAGGCCAACGACGCTTGACCGCACGATCGGCGTTCTACACAACAGGACGTTGCCCGCGGCGAATTCATGGTAACCGTGCCGGTCGTTCGGCCGCAAGCGAGGTTCGCCGTCCCGTGCTCGAAATCCCCGACGCGACGTGACCAGCAACATCGGCAAATTCGGCTTCGGGTGTGCTTCATCTCAAGCGCCTAGTCGAACTGCTGACGCACCATGAGCTGGCCGTCCTACATGTCGGCCCTGGTCCAGTGAGAGTAGACGTCGCGATGGCATGGGATGCCATCGAACTGGTTGCGAAGCGTGCCAGCGTCCCTCTTGCCGACCACCAAGCGGGTCACGGCGGACGGATGGGGCCGCATACCATCGCTGCTGGCGCCCGGCTTACTGATCATATTTGACAGTCCTGCAGCCGTAGCGCCGGCCGCTGTAAAGGTCACGAATGTTATTCCAGGTAAAGCACACGGTGAAACGTCCGTACATTGCAGACAGTCTGCGGGTGTACGCGTACGGGCCGATGTTCGCGATCGATCACGAGGACTGGTCGACTCGACCCGACATCAATAGCCGCAATTACAGACCCAGTGGCATCCAATTCGGGGAATCACGCGTAGCACGAATCGCCATAATAGCCATAGGCGGCCATAGCCCAGGCCTAAAGCAGAGACCGATCGTAGGCACGCCGTAACGAGCGAACCGAGGACGGTTCGGCCGGAAGAATACTGCTCTGGTCGGCGCGCTCCGTCCGCTCCCGGGGACACACAGAAAATTCCCCAGACTAAAACCCAGACTAAACGGAAATTTTAGTCTGGGGCCGTTGGGAGCCGATCCTGAAATTGATTGTCTGGCAGGATGTTAGATGGCGCGCCCGGAAGGATTCGAACCTCCGACCCCCAGATTCGTAGTCTGCAGTTTTGCGAAGGAGCACGCTCGGTGCAGGTGATGGGAACGTCAGCAGTGTTTCCCGGAGGTCGGCCGGACGGCCGGGCAAGGGTGCGTCGTTCATCGCGCTCCTAGCACACTTGTCCCCGCACCTGTCCCCCTAACCGATCGGTATTAGAGGGAGATCCTTAGATGTCATTGATTTAGCTGGTAAGTTCTGGTCGGAGTGGCAGGATTTGAACCTGCGACCCCCTCGTCCCGAACGAGGTGCTCTACCAGGCTGAGCCACACTCCGACGTCTTTAGCAGGCGGTCTTATAGCGCTACCGCTGCTGGGCTGCAAGCATTGCCAGAAGCCCATTGCCAGAAGCCCATCGCCAGAAGCCCGGGCCCGCGCAAAGGCGGGTAGCACCGAGCCAACACAGAAGTCTGTGGCGGGCACACCGGCTTCGCCGCGCTGCGCCGCCGCCATTGCGCTTGCGTTCTACGGGCCGCATATGTGGTCAAACACGGAGACATCCAGGATGCCGGCGATTGACACTGTCGTCGCGCGGGCGAACCCTGCGACGATCGAGCGGGCCAGGTCCGCTCTGTCGGCGGGCCGGCTCGTGGCCTTTCCGACCGAGACGGTTTATGGCCTCGGCGCGGATGCTGCCAACGACCGCGCGGTGGCGAAGCTTTATGCCGCCAAGGAGCGGCCGTCCTTCAATCCATTGATTGCCCATGTGGCCGATCTCGCAGCAGCCCGCCGTTTGGCGCAATTCGACGCCGAGGCGCTCAAGCTGGCCGAGGCCTTTTGGCCGGGACCGCTGACGCTCGTGCTTCCCAAGCTTCGCGGCTGTCCGGTCGGACAACTTGCCACCTCGGGGCTCGACACCATTGCGGTGCGGGCGCCGAACCACCCGGTCGCTCGCGATATCCTGGCCGCGTTCGGCAAGCCTGTGGTGGCGCCCTCCGCCAATCGGTCCGGCCGGGTGTCGCCCACCTCGGCAAAGCATGTGCAAGCTGACCTTGCCGGCCGTATCGATCTCATCGTCGATGGCGGCGCCTCGCCGCTCGGGCTCGAATCGACCATCCTGGCCTGTCGCGGCCGAACGGTGCTGCTGCGCCCCGGCGCCGTCCCGCGCGAGACCATCGCGCGTTTTCTCGGCCACGATATCGCCATCGCGACGACGTGGACGGATGCGGCCGACGGCGGCGGGCGTCCGGTCGCCCCCGGCATGCTGGTCTCTCACTATGCGCCGCGAGCTGCTCTGCGAATGAACGCCACCACGGTTGCACCTGGAGAGGCGCTGCTGGCGTTCGGAGCGACGTTGCCGCAGGACGCCGGCAACGCTCGGATGAGCCTCAACCTGTCGGCCGGCGGCGAATTGGTCGAAGCCGCCGCAAATCTGTTCAACTATCTGCGCGAATTGGACGGCGCCGGCGTCGATTCCATTGCGGTGATGCCGATACCGGGCGAGGGCCTTGGGGAAGCCATCAACGACCGGCTCCGGCATGCCGCGGCGCCGCGCCATCGCGCTGTCCAAACGACTCGACCGCAGAGGGCGAGTTAGGTACGTTGCGGCCGGGAATCACCGCATGAACTCGCAACTTACGGGGCCGCTCGCCACCCTTTCCCCGGCGCTGATCGCCCGCTTCGCCGCGATCGTGGGGGAAAAATATGCCATCACGGATCCGGTGGAGCAGGCACCATATCTGATCGAAGGGCGTGGGCTTTATCGCGGCAGCACGCCGTTGGTGCTGCGGCCCGGCTCGGTCGCGGAGGTCGCGGCGATCGTCAAGCTCGCCAACGAAACCGTCACCCCGATTGTGCCGCAGGGCGGCAATACCGGCCTCGTGGGCGGTCAGATCCCCCATCACGGTGAGGTCGTATTGTCGCTCAAGCGGCTCGACCGCATTCGCGAGGTCGACGTCCTGTCCGATACCATGACCTGCGAAGCGGGCGTGGTGCTGGCGAAAGCGCAGGAGGCTGCCGCCGAGGCCGACCGCCTGTTTCCGCTTTCGCTTGGCGCAGAGGGCAGTTGCACGATCGGCGGCAATCTGTCCACCAATGCCGGCGGCACCGGCGCGTTCGCCTATGGGGTCGCGCGCGACCTTGTTGTCGGCCTCGAAGTGGTGCTGGCAGACGGGCGCATCCTCAATGCGCTCAACAAGCTCAAGAAGGACAATACCGGCTACGACCTGAAGAACCTGTTCGTCGGCGCGGAGGGCACGCTCGGGGTCATCACGGCCGCGGTGCTCAAACTGTTTCCGGCGCCGAAGACAGTGGAGACCGCCTTCGTCGGCGTCCCGTCGCCCCAGGCCGCAATCAAGCTGCTCGGCCTGGTACAGGAGAGGACCAATCGCGCCGCCACCAGCTTCGAGCTCATCTGCCGCCTAGCTGTCGACTTCGCGGTCCGGCACGGCCACGGCGTGCGCGACCCCCTGGACCAGGAGCATCCGTGGTACGTCCTGTTGCAGCTTGCATCGGCGGCGCGGCAGGATTTGCGGACGACACTCGAAGAGGCGCTGGAAACCGCAATGGAGCGCGGTCTGGTGAGCGATGCTGCCGTTGCCGACAGTGTCGAGCATCGCCGTGCCTTCTGGCATTTGCGCGAGATTCTGCCGGAAGCGCAGAAGCCGGAAGGCGGCTCGATCAAGCACGACATCTCCGTCCCGGTCGCGGCGGTGCCGGATTTCCTGCATGACGCCGGCGAGGCCGTCGAAGCGCTGATCCCGGGCAGCCGGCCGGTGCCGTTCGGCCATCTCGGCGACGGCAACATTCACTACAACATCAGCCAGCCGGTTGGGGCCGACACCGAGGCGTTCCTCGCCCGGTGGGACGAAATGAACGAGGCCGTCCATCAGGTGGTGGCGAAATTAGGCGGCTCGATCTCGGCGGAGCATGGCGTCGGCGTAATGAAGCGCAAGCTGTTGCCGCAGTTGAAGGACCCGGTCGCCCTCGACGTGATGGGCATGCTCAAACGTACTCTCGATCCCAAGGACATCCTCAACCCCGGCAAGGTGGTATGAGATAAGGTCGTAGGCTCGGCCACGATGCCGGGAATTGTATTTCAATCCATTTCACAACTTGAGCTATGCATCCGTTTCCGGCGCGGAGGTTGTCGGCGGCGCATCTACTGCGTTGTGTCGGGCTAGCCGGCGCTTTTGAGCGTTGTGGATTTCACGACATTTTCCCGAGCAATAGAGCGCCGTGATTCTGCGGTGGACAATTGGTTTTCCGCATTCAAGACAGTGACGCGGATGACTCGCCTCCGTGCCGGATTCCGCGGCTGACACCCCGTGCGTCGTGGCCTTGAGCCTCGAAATGCGGCTATAACGCATGGTCTAGGCGGCTCGCGTTCGTGAGATGCGTTGGGGAGGGCGGCCGAGATCGGCTGCACCAGAAAATAACACTACTCATTGCCGCACTTTTCTATCGAACGTCTGCGATATGCTGCAATCCGGCTCAGAAACAAAGGCTCGATGCAGGCATGTCGGTTGAAAGTATAACAGGAAACCTTACTTCAACTATGCTTCATTTGTTTATTCTACCTATAAGAGTATTTCTCCGGTCACTTCGTTCCCCGGGAACACCGGACAAAATCGACTTGCCCCAATTCGCGACTGTTTACCCGCGCCGCTTCAGTCCAAGTGCCGCGAGCGAGGCGGTGATCGCGCGATCGAGCGGCGTTCGCGGAATCTCGCCGATGATTTCCGTGAGCCGGGCCCCGTCGATGGCATGCGGCGTCGACCACAGATAGGAAATATCGGTGAGCTCGCGGAAAACTGGCACGACGACGCCCATCATCTTCAACAATCGCCACGGTACGAAGTCGATCTTGAAGTCCCGCCGGCAAGCGCGTGAAATAGCGGCAACGAATTCCCGACCCGTCACCGCGTGGCCGGCAAATCCAAGCGTCGCAAATGGTGCAAGCCGCTCGCGCCGTTCCGCGAGTTGGACCATAGCTTGCGCCACGTCGGACAGATAAGCCCATTCATGGATGGTATCGAGCGGACCCGGATAGGTCAGTCGACCCGCGGCGATCCCTTTCACGATAATCCGGTCGAGCCATGAGCCTCTGCCCTCGCCGCCGAAATAATCGCCCGCGCGCACGACGATCGTGCGCAATCCGCCGTCGGCCGCCTCGCGCATGCGCGTCTCAATGGCAACCCGCATGGCTCCTTTGCGCGAAGTCGGATGCATCGCAGTCGTTTCATCGATCCGGGCCGGCATGCCGGCCCCGTAATTGTAGAGATTGCCGGGGAAGATCAACGTTGCGCGGCTTTCGCGGGCGGCCGCGATGGCGGTATCGGCAAGCGGAAGCGCGAGCCGCTCCCAATCCGCGTAGGGCACGTTGAGGGCGTTGAGCAACATGTCTGCGCCGCTTGTCGCCGCAATGACGGCTTGCGCATCGCGCGCATCGACCTCGATGATTTCAGTCCCAGGCGCAGCGCTTCCGGCCGAGCTGCCGCGCACCAGGCTTGCGACCTGCCATCCCGCGGACTTGAATGCCTCCGCGGCCGCACGGCCAAGCCGGCCGGCGCCGCCCAACACCACGATACGACCCCTCATGCCGGGGCCCGCCATGGCGGCGGCGCAGTGCCGGTGTTAGATAGTGCGAATGACGAACTTTCTTTCCGCATATGTCGTTCCGGTGGCGATTGCTGCTGTCGCCCTCGTGCTGGTGCTCGGTCTTTACAACATGTTACGGGGCGGGTCGCCCAACCTGTCGCAGAAACTGATGCGCTGGCGCGTCGCGCTGCAATTCATCGCCGTTATTATAATCATGTTAACGGTCTGGGCGATGGGGCGGTAGGTCCTCCTCGGAAGGTCCCAACATGGTGGTTCTCAACCGCATCTATACCCGCACCGGCGACGACGGCACGACGGCGCTCGGCACCGGCGAGCGGCGCAAAAAATACGATTTGCGCATCGCCTGTTACGGGACGGTCGACGAGACCAACGCGGCCATAGGGGTCGCGCGCCTGCATGCGTCTCACGACGCCGAGATCGACGCCATGCTGGGGCGCATTCAGAACGACATGTTCGACCTTGGCGCCGACCTCTGTTCGCCCGCTTCCGATAAGGGTAAGGGGCCCGACGGCGCCAGGTTGACGGTCACCCAGGCCCAGGTGACGCGGCTCGAAGCCGAGATCGACCGGCTCAACGCCGACCTTAAGCCGTTGCGCTCGTTTGTGCTGCCGGGCGGTGCGCCGGCGGCTGCACACCTTCATGTTGCCCGCACGGTCTGTCGCCGCGCCGAGCGGATGATGGCGGAACTGGCCGATCAACCTGGCGAGGAGGTCTCCGCGGTCGCGCTCAAATATGTGAACCGGCTGTCGGATTTTCTTTTTGTGGCGAGCCGCTATGTCAATCAAAAGGGGCCAAGTGGGGGACAAGGTGGGGGACAAGGTGACGTGCTTTGGGTGCCCGGCCGGAACCGCTAAGCCCCCTCCCTATCCTCCCCCGCACGCGGGGGAGGATATATCGATTTACCCTCAAGACCGACGGGACCGGCGTCGAGCTCGCCAACGTCAAGATGTCGATGAATCCGTTCGATGAGATCGCCGTCGAGGAGGCGATCCGTCTCAAAGAAGCCGGCAAGGTAACGGAGATCATCGCGGTCTCGATCGGGCCGCAGCAGGCTGCCGAAACCATCCGGACGGCGTTGGCCATGGGGGCCGACCGCGGCATCCTGGTCAAGATCGACGCGATTGTGGAGCCGTTGGCGGTGGCAAAAATCCTCAAGGGCATCGCCGAAGCCGAGCAGCCGGGGCTTATCATTCTCGGCAAGCAGGCAATCGACGATGACTGCAACCAGACTGGCCAGATGCTGGCGGCGCTGCTGAACTGGCCGCAGGGAACATTTGCATCCAAAGTCGTGATGGAAGGCGAGAGCGTCGACGTCACCCGCGAGGTCGACGGCGGGCTGCAGACCGTGCGGCTGAAGTTGCCGGCCATCATCACGACCGATCTGCGGCTCAACGAGCCGCGCTATGCCTCGCTACCGAACATCATGAAATCGAGGAAAAAGCCGATCGCCGACAGAACGCCGGGCGATTACGGGGTCGATACCACGCCGCGGCTTGAGATTCTCAAAACGACCGAGCCGCCGATGCGCAAAGCCGGCGGCAAGGTCGGCTCGGTCGCCGAACTGGTCGGCAAACTGAAAAACGAGGCGGGAGTCCTCTAATGCCGACCCTTCTCCTGGCTGAGCACGACAATAAACACCTGAAAGACGCGACCGCCAAGGCGATGACGGCCGCGAAGGCGATCGGCGCTCCGGTACACGTGCTCATTGCCGGTAAGGACTGCAGGCCCGCGGCGGAGGCGGCGGCGAAGCTCAGCGGCGTTGAAAAGGTGTTGATTGCCGATGCGCCGCCACTCGAGCATATGTTGGCGGAGCCGACGGCAGCGCTGATCGTTTCGATCGCGAGCAGCTATGATGCCATTCTGGCTCCGGCAACCGCGAATGCAAAGAACATCATGCCGCGGGTCGCGGCGCTGCTCGATGTCATGCAGATATCCGACATCATCAAGGTGTTATCGCCGGATACCTTCGAGCGGCTGATCTACGCCGGCAACGCGGTGCAAACGCTGCGTTCCAAAGGCGGCAAGAAAGTCATCACGGTGCGAACTGCGGCATTCCAGGCTGCAGGTGAGGACGGCACTGCGGTATCCGAGCAGGTGTCGCCGCCCCAGGATCTGGGGCTATCGACCTTCGTCGGCGAAGAAATCTCCAAGACCGACCGGCCGGAACTCACCTCGGCACGCGTCGTCGTGTCCGGCGGACGCGCAATGGCATCGCGCGAGAATTTCGCCAAGTATCTGGAGCCGGTAGCCGACAAGCTCGGGGCCGCGGTCGGCGCATCGCGTGCCGCCGTCGACGCCGGTTATGCGCCGAACGACTGGCAGGTCGGTCAGACCGGTAAAGTCGTAGCGCCGGAACTTTACGTCGCCGTCGGGATATCGGGGGCCATCCAGCATCTGGCCGGCATGAAGGATTCCAAGGTCATCGTGGCCATCAACAAGGACGAAGAGGCGCCCATTTTCCAGGTCGCGGATTACGGTCTCGTAGCTGATCTGTTCAAGGCGCTGCCGGAGCTTGCCGACGAACTGGGTAAGCTCGGGCGGTAAACCTTAACGACAAAATGGTCTCATGGCCGTAGTCACTGGGAACAGTTGTCGGTAGAACATCGGTTGGCTACAAGCGCCCCCTCCCTACCCTCCCCGCTAGCCGGGAGGGTAGGGAGGGGGCCCTGGACGAAAAGCCCACAAACAATATGATCGATACTCACATGGCTGACATTCACCGAGTGGGCGTAATCGGCGCCGGTCAGATGGGGAGCGGCATCGCTCATGTCTGCGCCCTTGCCGGCTTCGAAGTCGCGCTCAACGACCTCTCGGAGGAACGCGTCAGGTCGGGAATCGCAACCATCAACGGCAACCTGGCGCGCCAGGTGGCACGGCTCGCAATCAGCGAGAACGACCGTCAGGCGGCGCTGGGGCGGATCGCGGCCGCCGACAAGCTTGAAGCGCTGGCAGATTGCGATCTCATCATAGAAACGGCGGTCGAGAAGGAAGACGTCAAACGCAAGATCCTGGCGGCGCTATGCCCGGTGCTGAAGGACAGCGCCATCGTCGCCACCAACACCTCGTCGATCTCGATCACGCGGCTCGCGGCCTCGACCGATCGGCCGGAAAAGTTCATCGGCATTCATTTCATGAATCCGGTGCCGGTGATGGAGCTGGTCGAGGTGATCCGCGGTATTAATACCGACGATGCCACCTACGAGACCACCAAGGCTTTCGTCACCAAGCTCGGCAAGAGATATGCGGTCGCGGAGGATTTCCCGGCTTTCATCGTCAACCGCATCCTGCTGCCGATGATCAACGAGGCGATCTACACGCTTTATGAGGGCGTCGGCTCGGTCGACGCCATCGACACCGCCATGAAGCTCGGCGCCCACCACCCCATGGGCCCGCTGGAGCTTGCCGACTTCATCGGCCTCGATACCTGCCTGTCTGTCATGCAGGTGCTCCATGAAGGGTTGGCGGACTCGAAGTACCGGCCATGCCCGCTGCTGGTGAAATACGTCGAGGCTGGCTGGCTCGGTCGCAAGACCAAGCGTGGATTCTACGACTACCGCGGCGACAAGCCCATACCCACGAGATAAGGACGTGATTGGTCAGGCTTGAGACCCCATGGGCGCTAAAATTAAGCGATAGCCGGGCGGTCTCACCTCTCCCCGCAAGCGGGGAGAGGGAGCAGAAAGACCCGCACGCTTCTCCTCAAAGCGTGAACACATAGACCATGGAGCATGCGTTGGCGTATTTCAGCGCCGCCGGCCTGGTGGCAGCGTTCCATTTCGGCCCGGCCGCGACGGCGACGTACTGCTTGCCGTTGACCGCGTAGCTGATCGGCGGCGCCACCACGCCGCAACCGGTGTCGAAGCGCCACACCTCCTTCAAGGTCTTGCCGTCATAGGCGACAAGCGCGCCCTCCCACAGCCCGGTAAATACCAGATTGCCGCCGGTCGCCAGCACGCCCGACCAGTTCGGCAGATCGGTGCGCGCTACCGCCTTGGTCTCGCCGCTGACCGGATCGAGCGCCTTGATGCTGCCGGTGGTCTGTTCCAAGGGCTTGCCGGAACCACCGGTGAACCGTTCGCGCGGCTGCACGGTGCCGCCCTGATCAGCGAAATCGGCCTGCACCTTGCCTTCAAGCTGATTGCAACCTTCGCTCGACGGGATGTAGATCAGGCTCAACTCCGGATTATACGCCGCCGGCTCCCAGTTCTTGCCGCCCGGCGTCGCCGGACACCTCGTCGCCACCGGATTGGCGCGTGTCGGGTGGCTCCCCTCCACATAGACCTGCACGTCCTTGGCGGGATCGTAATCGAGCGGCCGGCCGGTCTTCGGGTCGAGGCCCTTGGTCCAGGTCAACTGATCGACATATTGCTTGCCGGCGACGAAGGCGCCGTTGGTGCGGTCGAGCGCGTAATAGAAGCCGTTGCGTGCCCCATGCACGACGAGCTTGCGATCCTCGCCGTTGACCTTGGCATCGATGATCTGATGCTCGGAGATTTCGTCATAGTCGTACGGGTCGTTGGGCGTATATTGGAAGCCCCACTTGATCTTGCCGCTGTTGGGGTCGAGCGCCAGCACGCTCGCCGCCCATTTGTTGTCGCCGGGGCGATATTCGGGGTCGTAGTCAGGACCGGCGTTGCCGATGCCCTGATAGATCGTCTCCGTCTCGGGATCATAGGTCGCCGTCACCCATATCGAAGCGCCGCCGTGCTTCCAGTGGTCCTTGCCGTCTTTCCAGGTCTCATTGCCGGGCTCGCCGGCGCCCGGGATGGTGTAGGTGCGCCAAGCTTGCTGGCCGGTGTTGAGGTCGGTCGCGTCGATCCAGCCGCGGATGCCGAATTCCCCTCCTGCCGAGCCGATGATGGCGAGGTCACGAACGACGAGCGGGGCGAGCGTCACGGTCTCGCCGATGGCCGGTTCCGCCGCCTTGCGCTCCCATACCACCTCGCCGGTCGCGCGATTGAGCGCGAAGATGCGGCCGTCGAGGGCGATCGAGATCACTTTGTCTTTCCAGAGCGCGACGCCGCGATTATTGACGCCGCAGCAGGCGACGTCGCCGGCCCAGGCGCGGTCGACGCCGGGATCGAATTTCCACTTGATCTCGCCCTTCTTCCCGCTCGACACATCGATCGCATAGACGGAGCCCCAGCCGTCCGGGATGTACATCATGCCGTTGTCGATCAGGGGCGTCGCTTCAAGATTGCCTTGGGCATAGCGGCCGCCGGACTGCAATCCGCCGAGCCCGATCGTGAAAGCAAGCCGCAAATTGCCGACCGTCCCGGTGTTGATCTCCTTGAGCGCCGAGAACCGATGGCCCTGATAATTCTTGTGATGCAACAGCCAGTTCTGCGGCTCACGGTCGGCATTGAGAGCGCGCTCGAACGACATGTCGGCGCCACGAGCCCCCGATAGCGCGCCGCAAACCGCCAAAGCACTCAAAGCGACCGAGACAAGAAGCTTTCTCATTTCCTCCTCCTACATTGTTTGAAAGGTTTACTCTCCGCGCTCCCCACAGCGCTGGCGTTCCCGTCCCGTTGCTTGCCGGCTTGCAAAATGCAGGACACATGTCAGTCCGATTTTCCGGTTCCTTGCCACGGCAAGACGACGCCACTGCAAGACAGGATCCCGCCATTTCCCGCCGGCAATTCGCCGTTTCAGGCTACATCACTCCCTAGGTCTCGCGAAAGGGGGCTACAACGGGCGCTCGATTGCTAGCGCCGTCCCGGCATCACGCACGCGACGGGCAAGAGCACGGCCGGACTATTCCATGACCGGCCATTTGGAGCACGTTTTTCTCTTAAAAACTCTCGGCGCGAACCTTGCACTGCCAAGCGCAATGGCCCACATTGCCGCCATCGAGCTTCGGCCGAACGACTTGGCCTCGCCGCGCACCCCGCGTCGGACTGACGACTTTTCTCCAAATCTCGAACGAACCGGCTGCGGTTGGCGCGCGGCCTTCTTTACACACCTACCTGAAGGAAGAGTCATATGGCGCAAGGAACCGTGAAGTGGTTCAACAGCCAAAAAGGCTTCGGCTTTATCCAACCGGATGATGGCGGCAAGGATGTCTTCGTGCACGTCAGCGCGGTCGAACGCGCCGGGATGCATGGCCTTAACGAAGGACAAAAGGTCTCCTTCGACGTTGTTGCTGATCGAAGGACGGGCAAGTCGTCGGCTGAAAATCTGCGCGCCGTCTGATCGGCATCGCGAAGAATCATAATCCTGACCATGTATGTACTGGGAGGTCGTTCATGGCCCCGCATCCGGTCTTCAGGCGCGGGGCTTTTTTAGCCTGAAGGAACGTCTATGCGCGGCAGTTAGCGGCGTATTGAACATCGCCAGCTGGCTGGACATGTGATGCACCATTGTTTGGAGGTCTCTGTGTCGGCAAGACGACGTTTCCAGCTCGTTCTCGTCAAGCCGTCGCACTATGACGACGATGGCTACGTGATACGCTGGTGGCGGGCAATGATTCCATCGAATTCACTGGCCGCCGTCTACAGCATCGCAGCCGATTGCGCAGAGCGCCAAGTTCTCGGGACGGACGTTGCGATCGCCATCGAGGCGATTGACGAGGCGCATACGCGCGTTAACGTGCCCGAATTGCTCGAGCGGTTTCGCCGTCACGGCAATTTTGGGCTGCTTGCACTCGTTGGCGTCCAGTCGAACCAATATCCGCGCGCCCTCGATATCGCTCGCCCGTTCCGCGCCGCCGGCATCCCGGTCGCAATCGGCGGATTTCACGTGTCCGGCTGTGTGTCGATGCTTGACGGCAGCGCCGTCGGGCTCGATGCATGCCGGGACATGGGCGTTTCGATGTTTGCCGGTGAAGCCGAGGGGCGGCTCGAACTGGTGTTGCAGGACGCCGCAGCCGGACGTCTTGCGCCGCTCTATGATTTCATCAGGGACCTGCCGGACCTGGAAGGCACGCCGGTGCCGTTCCTTCCCAAGCAATATGTCGAGCGGACACTTGGGTTGAGTACGAGCTTCGATGCCGGCCGCGGCTGCCCCTACCAATGCTCGTTCTGCACCATTATCAACGTGCAAGGGCGCAAGTCGCGCTTTCGCACGGCCGACGACGTCGAGCATCTGGTCCGCCTCAACTGGGCGCAGGGCATCTACAAATTCTTCATCACCGACGACAATTTCGCGCGCAACAAAGCATGGGAGTCGATCTTCGACCGTCTGATCGCACTGCGAGAGAGGGACGGAATTCCCCTCGGCCTGATGATCCAGGTCGACACATTGTGCCACAAGATCCCAAATTTCATCGAGAAGTCGAAGCGGGCAGGCGTCACCCGCGTGTTCATCGGCCTCGAGAACGTCAATCCAGACAACCTTGCCGCCGCCAAAAAGCGGCAGAACCGGATCACCGAATATCGGAGAATGCTGCTGGCTTGGAAAGCGCAGGGTATTCTCACGCTTGCCGGATACATCCTCGGCTTCCCATCGGATACGCCGGAGACCATCCGGCGCGACATCGCGATCATTCAGGAGGAGTTGCCGCTCGATATCATCGAGTTCTTCTGCCTGACGCCACTGCCGGGCTCGGAGGATCATCAGGTTCTCTGGAAAAAGGGCGTCGCGATGGAGCCAGACCTCAACACGTACGACGTCGAGCATGTCTGCACCGCGCATCCGCGTATGAGCCGGGAGCAGTGGGAAGCGATTTATCGCGAGGCCTGGTCGATCTATTACACCCCGAAGCACATGGAGACGCTGCTGCGTCGCGCGGTGGCGACCGGAGTGCCGGTCAACAGCCTCATCAAGGTGCTCGTCAACTTTGCGACCACGGCTCAACTCGAAAACGTGCATCCACTCCAGGGCGGCATATTCCGGCTCAAGCATCCCTCGGAGCGCCGCCCGGGCTTGCCGCGCGAGCGCGCCTTCGTCTTCTGGCCACGGTTCGCTTGGGAAACGCTCAGCAAACATGCCGTCATTGTGGCAACGATCGCGCGCCTCCTTGTGCTCAAGTTTGTCATCACGCGCGATCCAGCCGCTCGAACGTACCAGGACACCGCGCTCACACCGGTCGGTGACGACGAGGAGATGACGCTCAATCTGTTCACCAACACGACCGGCGCGCCCGCCGCGGTCGCGCATTTGAAGAAGATCGCCCGGCTGACTGGAGTCGCTCGGGTTGTTTGAAACAGCGACCTCTACGAGAACCTCAATTCAATTTCAGCGCCGCGGCTCATATGGTCGGCGTTGGCTTTGCGCCATGGCCTTCCCTGGCGGCGGAAAATATTCGCCAACTCCGACCTTCGACACCCGCGTTCGTTCTTGGATTTGTCCTTACGGTGGACTGGCTTGAATCGACTTTAATGCCTTTGGGCTTGGACAAGGTACGCGAAGATCGATTCTTCGCCCAATGCCTTGCACGCCTCAAGCCGATGCAGACCTTGCACGAGGACGAAGCGCTCGCCGTCGCGCCGGACTAGGATTGGGGTCGTCTGTCCGACCTCAAGCATACTTTGCGCAATCTCGCGCACGGTGTCGGGCTTAAGCGTCGCGCGGCGCTTTACGGGCACATAGATGTTCGCGATCGCCAATTTTTCGCGCCTCATCATGGTCCGCGCCTACATTGAACGGCTTGTACGAACCGCCATGCCGGCGATCATATCTGACATTCACGCTGGGCGCTATTGACCTTCGCGGTTTTACCTTAAGGTTGAAAGTCTTTGGATCCCTTGTTGGCACCTAGGCAGGCTCGAACGAACGGTTGTTCTTGCGGCTGTCACGGTTTTCCGTCCAAGTGACGAATGGGACAATTGAGGCGAGGTTCGTACTTCGCGCCGTCAATTTGTCGCGGTGCCGGGGATCGATTGTGGTATTGCTGACCTTTGAAACGCGCGGCATTTAGGTAACTTGAGCCAAGGAGCACCATGCGCATTTACGTTTTCAAATCGGAGACCACGGACCGGCTGCGCGCCTTTGCAGGCGACCCTGATGTGAACAA